>Ga0183099_1000443_pt1 | contig 30901 bp, 30 predicted proteins | sample Biomet1_FD_127788 | JGI IMG/M metagenome (GOLD analysis project Ga0183099, IMG submission 127788) | Microbial communities from bioreactor (seeded with anoxic lake sediment) at LBNL, California, USA - Biofuel metagenome 1 | ecosystem: Engineered > Bioreactor > Anaerobic > Unclassified ...
CAAGTGTGTAAGTCCTATCCCAATTATAGAACCAAGTTTAATTTTAAGACACGCTCTTAGATATTGTTTTTCCTTCAGTTTATATGCAGAAAAACGGTTAATAATTACTTCCTTGCTTTAATCTTCTCAAAGAGCTGCTTCAGAGTATCCTCGTTGCTCTTCGTAAACTCGAAAGGCGAACCCGTAAAAGGTTCAACGTGTACTGCAACATCATCGAGCCTGTAGAAGGTTCCGTCACATTCCATGGCGTCAATGACTCCTGGAAGCACAACGTCCGAAGCAGCCGTGGTCGGGCAGGGAGCGATATCCAGACAGACCATGGGGATTTCGGCGAGGTAAGAGGCGCAATCTGCAGGGATATGGCAAACAAGGTCAGCACACATTACAAGAGCTGCATCCACATCTCTTTCTCGAAGCACATCCACGGTTGTGAATTCTCCTGGGTTGTAACGCGGATGCCCGCGTGTGAAGTCAAGCCCGAAGGGGTAGCCGTACATATAGGAAGCTACCTGATTAAAACCTGCCACGTTGCAATGACCACGGAGAGCCCCAAGAGTGAACTTGGAGTAATTGTTCAGTTCCTTTACCAGGTTCATGGCAATTTCGGCATTCCTATGTTTTCCGATTGATGAGGAAAGCCCGAGCCCCACTGAGATAGCCCCGAAGTTGCAGTTCTTCATCATATCGAGCATCTCTTCCATAACAGGGATGGGAACTCCTGTGATCTCTTCTACCGACGGATGGGGAGTTTTTCCGTGAAGCAGGGTCATAAGTGCACTGATCAGTTCGTAATCCGAGCCGGGTTTGAGTTGCACATGCAGGTCGGAAGCTTCAGCAGTTGGCGTTTTTCTCGGGTCTACAGTGATGACTGTCCTGTCGAAACGCCCGCGTTTTGTCCAGTAACCGCGTGGGAAAACCGCGTACCTTGACATCTGCCTCGGCATGGATTCAAGAGGATTGGTTCCCCAGTAAATTAAGAGGTCGGCCCTGTTTTTCTTCTGCCCTTCAGTTGCACCGACTTTTCCGGATTCCTGGATTCCCATAGCTGTTGGCCCGTGGCAAATAGTGGCATTGGAATCAACAATTGAACCCAGATATTCCCCTATCTTAAGCCCTATTTCATGTGCTTCACAGGAGGTTTCACTGCCCATGAAAAGCAGGGGACGCTTTGCCGAAACAAGGATATCGGCAGCTCTTTCAAGAGCTTCATCCCAGGCTGCAGGTGTCAGTTTTCCTTTGCCCTTTATAAGAGGTTGCCTGAGCCTGTGGGAACTTACAACTTCCTGGAATTTGGCATTTCCCATCTTACATGCGTTTTTAGCTTCAATCTTTCCGTCTCCGAATTCAACCTGGATATCGTCACAAGCCGCCCCGCAGACCGGACAGACTATGTTTTTGTAAATCATACTCACTGCCCTCCGATATAAACTTTCAACACTACATCTTCGGCGCTAAGAACTTCTTCTTCAATGGGCTCAACTGTTACTGGGGCGCCTTTATATAGGGGAGAACCCGTAGAAAGGGTATCAGGATCGATGATAACATTCGACCAGATGGCCCTTGGCATAAACACCTGCCCTGGCTGGACTGCATCCGTACATTTCGTATAAACTACGATCGAATGTTTTCCGTTCCGGCTTGTTACTTTTACTTTATCAGGGGAACAGAGTACTGCAAAATCCACAGGAGAAATCCAGCACGATGCACACTCCATAGTGTAATCGTCCGTGAACTTGTCCCCTCCTTTGGCAAGCCTGCCTTCATTAATCGTACTTCCGGTAATGAGTATTACTTCCATGTTTCTCACCTCAGAGTTCCGGGTTTGCGTCTGCAACCACGTAAAGCGCTCCTTTTGCTCGCTTGCTGATCGCATAGTCCCCTGTGAATTTCTTGAATTCCCCTATTAACTCAACTTCACCAGATGTAACCCTATTTTCCATAGATACAAATTCGAAACCCGGAGAGAAGCGCTCGATTTTGCCCCCTATGACTATGGTGCCGCCTGCCATTTCAGCGCCTACTCCACGAAGCGCTCTGCCTTTTACAAAGATGAGCCCGCCGTTCTGACGGATTCCACAGAAGCTTTCAACATTGCCTTCGACAAGAATTTCGCCGCCATCCATGCCGCCTCCGAGCTGGTGGCGCGCCGAGCCTTCGATAACAATGCGTCCACCTTTCATGCCGTGCCATTTACCTCTGTAAGCGCAGCCCACATGGTCTCCAACATTGCCTTTAATATGCAGAAGTCCGCCTGTCATTTCCATACCTGCCCAGGAATCCGCATCTCCGTAAACGACAATTGTTCCCCCTTTCATCCCGGTCCCTACATGCATGCCAGCAGAACCCTCAATTTCGATTTTTCCTGCGCTCATGCCTTCACCGATCCTTTTGATCCTCATTGCGTTACCTTTTATGCGGATCAGAGTCTCAGCTACAGAACTGCCTCCATTACCTATTACTTCAAAAAATTCGGAGAGAGAATGGGTCTTTGGCCCCTGCCAGATGGACAAGTTTCCGATTTCCTCGGCACTTTTGCCTGCAAAGAAGTCAGGAGTTATAACATCGGCTTCCAGCTTAATGTCAATCTCTTTTTTAAGAATAAGCATTACCTCTTCCATTTCTCCGGCACTTTTGCCAGTAAATGATTCAGGATTTATAATTGCTTCGAGTTTACTCTCGACCTTGTTTTTATTAATAAGAACTCCCTCTGTCATTACCTCACCTCACATCATTAACCTTTATGGGAGTCGGATTTTCCAGATACTTTTCTGGAGTTGGATAGTTGGCAAAACCCAGGGTGTAGTACCTGAACCACTCCTTCACATCAGCCAGCATCTCCTTTTCCCGCTCGTCTTCTACATGTACTTCGGAATAGTAAGTCCTTTTCTCAGGCAAGGAAACAATTTCTCCTTTAACAGCCACAATTTCTCCTCCCTTCACGGTGTATTCTGCCTTCCTGAAAGTCTGGAGGAGAGCCTCGTAATTGTTAGGGTCAAACTGCTGCGGGTTTATATTGTAGACAGTAACATCCCCGTCTGCACCTACTCCAAGAGAGCCCTTTCTATGGACCATACCAATTGTCTTAGCAGGGTTAGCTCTTGTCAGGATCGCAAGGTCATAGAGGGAAAGTTCCCGGTTTACGCCCCCGAGTTCACTCCTGTCGTTTGCCCACTTGTGGCATTCACTGAAGGTCTGTTTCCTGAAAGCCTCGGACATGAGCCAAGTCATAACCTCAGGATATTTGGTAAACGGCCCACCGTTTGGACTGTCTGTAGTCATGATGGTCTTCCAGGGGTCGTTGATAAGCAGGAGACATTCAAGCCCCATTGCCCACTGCAAACTGTGTACCGGGTTGGACTTGAGGTAAGTAAAGGGGATGACACCTGACCCACCCTCCATCTCAACGTCAGTATTCGACCACTTGTTTCCTGTAAGCTTGTACATATCCTGAATGGCAGGCCCATCTCCGGTCATAACCGTGGCTTCTCCGAAGGGCGTGCATCCACTGTCGATTACTACATGGTCTTTGTTGTTGATGTAGTCTGCAATCTCTTTTACTCCGGATTCACAGTCTCCCCAGGTAGTGCCTGCAAAACTGTTGAACATCAGGTGGGCGAGGTATACGGAACGGTCCCTTGCAGGATCCATTTTGGTTTCAGCCCATTCCACATCCATGTTCTGCCTGGGCTTTACGCCGTCGAGGATTTTGAGGGAATCCTTAGTAATTGCATAGCAGCCAGGATGTCCCAGGTTATTTGCATGCAGGTGAATAGGTATAGGCATGCCGAGGCGTTCGTTGACCTCGCTAAGCCCTTTTATAGTCTCTCTCGGGGTAATTTCGAAATGGATGTTGGCTTCATCAAGAGAGTGTATGTTTTTACCCCAACCCCAGTTTTCTACTCCGGCAGGGTTGACACATTTAATTCCATAAGCCTTGTGAGTTTTCATCATCCAGGCCACATAAGCCGCAGCCTTTTCGATGTCCCCATCCCGGAGATAGCGCATCAAAAAGAAGTTATTTCCGAGTATCAGGTACCCGCCCATGTCAAGAAGCGGAGTTGCCCGCATCTCTTCATGGGTGTGGCGAGCTTCAAGAGGGGGAATTGCAGCTTCAAAGACCGTTGTGTAGCCCATTGCTGCGTAATCGTACCCCTGTTTGTAGACAGAGGGAACAGTATAACCTGAGCCGGAATGAGTGAGTGAAGTCTTCTGGAGAGTTGCTTTATAGTGATCCTCCGGACGCATCGACCTGCCGGCATTAACCTTTGCACCTGCAACGTGAGAATGAGAGTCAACTCCTCCAGGCATTACCGTCATACCAGAGGCATCAATAACCTTTGCGTTTTTCAGTTCGGCCGCAGAAAGCTCTTTTACGACTTTTCCGTCCCTGATGAAGATATCCATAATTTCTCCATTTATTTCGTTCAGGGGGTCAAAGACGTATCCGTTCTTGATTGCAATCGTTCCTGCCATTTATTCCACCTCTTTTTTCACAAGCCAGATCGCATTAACAGGGCAAATAAGGGCACAAGCTCCGTCTGCTCCACAGCGATCCTGGTTTATAACCGAAATTCTCCCGTTTTTAACTCCAAGAAGAGCTTTTTCGTCCATGTTATTCAGGTGCCCTGCAGCAAGTTCACGGTCAGAAAGGGCATTCACCGGACAGACAATCACACAGTTTCCACAGCCCAGACATGTAGCTTCATCGGTTTCCAGGTAGGTACGGAGCAGAGCTTCCGGAACAGGGGCTTCAAGCAGCTTTTTCTCAAGAACGCCTTTTTTCTCCACATTCGGGAGAATTGCAGTTTTTCTGACATCGATAGCGTCAACAGGGCAAGCAACCGCACAGGCCCCGCAGTAAATGCAGGCATCAGGGCGGGGACTTATCTTTTCGACTCTTTCTCCAGGTTTAGCCTTTTTATTGAAAATGGCATTTGCAGGACAGACTTCCACACAGGTATGGCAGGTCTGGCAGATATCCTCATCCCTGGTCCAGCGCCCTTCAAAGGGTTTTTCTACAGAAATAGCATTCACCGGACAGACTGCAGCACACCAGCCGCAGTGGACACAGCACTCTGAATCAATATTGGTCTTTCCGACCAGTTTCAGGCGCCCATCCGCTGAAATTTCACGGGTTACCTCAATACAGCCCCTGGGACAGATATCCTCACAAAGCCCACAGTGAACGCAGCTTTCATTTACTGACGTGGGTTTCATGGCCCTGAAAAGATAGGACATGTCAGTGAGGGGTTTTCCTTCCTGCTTCAATTCAAGAGCACCTGTGGGACAAACTTTCGCACAAATTCCACAAACAATGCAGGCTTCACTTTCCTTCATTTCCAGGAAATCCGCATCCAGCAACCCTCTTGTTATAGCGCCAATAGCTCCAACTGCCAGGTTACCTTTGGGGCATGCCTGCGCGCAGGTCCCGCAGCCGATGCATTTTTCGGGGGAATAGATCAGCTGCTTGTCTTTTTTTTCGGCAAAGACAGACAATCGCATATCATCTTGCATTTTGCTTACCTCTCAACGTTATTCTGTGCAACCGCCGCACAGCAGCTCATTATCACGCTGAATGAACATTTCACCACATTTTTTACAGCATTGTATCCGTTTTTTCTTTCGAACCGGGACTTCGATGTCCACAAATTTCCAGGAATAGACCTTCTCCCCTGCAGCCAGGAGGATGGGAACAACTTCCTCATGAGGAAGCTTTTCAGTGTTCAGGAACCAGGCGTGGAGTTTGGGATAGTCCTTCGTTTTCTCAGGATCGAGGAGTATTCGGACACCTTTTGTGCTGTGTCCTCCTTCAGGCGCCTGTTTGTTTACCGTGACCGCCATTTTCCCCAAATTCACGATATTTAACCCATTGTTTCCGATGGTTGCTCCAGCAAGGATCTGGAATGGGTCAGGCATGCAGCTTTTCGTTTCGCAGGTCACATATATGCGCTCCCCCTCCTGGACATCGAGCTCTCTCCTTGCAATATTGAGCATCTGGATGCCGATTAATGCTCCGGAGGTAAGGAAGCCGTGAAAGGGGACGATCTTTTCAATCTGGGAAAGCAGCTCGGGATCCTTTACCTGCTTCAGAATTGTTTCCATCTGGTATTTTTCTTCATCTGAATTTTTACGCAATGTATGAACCTCCATGGATTTCATCGTTATGTGTTATCTAACATAACGCAGGAGAATGCGGAAGCCCGTATATAAGATATCAGAAAGTAATGGGAATCCGAGATATCACATTATGTAGAGATAAACATAACTGAAGAAAATATACTTAATTTTAAATTACTTTTTGACAGGAAATCAGCCAATTTTACAGGAGCTGGATTGACAAACTCAGCCTTCGAACCAAAGTTTGCGACAAAAACCGCATAGCAATGTATAGTCGTCCGAAATCTGGTTCTCATAATTTCATAGATATGCCAGACGTAACATATTCATGTAAAAGTAAGATAAGACTATTGCGCTTAAAATTATATAAACAGGTGTTTTATAAAAGTATCGATGGAGAATGATTATTCTCAAGTAAAAAGAATTAAAAAGAACATATAAAACCGGAGAGTCTGCCTTCCTTTTCATCAAAATTTATATTTTTGACATATTGAGTCAAAATGAATGTAATGTTAGAAGTCATCGTTTTATAATAACATTTGCAACAGCAATTTTATATTTTTCAAAAACAAGAAATTTAACATTCTCGGCATTCTGCGAATCAATTTTTCTTGGTCGCTACCTGAATCTTGATGTTTCTTTTGTCCATCGCAAATCCAACTCTATCCTGATCTTTCTTAAGGAAGACAAATCTGATACTGAGATTCCTCCGGGAATCAGGAAAAACTTTGGGACCCTGGATTATACATTTAAAGAAATCAAAAGCAGGCCCGATTTCTGGACTACTCTTGTGGAAAGGTATATGTTACACAGATATGAGAGAATAAATCTCAATAAGGACGTATTTGAGTTTTCCTTTCAGGTGGAGTCCCGGATATAACAACCTTTTTTGAAGCATTTGCAGGCAAATCTATTAGGGAGATTCCTCTCTCCGAACTGTTTGTTATCTGTAAAAAAATAATTTCAGTCACCCAGCTCGTAAATGAGATTGAAAGGACAAGCGAGGGCGGAAAAATGCATGTAAAAATCAGACATCAGTTTTCCGATGAAAAAGTTATTCTCAAATTAGTTGAGCTTTTCTCAAAAGTATTCCGGGCAGCAGGCTATACATTCGAGGTCCGATCCATATCAAACCTTATTATCTTTGAGTTTGTAGGGGCATGTTAATACGCACTTTCGGCTACTCAAAAATTCTCCTGCAAACCTTTACCTCAGTGGGATCAACATGAAATATATTTTTAGTACATTATTTTTAACATTTGAGATTCTTAATTTTCTCCTCTACGTTACTCTTCTCTCAAGAGCCATTGTTTTTCTCTTAACTTATTGCATTGATTTTAGTTTAAAATGCGTTTTTTTGCTCTTGATTCTAGCAAAAATATTAAGAAGTATGAGTGCCAATCTATTATCTGGTTAACGAAAATGAAAATGCGCATATGCCAAGAAATTTGAACTGCTTATGGTTTCAAGAAGGCAGGAGAGAAAATCCTTTTGATAGTCCGAAAAAATATCTCTATTGACCAGTCCTACTTGGATAAATTAAAGCCCTTTCTTGAAAAAAATAGCGGAAACTTAAGTGCGGCAATAAGGGATGCTATCGAAACTGCCTCTATCGCTCTGGCTGGAAGAGCCTGTGAAAATGGAGAAAAAAATTCGAGTAAGGTCTCACAGAATGCAGAATTCCGTAATAGATTAATTGAGGAAGAAGAATTCCTGCTTGTTCATCATACTCTGCTTGAATGGCTTTTTAAAAAGACTTCAGGGTTATTGATCGATGAATCAATTGTATATGAAATAATCAATCCTTATGATATTAAACGAATTCCTGATATTGTCAGTTATATAAATTCTCTCAATGAGAATATGGGCTGGAAAATTAAGGTTGATGCGGAGTACAGTCAGGGCCCGGAGCCGAAAACTGCAAGTCTTACTCTATCAAACGGGAATTCCTGCTTCAGGGGAATTATGGCTCACAGCCTAGCTCTTTATCTAGCAAAACAACTGAAACTGGATGTTCAAGGCCTCTTCTGTAGATCAAATGTAACAAAGATCTACTTTAAAAGGTTTGAGTTTCTTGATTCTCAAAAAGTTCCGAAAGGGTTTGAGGAACATTTCGGGCCGATGGAAAATACTTTCCGGGAAATTCAGAAAAAGCCGGAGTTCTGGAAGAATCTTATCAAAACCTACAGACAGCAGAATTACCAGCGGCTCAACATGCACAGAAAGACTTTCGAGGCTTTTGTTTCAGGAGAGCTTCCAACCGTGGCTGAAGTGATAAGAAATTTTGAGTTGATTACAGGCAAGCCCCCTGCAGCTTTCACTCTTACTGAGCACATCATGATTTTCAAAGAAATTTACCTGACGGACAGTATAGGAAGTGATATTGAAATTTGTACGGAAAAGGGCAGGGAATATGTGAAACTTATTCACGACTATTCTGACAGAAAAGTATGTGAATCTATTACAAAATATTATTCAAACATTTTCAAGTCAATTGACTACCCTTTTACAGTCACTACCAGCCCTCATATGATCCTGTTCGAGTTCGGGAAAAGCCTAAGTTCCACCGCAGTTTCTCTGGACTAATGGATATCGAATCCTGACTTTACCGATTCTCTGACATTTAGTAAGATAGATAAATTCATATGTGGGAGTCTCCTATCCTTTTTCATGAGTGACGTAATTTTGCTCTGGGACTGCCCTCTTCTTTTTGAAAAACTGTTTGTAGAATATGGGCTTGAATGCAGTCGTGCACTCTCAACGTCCCTTGGTACCCCTTATCTTCCTGCCTGCAAGGTTCTGATTCTGCCGACAGGTTTTGCAAATAAACAGTATACGAAAACAGGTGCAGGACTTGAACGCGGTAAACGCTCCCTTGAAAAGTTTGTGACAAAGGGTGGGACTCTTCTTATTTTCAGCCCTCTTGTCCCGGAATACGGATACGAATGGCTTTCTTTCTCTCTGAAATATGTAATGGAAGAAAACTCATGCACACCTCAGCATGTGGGTAAGCATGACGCCCAGAAGCTTGTGGAAAATATTGTCCCTCCTGCAGGATGTGACGGTTACTTTATAGAAACCGATGCTGATGTCGTATTAAACGATGACTGCGGCAGGCCTATAATGGTCGTAAAAGAAATTGGAGAAGGCATGATAGTTGCAACGACAATACATGAGTTCCCTTCAGCAGGATTTTTTGACTGCAGGGTTGCATGTACAAAAAAAGTAAAAGCCTAAAAGAAAATTTAAAGTAAAAAACCAGAAACAAACACAAAGAGAATCTTTAGGGAAAGATAAACAGCCTTTTGGGAAAAATAAGCAGCCACAGGCACAATTTCTTTTATTATTCCTCATTTAATCTTTTTTACATTTTTGTCCTTTTTATACTGGTCCCTTAGTTTCTTTATTTCTTCTACTTCGTTTTTCAGTTTGATTACAAAGAAGCCGAAACAGGGTTTCGTGAGCTGAAACACAATGTCGTTTCCTGAAAAGCCTACAGGAGCAGTTGAACCAAGCAGGAGGATACCTTTTACCTTATACCCCCCAGGCACCAGGTATACCTCCTCAGAACATCCCTTTATATAGTCCTCACTCTCTTTGAGAGTCGTGTTTTTCAGGAGAATTCCATACCTGTATTCTCTTAAGCACGCCATTTTCGTACCTTTTATGTTTTTCTTTTATCAGCTCCAAAATATCCTAATAACCGTTAGTCCCTTCTAAAAACCGTTAATCCCTTAATAGACAGCCAATTAAATTTGTAAATTAAAATATGAAGGGATGATATATTAGACATTTCATTCTGAAAAAACAGCAGAAGGCTCATAGAGATCTTTAATTTAATCCAAACTGTCTCTATAATTTTACTATTATATACAAGCGATCTATATAATTTCATTACTTATATTATCTGGATACGTTCAGGGAAAAAAGCTCAATTCGGAAGATCAAATAGTTTTAAAACTGATGTCAGCAATTTAATATATAATTCTCGATAGCATGAATGGTTAACATTAGACTTAGAAAATTGAAACCTGGCCACATAGAAGATATGCTGAATTCAATATGCTGGATTCAAACGTTTTTCTGGTTTCAAGAATTTCCACAGAAATCTTAATTGCAAAAATTGAAGTCTAGGATTAACTTATACTCCATTCTTACAGATAAAAAATACTCAGAGATGAAATGTATGACCGGCGCAAAAGTGCTCCTCATGATGGGATGTCCAGAGATTCCGATTCAAACCAGCATTGCATTATATCTTTCCCATAAGCTGACCAAACTGGGATTTGATGTAACCGTTGCCGGGACAACTGCCGCAAGCAAGCTTTTGAAAGTCTCCGATTCCGACGGCTATTATGTAAAAAAGCTGGTAGATCTCGACAAGACTATAGTAGATATCATTGAAAAAAAAACGGATTTCGACATGTGCTTCGCCTTTATGCATAACGATGCCGGAATGACTTATGCAACGACTATGAGCTCCATTTCTCAGGCCAGGATGTATTCTATAGTCTTTGGTAGGAACGCCGAGGCTCTGGCTGAAACCATAGAGTTCGATTGTGAAAAGATCGTTGCACAGGACGCCCATAATCCCGTTCGTCTCAAAAACAAGCTGGATAAGGTGATGGAGGAGATCGTCAAATGAGCTGTATTGAGCAAATGAAGTACACAATCCACCTGCAAAGGATAAGCTTCAAGGAGGCAAGAGAGTATATTGAGAAAAATTCGGACGAGGTTTACTATGTATCTCCCGGATACAAAATCTTCAAAGATTACTATATAATAGGAATACCGCCTATTGCGATGGGGGCAAAGGGCAATGCTCTAATTTTCCCCTATACGAAGCCTTGCCATGGAAGCTTTGTCCTGAGCATAGACAATGAGGACAGCATAAAAGAGATCAATCGGCTCAGGGAGACCGGAAAAGGAAAGGGAACGGCTTCATTGAAGAAAGATAAGCCTCCTGAAATTTCCAGGGCACCTTTGACCAGCTATGGGGATATGTGGAAAAAATGAAATCTGAAAAGTTGGCGTGACTAGATTAAGGAGAAGATCTCAATATCGGGGAAGAAAAGATTTCAACATAGAGGAAGAAAATCTTACTCTCCCTCTAAATTGGTTTCAAAATCGAGTCTTTTACAGAATCTTTTATAGAACCTCTTACATTTTCACTCTATTACCAGGTCTTTGACCCTGATTCCGCTTTCTACAATTTTCCCTACGATTTTTCCATCGGTAATTTCTGCAGCTTTTGCAGCGTCCTTTTCCGGCAAGATGACAAGAAAACCCATGCCCATATTGAAGGTTCTGTACATCTCAAGATCTTCGACTCCCCCTTCTTTCTGTAAAAATTTGAAAATTTCCTGGGGCTCAAGGGGATCGTAAAAATCAAAGCCGAGTTTTGTCACTCTTCTCAGTTTCAAAAGTCCGCTGCCTGTTATGTGGGCAAGCCCATGGACTTCACATGTCTTCAGCACATCAAGAATCTCAATATAAATTCTTGTTGGAGTCAGGAGCTCGTCTCCTGTTGTCTTTGAACTGTCATAGGGACAGAGATCATGGTAAGAGTATCCGGATTCCTCAACGATTTTCCTCACAAGAGTATAGCCGTTGCTGTGAACGCCTGTGCTTGGGACACCTACAATCACGTCACCTACCCTTACTTTCTCTCCCTCGATAATCTGATCTTTCCTGACAATTCCAAGGCATGTACCTGCAAGGTCAAAACCTTTAATTATCTCGGGCAGGGTTGCGGTTTCTCCACCAACAATTGACATTCTGGAAATTTCCGCGCCTTTTACCAGCCCTTCTCCTATCTGGGCGGCAAAGCCTTCTTCGTGCTTTTCCAGGGCAAGATAATCTACAAAAGCTATAGGTTCGGCTCCTATGGCCAGAAGGTCATTTACATTCATTGCGATACAGTCTATGCCTACGGTGTTCCACCGCTGCATTTCGTTTGCAATAAGAACTTTTGAGCCTACCCCATCCGTTGTCAGGGCAAGGGCATATTCTCCGAAGTCCAGAAGCCCTGCATAGTGCCCTATTCCTGTGAGGGGAGCTCCTATACCTTTTCGAACGTAGCTGAGTTTTTCGATAAGGGTTTTGACGGTTTTTTCTTCCTTTGTAATATCTACGCCTGAATCCGCGTACGTTAAGTGCTTTTCGCTCATTTTTTGCCCCTCTCTGCCTTGATTTATAACTGTTTTTTAATTCCGTTTCCGTTATATAGTTCGAATTCATCATGCACGGTCTTGACTGCGGCAAACGCATCATTTTCCCGCACTACGAAAGAGATATTGTACTGGGAAGAACCCTGACTGATCATGATAATATTAATCATTGAGTTTCCAAGCGCTCCGAAGACCCGTTTTGCCACGCCTGGAGTCCCTGCCATACCTGCACCCACGACTGCGACTACGCAAACGTTTCTGTCCGAAGTGATCTCTCTTATGATTTCCCGGTTGAATTCTTCATGGAGTGCTTTTAAAGCGGATTCGACGTGTGCCTCACTGATCACGAAAGAGATATTGGACTCGGAAGAGCCCTGGCTGATCATAACAACATTAACGCCTGCTTTCGCAAGCGCTGTAAAGAGCCTTGCTACAGTCCCGACTGCACCCGCCATCTCTGCACCTTCAATATTGATGAGAGCCACGTTTTTAATCAGGCTTACGGCTTTTACAACATGCTTGCACTGAAACTTTTCCGCAACCACGAGTGTACCAGGAAACTCAGGCTCAAAAGTATTTTTAACACGTACAGGAATGTGTTCGCGCATGGCAGGCTCAATAGTGCGTGGGTGCAGCACGTTTGCTCCGAAATAAGAGAGTTCCATGGCTTCGGCATAAGAGATTTGCGGGATAGTTTTTGCCTCTGGGACGATTCTCGGGTCAGTTGTCATGATCCCGTTCACTTCTTTCCAGAGCCAGATCTCATCGGCTTTCAGGGCTGCACCCAGGATAGAAGCTGAAAAATCAGATCCACTTCTTCCCAAAGTGGTAATAATCCCATCCTCATTTTCTCCTATAAATCCCGTGACCACGAGAATCTGAGACCCGAGTCTACATCCCAGCCTCTTTTTCACAAGTTCGTATGTTTTTTCCAGAGGCTTGGCATTTCCGTAATCCGATGAGGTTATAATTCCTGCTTCTCCACCTGTAAATTCGGTTGACGCGATTCCAAGGGAACGGATAGCTCCTGATACAATCGGAGCAGCTAGGCGTTCTCCGTAAGAGCAAATGTAGTCAATTGACCTTGGGGTAAGCTCACCAAGATAGCAGATCCCGATCAGGGCTTTTTCGAGCTCGTCAATGCGGAGGTCAAGAGTCTGGATAACTTCTTTTGCGACTGTGGGATCATCAATGGCATCATTCACGGCTTCGTGGTGTTTGTTTGTAATCTCTGTTTTAAACTCCTTTACAAGGGCGACTTTGCCTTTTGTTGAGGCAAAAAGTGCATTTTCCAGAAGCCCATCGGTTACTCCACCGAGCGCCGAGGTTACTACCACGATCTGGTTGCCTTCTTCATGATATCTTTTTAGAAGCTGGGCAACATGACGGATTTTTTTTCCGTCCCCAACGGAAGTTCCTCCAAATTTCATTACAATTTTCATGATCGGATCACGTTTTGGTATTAACTAGTTATTCTCACACCATTTTCTTAAAACTGTTTGTGTAATTTTAGTTATCCTCATTAAATATTCCGGATCGCAATGAATAATAATCCAGGAATTCCGCAGATTTGCAGAGTGTTTCTCAGCAAAATAATTCTTTGAAGAGAAAGATATGTGTCGGCTCTTTTTACACTAATATGTTTCATGCTGAGAGCCTGTTCTGTATAGGATATGGATACTATATTATAATGTTTGCGTAAAATGAGTTTAGAAATTAAACTCTCTGGATCAGCAGAAAAACCTGCTGGTAGATGCCCGATAAATACCGGTAACCAATATCTGGTAGAAAATAATATATTTAATTCCCGAGATGAAAGAGTAAAATATTTGGAGACAGGTGAAGCAATGAAATACGCTGTACTTATAGGAGACGGAATGGCTGATTACCCAATAGAGAAACTGGGTGGAAAGACCATTCTCCAGGCAGCCCGAACCCCTGCTATGGATTATATCGCAGCCCACGGAAAAACCGGGCTTGCAAAAACTATACCTGAAGGATTTCCCCCTGGAAGTGATGTCGCAAATATGTCCATTTTCGGGTACGATCCGGCAGTATATTACTCTGGTCGGGCTCCTCTGGAAGCTGCCAGTATGGGTGTAGCTCTCGCACCCGATGATGTGGCTTTCAGATGCAATCTTATAACTATTGAGCACGGGAGAATAAAAGATTACAGCGCAGGGCATATCAGCAGTGAAGAAGCTAAAATTCTCATCGAAACCCTTGATGCGGAACTCAGTACCGAAGAACTGAGCTTTTATCCGGGAATCAGCTACAGGCACCTGATGGTTGCCAGAAAGGACCTGGGAGCTGAAACGGAATGCACTCCCCCGCATGATATTACTGGACAGAAAATTGAGGGATATCTACCCGAAGGAAAAGATGGAGATTTTTTTTCCGACCTGATCAAAAAAGCTATGGTCGTTCTTGAACTGCATCCAGTTAATCTGAAAAGGATTGAAGGTGGTAAGAATCCTGCAAACTCAATCTGGGTCTGGGGTCAGGGACATGCTCCAGAGTTTACGCCGTTTCGAGAGCTGTATGGGAAAACCGGAGCAGTTATTTCGGCAGTCGATCTTCTGAAAGGCATTGGAGTTTATGCAGGCCTGGATGTAATTGAAGTTCAGGGGGCAACCGGTTATCTGGATACCAATTATGAAGGAAAAGCCAGTGCTGCCATCGAGACCCTGAAAACCAGGGACCTTGTTTTTGTCCATGTGGAAGCTCCGGATGAAGCCGGACACGAAGGGAGTATTGATAAAAAGTTAAAAGCTGTCGAAGATTTCGATGGCCGAATAGTAGCTCCTATTCTTAAGTATGCCGAAGCTTCAGATGAGCCCTTTACAATTCTCGTACTGCCTGATCATCCAACTCCGATTTCCTTAAAAACCCACACTCGAGACCCCATTCCCTTTGCAGTCTACAGAACCGACAAAACGGATTCCGATGGAATAGAGACTTTTGATGAAGAATCAGCTAAAAAAGGTTCCCTGGGCCTCGTAACAGCTTCGGATCTTATAGGAATGCTTATAAGGGCTAAATAATTGCAATTTTTCTTTTCCCATTTGATACTCTATTTGTCAGGCGTCCTTTAAATTCTCCGGAAATCTCTCTACCTCGGATTTTCGGAGGCCTTTCCCTTTTACCACTGAGGTTCTTTTTCAGCTACATTTTTGTGAAATTGCCCAAGAAAATGTATATATCCTTTCTCAATATATTCAGAATAGCACATAATAGTCTGTGTTATGATTTTAATTTAGGGGGTATTTAATATGAGATGGCCTATGAGAAAATCATTTTCAGGCCCTGCACGCTGGGATCCTTTTGAAGAGATCAGAAGGACGCAGGAGCGTTTAAACCAGCTGTTTGAAGACTTTATGCCAATGGAAGAGTGGGGAGGCGGAAAGATCTACACTCCTGCCATTGATATAAAGGAAGAAGAAAACAAGCTTGTGGTCACTACCGACTTGCCTGGCATTAATAAAGAGGATGTTCAAATTAACCTTAAAGAAGATATGCTTGAGATCAGTGCAAAAAGTGGGAAGGAAAAAGAGTCCGAAGAGGAAGGGTACCTGCGTCGGGAGAGGGCATATACTCAGTTTTATAGGGCAGTCCGCCTGCCCGCGAGCGTTAAGGAAGAGGGAAGCACTGCAAAAATGGAAAATGGGGTTCTGACAATAACGCTGCCGAAAATGCAACTGGAAGAGCCGGCAAAGAAAATAGCTATCGAGTAAGCTTTCCAGAGCTGAAAGGTAACCCTTAATGCAATTTCGACTGCGGGAGAAAGTCGCAGTCTCTTTTTTTGAATTTTTTCTGTTAATTCTAGAGTTTATCTCAATCCAAACCTTCAATTTTTGAGTCTTATATTCGGAATTACTTATTCGGACAATTATTTGATTATTTGAATCTTATATTCGAATAATCAATTGAATATCTGCCGGACATCCTTTAAATGTTCAACACAGAGAGGTTCTAATCTGATTCTCAACTTTCATGATCTCGTTCTGTTATTTGCCCCGGACATGTCCTTTTTATAATACTCGGAATCCGAACACGGTTCTACATGAATTGAAAAGTGGCCATTTTTGCCGCAGATCTCCTTTAACCTGTTTTCTATCTGCATTGAGATTTCATGTGCATCCACAATATTCAAATCCCGGTCAACCTCAATATGGACATCTGCAGCCATGGCATTCCCTATTTTTCGGGTTTTTAGCTCATGAAAGCCTAAAACGCCTTCAGTAGAACCCAGAATCTCTTCAATACTTGTGTAAGTCTCCGAATCAAGCGAAGCTTCCAGCAGTTCATTCAGGTTTTTGTAAGAGATGTCGAACGCCACTTTAAAGATAAGGAAACTTATTACAATTGCAGTTAATGGGTCAAGTACTACCCACTGACCTCCAAGAAAGATCGCCCCTCCTATCCCTAGCATGGTTCCTGCCGAAGAAAGAGCATCTGAGCGGTGATCCCAGGCATTTGCAATTACCGCATCACTCTTAATTTCTCGGCCACACACTATGGTGTAACGATACAGCCACTCTTTTGATACAACTGAAATGACCGCTACAACAAGAGTGATTTTGCTTGGTTCTAGAAGTTCTTCACCATTATAATAAGTAATAATTTTCTGAAGGCCGCCCCAGAAAATTCCAAAAGCAGCCACAATAAGTACAAGCCCTGTAAACGCTGCAGCTAAAGTTTCAATTTTTCCGTGCCCGTAATTATGCGTACTGTCTCTTGGTTTTTTTGCAACTCTTAAACCCACAATCACTGCGATATCAGTTATTAAATCGGACAGTGAATGAGCCGCATCAGCAACCATTGCCGTACTATTTCCCAGGATCCCAGCCGCAAACTTAATACCCGTCAGTAAAAAATTTAAAATCATCGAGACTTTTGTTACATGAGCCGCCCGGGAGTATCTGGTATTTTCATCCTCTTCATAATCAAAAAGAGTCCCTTTATCTGTATAGTCAACATCTTCCATAATTTATCATATTATCTTGATTATTTGAATAGATTTGAGATATTATATTTGGACATTTATTATTAGAGCGGATCCCAAAACTCAAGATTGCTTCTCTAAATCCCATATTTCAAATAATCAATTGAGCTTCAGATTATGGAAAGTAGTTCTGAAACTTTACTGATTTTTGAGAGTAAAATTGGTTTTGGGATGAGCTCTTATACTATTAGACGTGAGCCTACAAATTAGGGGTCAATAGATATAAGGATATCTTTCCTGGTTAAAGAGTGTATATAGCTTTATATTGTTTTTATGGGCTAATTAAGGTTGTAATATCAGGTTCCGATGATAAAATCAGTAATATTATCCTTGAAAACTGATAATGCTCTACGATCTTCATAAATATTAACATCTTTGACACAAATCACAGATCAAGGTCTCTTCTCTTAATTCTTCTATTAATCTACTTGCTTATCTGATCATCTGTTTTCATATTACTTTTATCCCTTTCCCGCTTTATTGAAAAATACCTCCAATAGACATTAGCAGTAATGCGGAAAAATATATTTTGTTTCCTTGAGTTTTTTCCCTTCATCTCCTTCAATTTCATCAGGGAACTCTTTAGTTTTCAGAGCTTCAGCCTGTGCAACTTCAGGGTGCTGTTTTAGAAATTCTATTGAATAAACAGTAGTTTCTTTTGTTGATGCTTGAAAGGTCTTATCGATTTCTTCTTTGCTAAACTGCCCGTGATAAAGAAGAAGCTGAGTTACTTTTTGCCTGGTGGCTTGAGGTCCGTTCTCATAGTCCAGGGAGTAGTACAGCTTACTTACAATAACTCTTAAACTCCAGATTCGGCTTCGTTTTTTGTCTTTTAACTCAAAAGGGCTTTTATCCTTTATTTTTTCTATCATTTCATTCATGTCATACTGGCTCGTGTTTAACACCCCTATGGAATTTGATTTGCAAGCAGATAAAAGCTATTAAATCTGCTCGGGGAGAAAAGACGCTTTCGGTAAATAAATTAAGTCAGAAGTAAAGTAAACTGAAAATAAAGTAAACTGAAAAAACAAGGTTCTCTCGAAAAATAGGTGAAAAGCGCGGCATCAGGAAATTGTTCTCATCATCTTTTGCTCAGTTGGGGTAACTCTCATCATCGCCGCAAGATCCAGTATATCGGTGGTCTTATTTATGGTTACTGCCTTTACTGCTGCAAATTATTGATTTACGGGATTACTTCCCGGATCGAACTGGACAAAATTCGATTGCTCTATGTTTATTGATTTCAAAGACTTTTGAGGAAGACACTTGAAATTCGAAGCTATAGCCGTTGAGAATATTCCCCTTATACATGCTGGGGACGAACTGCCCTCAATCATCTATGAGAATATAGAACTTCAGGATAGAGACATTGTTATCGTTGCCTCGACTGTTGTTGCTAAAGCTGAGGGCGAGATATTCAGACTTGAGGATATTAATCCAGGGAAGATGGCACTTGAGATTGCAGCTCGGAGCGGGAAAGATGCAAGTTTTATCCAGGCTGTGCTTTCCCGGAGCAAGGAAGTCCTTGTGGAAAAGCCATTTATGCTTGTGACAACTCTCGCAGGGCATACCTGTGTAAATGCTGGAGTTGATGAGTCAAATATTGAAGACGGATTTTTGCTCTACCCTCCGGAAAACCCGGATGCTAGTGCCTCAAGGCTCGGGCAGGAGCTCGAAGGGCTGAGCGGGAAAAAGTTAAGTGTCATTGTAACGGATACAAACGGGAGGGCTTTCAAGATAGGACAAACCGGTGCTGCCATAGGAATTTACAAAATAAAGCCTGTAAAGCGCTGGATTGGAGAAAAAGACCTCTTCGGAAAAGTCCTTGAGATTACAGAGGAAGCAATTGCCGACGAACTTGCAGGTACCGCAAACCTTCTGATGGGCGAAGGTGCAGGAGGAGTTCCTGTGGTTGTTATTCGCGGGCTCGATCATTATTGTAAAGAAAATACTTCTATAAAGGAAATATACCGCCCTGAGGAGCAGGATATTATTAAAAAAGGGCTTCGCTGCTTGCAGAAAAAGAATTGAATAAAAGAGTTGAATTAAAGAAGGTAAAGCTTCATAGCTCAGATATTGATCTAAAAAATATCTAGAATTCTATTTTAACGAATTTTGCGAGTATCGGGATGGTTCGACTCCTTCCTGAAAAACAATTTGTCGCAACTTAAAATGGAACTCAATAGTATTAAGACCGAACCATGGTCAGAATCATTTTGAACCTTTCCAGGGCACGGAGTGAGTGGGGTTCGCTGGCAGGCATTATAATCATGTCTCCTTTCTCCAGAACATTTTTGTTCCCGGAAATAACAATTTCTGCCTTTCCATCTATTACCTGAACCATGGCGTCGAAAGGGGCAGTGTGTTCGCTCAGTCCTTCTCCTTTGTCGAAAGCAAATAAGGTCACGGTTCCCGTGCCCTTACGGATAACTTCTTTGCTTACAACGGCTCCTTCCTGATATTCAACCAAATCTTCTACCCTTAATTTCCTGGCTTTTAACTCTTCAGACATTGTTCCACCTGATATCCTTGCTCCACAAATACATATAGCTGATAATTACAGGAAGAATTCTTGCATGGATGAATATACTCCCATCCAGATTTTGTATCGCTTATTTTATATTCCTTTTTGTATAAATTATACTAAAAAGGCATTTGTATCTTTTCTTGCATAAAAAATCCTGAAATTAATCCGATCATTTGAATTTTCCTTATGGAGGGCTTTTCTGCAAAGGTAAGTGCGGACACCTTTTAAATCCTGCAGGTTTAATTTTCACTGGTTCTGCTTTTCAGCTCAAAGGGCATATATTCCACTTCCACACCTGCTTCTCTGAAAAACTTAAGTGAATCGGTGTCAGGATAGAGAGTTGCATATACGACCCTTTTGATATTTGAGTTGATAATCATTTTCGTGCAGAGAATACATGGCTGGTGTGTGCAGTAGATAGTTGCTCCTGCTATACTTACTCCATGGATTGCGGCCTGGATGATTGCATTCTGTTCCGCATGCACTGCCCTGCATTTTTCTTGTCTTGTGCCTGATGGGATTTTTTCCATATCCCGGATACATCCGATTTCAAGGCAGTGTTCCATGCCGCTGGGTGCCCCATTATATCCGGTTGAGAGAATTCGTTTATCCCGGACGATCACAGCCCCCACGTTCTTTCGGAGGCAGGTAGCCCGTTTGCCTACTACAAAGGCGATTTCGAGGAAATATTCGTCAAGGGAAGGTCTTTCTGTCATTATTTTTAATGAAGAGTAACTGGTATATATAGTTGTGACGTTAGAATTTGTACCATTTTTAAGAGTTAATTTTAAGTGGAATGGATAACGGTGTATAGAGAAAAATTGCTTTTCGGGGAAGAATTAATATAATCTGTGAGAATACAGAGTTAAAACAGATTAACTTATTTATAATATTAACTTATCTATATTATTAAAACATCCAGAACATTATCCCCTTACCTAAACCCGAATAGCCAGGGTAAATTCAAAGTTACCAAATAAATCTGGTTATAAACCTCGTGTTCTGGGTTATACATCCGGATTATACATCTGGATGTGAATAGCTGTTCGGATAAATTCAATAAAATAATAGATGCATGCATCCGGAGTATTAAATTATGGCAACAGGTTTGGCCGAAATTTTAGATAATTTCGTGAAAAGTCACGATGATCGCCAGTTGCTGGCACTCCCCCTCGCGATACTCGCAGTTTCTTTAGTAATACTGCTAGTTTCCTTTGTGAGTACCGGGTCGCCGGTAAATCTGGGCATGGACTTCCAGGGTGGTACCCAGATTTCGATAGAAACAGCTAACTCTCCTGCTGTACTTGAAAAAATGTATTCTTCTTACCCCATCACCGATGTCCGGCAGACCGGAAGCAGGGTTATCATGCAGTTCGGGGTCATGGACAATAAGCAGCAAAGTCAGCTTGAAAAGGATGTAATGGGCAACTACTCCAATGTGCAGATTCAGCAGGTTGGGCCCACTTACGGCAAGGATTTGCAGGTACAGGCTATGCAGGCCCTTGGTATTTCCTTTATAGGGATGGGAATTGTGGTATTTCTGCTCTTCAGGACCTTTGTTCCTTCCTTTGCAGTGATACTTTCTGCATTTTCGGACATCGTAATTGCAGCCGCTTTCATGAGAGTTGCTGGGGTCGAACTTTCCCTGGGAACCCTTGCGGCTCTGCTTATGCTTATCGGTTATTCTGTAGATAGTGACATTCTGCTCACTAATAGAGTAATTAAACGCCGGGGTACGGTAGAAGAGAAAGTTTCTCGGGCTATGCATACAGGTATCACCATGACCACCACAACCCTTGCAGCGCTCGCGTCTATGTACATAATCTCGACTTTCTCCTATCTGGTCATTCCCTCATTCACACAGATTACTCTGCTTTCGCAGATCTCAATCGTGTTAATCGCGGGACTTTTTGCAGACATAATGAATACCTGGCTACTGAATACGGGAATTTTACGATGGTATGCGATGAAACCCGAATTCAGAGGGAGGTATAACAGATGAGCGATAAAAAAAGCCTTCTTAAAAATCCAAGAGTCATTATTTTCATTATACTTCTTCTTGGCTCTATAGTGGCTATCCACCCAGGCTATACGCCCGGAAAAGGGACAACCTCTAATCTTAATTTTGGGCTTGATCTAGAAGGTGGGTCCTGGCTCCAGATAAAACTGGAGGGAGCACTTGCCCAGATAGATGTAGATTCCGGAAAGTTAGTCAGCGGAATTGTCGAGCCTATAATTGGAGCCCCTATTGAGATCACAAAAAATGACCTTGACGCCGGCGGTTCTGCCAATAAATCTATAACCTTTACGACATCTGCTTCGGTAAGTGCCTCCCAGCTTGAGTATCTGGGCACTGTAAGCGTGGACAAGCTGAGTGGAAATACAACTCAGGTAACTATCTCTGATACTAGTAAGGAGTCTCTCATCCAGGCTTACCTATCAAAAGCCCTTGATGCAGAAGTAGTAATTCCTGAGAAGAGTACTCAGGACGGAATTGTCTATGAAATCAGGACTGCAGTCACTGAAGAACAACTTGAGGCTTTACTGGAAAAAGTTGGAGGTTCGATCCACAAGAACGAAGATGGGACTTCAACTTACAAAGAAGGAGTCAGCACTGAAACCAGAGACCTGACAAAGAGTATCCTCAGTGACAAGCTGAACTCTCTGGGTCTCAAAGACATTCCTGTCAGGACCGTAGGGGACGAATATATCCTTATTGATTTTGCAGGCATTGACCTGGCGACTGCCAAGGAAATAGCTGAAAAACCTGGAAAGTTTGAGATCAGGATTCAGACGACTGGAAATGAAACCGAACATGTCCTTTACGGTGACTCCATTGAAACTGTGGGAATTCCAAGCTTCCATGACGAACAGTGGCATACTTCTTTTACCCTGGATGATAAAGGAGCTCGGACACTCCAGAAAATTGCACTCGAGACCGGGGCAATTGACAATCCGGATTCCCATTACCTGAAGATGTATCTTGATGGAGTTGAAATCTATGGAGCTCCTTTAAGCGAATCTGCAGCCGAAAAACTGCGAGAAGGTCCAATCTATTCCTGGGAAGCCTCCACTGGCTCTGATGAAGCTGCCAAAGCCGAAGCTACAGCACTTCAGGTTCACCTTCGAGCAGGGGCTCTTCCTGTCAACGTGCAGCTTGTAGGTTCAGGACATGTGGACGCAGGTCTCGGAGCGCAGTTCAAAACTGCAGCCATGGTTGCAGGTTTGATTTCCCTGGTTGGAGTGGCAGCCGTGGTTTACTTCAAGTACAGGCGGCCTGAAATCCTAATACCCATGGTCGGAACTTCTACCAGTGAAGTTATTATGATCCTTGGAGTTGCAGCAGTGATAGGCTGGCAGCTTGACTTGGCGTCAATTGCAGGTATTATCGCTTCCATAGGTACAGGAATTGACCACCTTGTAATCATCACAGATGAGGTGCTTTATGAAGGCAAACTCCCTCCAACAAGGGTCTTCAAGTCCAGGATCGGAAAGGCTTTTACAATCATTTTAGGAGCAGCCTCAACAAATATAATTGCCCTGTCTCCTCTGGTCGTAATGGGCTTTGGTTCTTTGAAAGGCTTTGCAATTACCACTATCATTGGTGTCTTCATAGGTGTGATTTTTGCAAGACCAGTTTACGGTGTAGTAATCAAGGAACTTCTACATGTAGATGAAATTGGAAACGGAAGTGTAACTGAGTAAGTATTGAGTGAAAAATAAAGTTCTCTGAGATTGATTGGTATTCAAGAGCTAAAAATAAGGTGGAATGTATGCAGGATCTCTGGACTTTGAAATACAGAGCAAGTACTCTGAAAGAAATGCTTGGAAACGAACATGCTGTAGCCACGCTTTCCGAACTTGCTCGGTCCGGGATTTTGCCCCACCTCATTTTGTACGGTCCTGAAGATTCCGGAAAAACGACAGCTTCTCTTGCTCTCGCTAGGCAGCTCTATGCAAGTACCTGGAAAAACAATTTTGCATACTTCAATGCCTCGGATTTTTTTGACCAGGGAAAGCGCTATCTTGTCCGGGATAAGCGTTTTGTGCGTTTCCTGGGTACCGACGACCCTAAGAAAATTTATAGAAGTGTAATCGATATCTTTAAGTCGATTATCAATGAGTATGCAGGAATGGCTTCACTTGATGCCGATTACAAGTTAATCTACATTGATAATGCCGAGTCCCTTAATTCAGATGCACAGCACGCTCTCAGGCGCATTATGGAAAAATACAGTGCAACATGCAGGTTTATCCTTTCAACCACTAAACCCTCCAGACTTATCGCTCCTCTCCGCTCAAGGGGGCTTCAAATTTTTTTCACATACGTTCCTGATTCTGTTCTGAAAGCCCATCTTGAGAAAATCTGCTGTGCTGAAAAGTTGCAGCTTTCGGAAGGTGCATTTGATGCGATCCTTTATTCTGCGAAAGGGAATGTTGCAAAAGCGGTGCAGACTCTACAGCTTGTTTCCCTGCTTGCACACGGTTCGGTCATTACTGAAGAGATGATATATGAAGCTACGCTGGGCAGGGACGAAAATTTTGATAATCTTCTTTCTGCGGCTCTTGCGGGAGATTTCTCCAGAGGACGGCAACTTATAGACGAGATGATAGTTGAGAAAGGGCTATTAGGGGTTGAGATTCTTGAAGGACTTTCCGAAACTCTCGCAGATTCGGGAGAAACGGATGCGGATATTGCTCGCCTTGTTGTGAAGATTTCCGAAACCGACGCTCGCCTTAAAGATGCTGCCAATGAGAGAATCCAGCTCGAAAAACTGATTTATACTTTCTCTTAACTTTTTAGATCTCTAGAATATCCTTACTTTTCTCGATTTTTTAATTTTCTTTACTCTATTATATAAACTTCTATTTGACGCCCTCTAAATATAATAAAATATATATACTATCCCCATTTACTCAAAATTAATGCAGTAAACTTTATATACAATTAGCTTTTATCTTTTCTTGTAAATGGGCCAGAAGCTCAGGCTTCTCAGGAGTTAAGGGGCTCTAGCGTACTTCTTAATTAAGATCTGGACCTGGATTTCAGGAAACATCCGCATGGATGCACCTATACTTTCTAAGACGGTTCAGACCCTGGATTTCCTCGAGTAGAAGCAGGATTCGGGCCTTTTTGACAAATCCACAAATATTCCCTCCATTGCTCCCTGAATAAAACTCCCTCTTTTCAGGGAGACTATGCTCATATGGCAGAATATGATTCTAACGCTGAAAAAGGTAAAAAGGTAATATTCTGTCTGAATTTAAAAAAATTGTCTGCCTGAACTTCCACTCCAGGCAGGCACTCTATCAAGCCTTTTTTTCAATTTATTCAGTACTTATAGTGCTTTACTGAGTGATAGAGAATCACAACAAAGAAAGCAACTATCACTAGCAAGAAACTGAAGAAACCAACAGGATCCCAGACAAAGCCTATTCCTGCACCTCCTTCTTCCCAGGAAACCAGTACTGCACCCTGGGAGCACTGTAGGAATAACCACACAGGCGAGAAGGCAAGTACGAAGATAAATACAATGTCAAAGATCTCTGTAATAACGCTTTTTTCTGCATTTTTCAGCCTCCTCAGTCGTAGTATCTGAACTCGAACTGTGGTTTTTTATTGATTTGCGCACACTCAGGCAGCCAATTTCCTCAATTATAATCATCAGGCCTACGAAGATCCGGTAGAGATAAAAGAAGTTTCTAGAAATCTCCCAGGTTTCTGAAAGTATCCTGTAAAGGGCAAACCCTTCGACGCCTACAAGTAGGAAAAGCATACCGATGATGAGGCCGGTGTCTCCGTTCCACTATGCGTGAAAAATTTCCTTATAAATCGTAAAGTGTCTTTATAATAGTTTCTCCTGAGTTTTTAAAAAAAATTAGCCAGCGAACATGTCGCTGGCCCTGGCTCCTTCAATAGTAAACTTCAGGTTCAACTATCAACTCAGAATACAAGTCCGAGGTCTTCGAGCTTCTTTCTTGCTCCGTCGTAGACCTGCATGTATTCGTCAGTTGGAGTTACGGTCTTTACGTCGTAGCATTCCTGGAAGGTCTTTCCTGCGGGGGCGCTTGCGTAATTCTTCTCGTAGAGAGCTACAAGCTTGTCAAGGATCACATTTATTTCGGAGATTTCCACACCTGCAGTTGCCCTTGCCACTTCTCCCATCATCCTGGCTTCCATACCTGTGGTCTTGTCGGTCACCACACCTTTTGCGGAGGCCACTCCTGAGAGGATTTCTCTTCCTGAGGCCGTGTCAGTAATGGACTGAGCTGACGTTTCAAGCAGGCACATCTCAGTGCATGGGCCTGCACAGGGGTAGTACTGGTTACCTGACAGTATGTCTGTAAATTCGGAAATTGTTGCACATGCCCAGCCTGCAATCTTCAGGGTTTCCCTGGTGTTTGTTGAACCCCAGCGGATGTGAACAGGGCCATCAAGGTGCCAGCTTGCGCTGCTCATGAGAACGGCGTTAATATGGGTTGCAATGTCGACTATTGTAGTTTCTTCAATGCCGCCTGCATATCCGCCGAAGATTGGCATCTGTTCGTCCATGATAATATTGCTGTTCCCTTTGTAGTGGGCAATAACTGCGATTGCATCAAGGTCGATCTTGAGTTCGTTGAGTTGCGAGACCTCGTGGCTGTCCGTGGAAACCATTCCGCCTATGCAGTCAGCGGAAATGTTTCCCTGAGCGGACAGGGAGGTCTCTGGGCCCTAGACAGCCATGCCAGGCCTTCCGGCGATGGCGCAAGCGTTCTTAATGAGCCTTGTTTCGGTCTTTGCGGCAAGGATTTCATATGGGCTTTTTGGAATAGGAGCTTTCCCGCGTACCGAGGTCATTACACCGTTAACGATGGTGTCTACTTCCTTTTCCAGAGCATAGCTCATGTGAACAGGCATAAACACGTCTTCCGAAATCGGAGAACCTGTAGGCCCGCCCTGCACGATTGGCTTTCTCTTGTCACCAATACTTCTCTTTCTTACGTTTACCGCATCCCTGCCAGTGCCGAGCACGAATTCCTTCTGCACGTTGTTGATTGCATTCCAGATTTCGTCTTCAGTGTACTTTACGATCCTGTGGGTATCGGTACAGTAGATTCCGCAGTCAAGGAGCATCTCAAAGCCTGCATGGAAGAGTTTTTCCATCATGTCTTTGTCTGTCGGGACAAACTCTCCCTTGAAGTCAAGCCCGTACTTCTGCTTGAGCTCCATCGCCTTCATTGGAATCTTCATAAGGTCCCAGTCATCCTGGGTACACTTTTCTCCTACTTTTGCTCGGTCGTAAAAATCATAGCAGTCAAATGATTTTCTAAATGTCATGTCTTTTGCCTCCAAGGATTATTTCATTACCCCAAGTGCCACTTTTGCAGCCTCGGCAGCGTTTTCTGCAGTTGCATCCGCTCCGATCTCGGCAATCCATTTCCCGGATACAGGGGCTCCTCCGAACATGCACTTTACGCTGTCCCTGAGGTTTTCTTCCCTGAGCCTGTCCATGAGATCTTTCTGGCCGAGCATGGAGGTGGTCATAAGGGCTGAGCCGACAAGAAGAACCTTTTGCCCTTTGTGCTTTGCAGCCTCTTCTACAATGGTTTCATTAAGTACGTCAACCCCGAGGTCAAGGATCTGGAACCCGTTTGCTCCGAGCATGGTGGTAACAAGCCTGTGCCCGATGTCGTGAATATCTCCTTCTGCAACAAAGGTGATGGCAAGTCCTGCTTCTTCTCCTTCTTTCTTGTTCTTTTCAAGTTCAGGGGTAAGGACTACCATTGCATTGCTCATTGCTTTTCCAGACATCATGATCTGGGGCAGAAAAACCTCGGCGGCTTCGAACTTGTCACCGATAATCTTCATTCCAACGGAAAGACCCTTTGTGATAATTTCAAGCGCCGGAATTCCCGCATCAAGGGCTTCCTGGGTTAACTGTGCAATTCCTGCGACGTTCTGATTTACGATCGCGTCGCGTAACTTGTCAAAGACCTCTTGGTTTGCCATTTTTGTAAACCTCCACTGAGATTCGCAGTTCTGTGCAGTATCGTTGGGCAGTACAATGTCTCCATATGCATTTTCTCGCAAAGGCTTTATGCTTAAGCACAGACTCAAGCTCCGCTAGCTAAAAAAAGAGCATTTGCGTGGGGTTCTCATTTTAGGTTCAGATCCCTGCTGCCTTATATTTTTCAGCCATTAGGAGCGAGGAAGTGCCTTTACGAATTTTGTAATTATTTATAGCTGAAATTATTCACTGTCATTTGCCATTTTACCCGACAAGTTCGGGTCTTTTGTGAATAACTTCTCCCTCATGACATTATTACCGGGGAATTTACTTGCTGGAAACTGCAAATCTGTTTCCCAGTCGAATTAGCTTTATATCCCAAATTTCCCAACAGTATGCCTGTTGGAACTGCCTGGAATTGTCCTGAATATTCAGACTCAATCCCTAAATAAAGATTAAAATTATACTATATAAACGAATACTATATTTGTTTATACTCTCAAATTAATAAATTTTAGATGAAAGCTATTTGGAATTTTTAATGCCGTAATTAAGTTTTTTCCCACTATTTTTCTCTTAAAAATTCAAAATCTGAACCTGAAAGCAAAAAGTATAAATAGTAAAATCTCGAGCCAATATAATCTCTTTTATATATGCAATCTCCAACTTCAAAGCCCTGTACTGCATATCTTTTAAAATAAGATAGTTAAATAATAATAGGCATGAAAGAGAAAAATATAAATATCTGGATTTTGAGTCACTGTAATCTCTTTTATATATGCAATTTCAAACTTCAAAACTCTGTGCTGCAAATCTTTTTAAAAAGAGATCTTTAAATAATAAATTTGACACGTGCAGGCAGAATACTCATTTTATCCTGAAAAATGCGGGATTAGACGAATGAGAACAAGCCTGACCTGAATCAATTTTCTTGGAAAAATTGTTAAAAAATGAGGCCGGCTTTAAAGCCGGTTATCCTTTTTCTTTTCCTTTAATGCGATATACTCTCAGTATCCGGATATGTTCAGTAATATCTTCAATATTTGTGGCTTTTTGCGCAGCTGATCATTTTCTGAAGGTTGGCGGTAGGAGTCATGCTGACAATTCCGCAGCCAGCTGTGAGGAACCCGACACCTGCGTCGAGCGCCTTCTTTGAGGCTTCTGCGATATCCTCAGGAGTTCCGTTCCAGAGTACGGCTACAGGGTCAAGGTTTCCGACAATAATGGCATTTTTCACATTACCGGTTGCGGTCTTGATGTCTACTCTCTGGTCTACGCTGATCCCATTTACGCCGGTCTTGTCCATAATTCCAAGGCCGTTGGTTGTGTTTCCGCAAATGTGAAGAACTGTAGCCACATTTAGTTCCTTCATTGCATCAACAATTTTCTTCTGGTAAGGAAGGGCATACTTCTCGTAGAATTCCCCGCCGATCAGTTCATAGCTTGCTGTCGGGTCGATAATGGCTATGGTATCTGCCCCGTTCTCAACCATTGCTTTTGCATATGCCACATTGAAGTCCGAGCAGAACTCCAGAAGCGCAGGGACAATTTCCTCCCCTGTGAAAATGTTTCCGAACCAGGCATCTCCGCTAATATGCTGGGCAAGAGAGAAGGGCCCTATCATGGAACCTATTATGGGGAGTTCTTTTCCGTATTTTTCGGAAAGGATCTTAATGGCTTCAAGGATTAAACCAACTCTGCCTTCTTTCAGGTCGTAATTCCTTATCTTATCCAGATCTTCTAGGTTCTTAACACTGGGTTTGATCACTGACGGCTGCTGCTTCAGGTCGCCGGCCTTGATTTCGCAGCCAAAAAGTTCGGCTTCAGCTGTAATGTCAAAGGGAACTCTTACAGCTTCAAAACCTACCACTGTGTGTGCTGCTTCCGCAAGAGTTGCCATTTTCTCTGCGTCGGCATGGGCTTCTGGCCAGTAGGCTCCACAAGCTTCCATCTGTTCGACAGTTGCGGTCTGAGTGAAACAGACAGCTGGCATCCTGTCCACCTGTTGTTTTCTTAATGCACGGTACAATCTTTCTTTTGGGGTATATTTTGCCATTTATAATCCCTCTCTAATTTATATAAACAGATCGGATTATTAAAATACATACTGTAACTAAATATGTATTTATATTCTTTAATTTAAAATTATGTTATAAAAACTTATCAATTGAACAGCCGGAATAAGCTGAAAAATTCTTCAAAACAAGTAAATTTGTTTTATTTACTTCTGCCAGACGTAAAACTTAAAATGTCCTGTGATTTGCTGCTTTAATCAAGGTTTTGTATCCACAATGGTATTATGATGAATTTAAACAAATCGGGATTAGATTATACAGATCCTGAAGAAGTACAGGCTTATTATTTATGTATGCAGAAGTTGAAAGATACTGAAAATGAGGCTAACAGTATTAGAGAACTTCTCAAAATAAAGAATACAGATTTAATTCTTGAAATCGGGATGGTAACAGGGGAACTGGCACTCAAGCTTTCAGGGAACTGCAAAAAAGTTGTAGATCTCGACATTTCAAAAACTATGATAGATTTTGCAAAAATGAAGGCTGAAAGCCAGAAAAACAAACATACAATCTTATACTGCCGGCTTTTAACATATGAAAACCATGATGAACCTTTTGATGTTATTGTCGCTCAGCTGGCTTTACACCACCTTCCAGACTACTGGAAAATGATGGCTTTGAGAAGAACCTACGGATGTTGAAGAAAGGCGGGATATTCTATTTGCATTATGTTGTGCTCCCTCACTGATCCAGGCTTCTGACAGTTACTTTAATAAAATTAAAACTGACCTGAAGAAATCTGCAGTGGACGAAATTGCTAAAGAGACGGAAATCCACATAAGAGAAGAATTTTCAGCATTGGATTGGATTATGGAGAGCCTTCTAAAAAGCGCTGGGTTTTTATCTCTGAAGGCGGTAAGACTCCTTCCTCGGACATTCCGGTTTACCGGAATGGACAGGTGGGGATGAAAGCCGTCAACTTCTAAACCGTTAACCGTTATTGATTCTGAGTATATTCTTATAGTTATAAAACGTATATTATATAGATGATTCGAGGAAACCGATACCGAATTTAT
>Ga0183099_1000444_pt1 | contig 30865 bp, 29 predicted proteins | sample Biomet1_FD_127788 | JGI IMG/M metagenome (GOLD analysis project Ga0183099, IMG submission 127788) | Microbial communities from bioreactor (seeded with anoxic lake sediment) at LBNL, California, USA - Biofuel metagenome 1 | ecosystem: Engineered > Bioreactor > Anaerobic > Unclassified ...
TTGGAGTAGATAAACAAGATCAATGGAACTAAATGGAATACCTGTTTTGGTCAAAAACATGAATAGTCGGAATTTTGAAACCAGCTCATAGGAAAACTACTGAATTTTAAGTTGCACAGGCCTTCAACTACTTGATACATCGATTTTCATAAAACCTATCATTTTAGCTCGTTCTGTGCCAATTCCAGCGGAAAACTGTAGAGAATATTTGGGAATATGCATAGGTTTTCATACAAAACCTATGCATTTTTCCAATTAAACGACAATGTGCCTACATTCTTAAATATGCGAAATTATTTCGAGATACAATATAAATTAGAATTTACAGAACTTCTGGCACACTGCCGTAGACTCGCATGATATCGAATTTTTTAGAAGGATTATTCACAATTTTGCAGTATTTTAATTGAAAAACTTTTCTTTTTGTGTAAAAATAGCTTTCTCACCACTTATAATCGGGAGGAGAGTGTTCATATCATATTCTGTTAGTATCAGTATGTCTAGTTCTCATAAAATAGGGCAATTGATAGCTATTATATACTTAACATCTCTTTTTTCTTTCAATTGGGTGAATGCTATGAATAGAAGACAACGTTTTGAAAAATACGACTGGTTAAGCTCAAAAACTCAAAGCATACTTAAACATTATAGCTGTCCTGAATCATGTAATGCGAGTTGCTGCAAACATCATATTATTGATTTTTATAGAAAAGAATATGAGAAAATCTTAAAAAATGTAGATAAAGAAAGTGTGAATATTTTAAAATCGAATGCGGTAAAATCAGAGTTGGAAGGATGTTATAAAGCAATAAATGCCGTTGGGCAGTGCCCATTATTGATAAACTCAAAATGCAGAATATACGAATAGGCCGGAAGCATGTAGAAATTTTCCTTTTGTAATTTTCCAGGATGTGGAAGCCGGATTTGGTTTAACGTTGTTATTGTGTTCGATGTCTGTTAACATAATTCAAGATTATGCACAGTGATATAAGTCGGTAAACTCAACAATGTATAGTCAATTAAATGCCATGTACGAACAGTGTAAAAACATAGACAAAAATAATGATTTTTGTATTCAAATGAAAGAGCATAATTTAGATTCGTTCATAGAATTTCTTGAAAGGAAGTAATCATTATTCATTTCCTTTTTTCTTGCCTGTTTGTATTAATAAAACACGCATGCAGCTGCAGATATCCGGATGAAAGAGAGTAAATCAATATGGTTAGACTCTATACAAAAGAGACATGCAAGCTTGGAGGGGAAGTAAGAGATACGAAAGATGGAGTTGCAGAAAATCTGTAATTTATAGAAAAATTACAAATTGCCATCAGTATGTAGAACCAACAGAAATGTTCTGAATAAAGTAACATTAGAAGTGTAAATCCTATTTTATCTTTTGATTTTTATTAAGAAAAAAACTCTTTCAGGGTTTCATGTGAGTACATTTTCTACTGCAACATTTTGACTTTTGTTAATCATCTATATATTTACATACTTATTCTGATATTTTTGCAACGGAACCGTTATATGCTTAAGGTAATTTTTTTTGGACAAGCTTCTGATTGACAGTCAATCAATAAAACCCAAATCAAATAAAGGTATGATGAAATTAAAAGGAGGAAGAAGTGAATGGTAAGTAACCAAACGGATGTATGCTCCTATAAGAAGGCATGGGCTCTTGATAACTGGTTTCGCAAGCTCATACAGAATCCTTGCGAAGTCGTTGGCGGGTATGTCGAAGCAGGCCAGACTGTTCTAGATCTTGGCTGCGGGCCTGGATTTTTTTCCCTGGCAATGGCAGAGATGGTAGGTGAAAAAAGGAGAGTCTTCTCTGTAGACATTCAGGAAGAAATGCTACAGCTATTCAGGGATAAAAGCGAGCGTATAGGGCTTAAATCTCGTATCGTCTTTTATAAAGCCCAACCAGATAAGATCGGTCTCTCATAGATGGTGGATTTTGCCCTTGCTTTCTACATAGTTCATGAGGTCCCGGATAAAAAAAGTTTTTTGAGTGAAGTCGCGTCCCATCTCAAGCCTGGTGGCAGGTTTTTGATAGTCGAGCCAAAATTTCATGTCTCAAAGCCCGACTTTGATGGTACTTTAAAGATCGCCAAATTAGTAGGTCTTGAGCAGATTTCCGAACCTAAGGTTCTCTTCAGTAGGTCAGCACTTTTAAAGCTTGCAAACGACAGCAAACTTATGGGCAAACCCGAAAAGTAATCGTATGTTCACCTGCCTGAGAGCCGGCCAGCCAGCAGGCCAGAAGGCAAGCAGAAACAAACAGAAAGACTGTACATAGTTTGCTGCGTTGATGTACCCAACAGTCCTCTGGCAGTAATCTGGCCTGATTAAGGGCCTATCCAAAAAAACATTGTAACCTACTGTAGCTTTTAAAACAGGCTAATACACAATGGAATAGAGAACTAGATATTATATTTCTTGTATCTTCTACAATATGCCATTTGACTTTTAGGATCGGCTCATAGTAAATAAAAAAATGGATGTAGCCAACTCGAATTTACAGAACTTTCGAGTGCTTTCCAGAACAAGCCGGTCTGATAACTAAAGCTCAAATTTTTAGAGATAATCATGGTAAGAACTTCAGCCAATATTCATGGAAAAAACTACGAAATACTCTGAGGTCCCAAGCTACAAAGACTCCGATAAATATAGTAATTTTCTCGTAAAAAAGGAATAAGAGAACTTAAAAATTCAATTATAGGCAAGCATGAGCCTGTTTGCAAGGCTTTTATTCTCGGAGCAGAGGATTCTTTTATCACTTTTAGGCCAATATGCCGCCTTAAAAAGTATACAGAAGCCTACGATGCCTGCGATTGTTCCTATTTCCATGCGATAATATAAACTCTGAAACTGTTTAATTTTTATTACCATTTTGATAGCTTATTGAAAGCACCTCTATTTCGATACCCTGTCAACTTTAAAGAATATCTGATCATTGCGATTATTGGCCTGCTCTCTGGCCCACCCTGACTTTTTTGCCTTCTTTGGGTTGGTCGCCTGGACTCAGACTTCTCCTGTGACCCTTATGTGACTCATGGGGACGGATTAGGATAGAGCCGAGGTTGATATAAGGGATAACATAAGGAACGACAACGTAGGGATAAACGATGTACCTAGCTACGAATAAAATGAGTGCCGCTAGTAACAATAAAGAGATCACGTCGGGTTGTTCATGATTGGGCTTTTCATTGCAGTTAGACTCTTTTTCCGTCATGACTTCAATAACGCTGTCAACTTTGTAAAATCTTTCGGCATGTGATTGGTAGTCACTTTTGATAGCCTTGTGCCCTATCCGATGTGTCATTTTCTCCTTCCGCCTTTCTACTTCGCATGTGATCGGATCCATTGAGCCCGACCCCTTAAAATCTGTGGGTGCTCGCCACCCGAACAATTCAAGCGGTCAGGGCTCTTTTTCGGTGTCAAGCGAAGGGAAAGCCAGCCTTCCATTATTCGATGGAAGGATACCTGCATCAGTTCTTGGAAGAACCTTTACGTTGCCGTCGTTGCCACAATAGCAAAATTGCTAAGATTATTAATCCGAATATGACTCCGGCAACTATGGTGCCTTTGGTTCCGGTGAGTATGGCGCTTGAGCTGGCGCTTGAGCTTATTGTGCTGACCATGCAATAATATAAACCGTTAAACTTTTTGATTTTTATTATTCTGTAGGTGGTTTATTGAAAGCACTTTTTTTTTCAATGCTCTGCAGATTTCAAAATGGGTCTAGTTCCTACGATTTAGATTTGCCTGCACCAGCGGGTGATAAGGGTATTTTAAAAAAATGAATTTTGAGGGTACTTGAAAAAACTGGGTATTGAATTTTATAGTTCTGGTGGCGTATGCTGTCGGTTTCATACGCCTTTTGGAAACTTCAATAACGTCTGACTCTCCCGTCTTCTTGCCGGTTTCCTAAATGATTCCATTTGCTACATGCGGAAGAACTTTATTGTAAGAATTGAAAACATAAAGTTCACATACTGAATCAATAGTAATCATCCGACTATATGTCTTCAAAACAATTCGAAGCCACAGGATAACCAGTTCCCACGTGATCAGGAATATCTGAATGTGGGACCTTAAAATTACTGCCCGCATACGCATTCAGGTTTAGCATTGACAAGGAATAAACCAGAGCATCTATTCTGTCCGGGGACTTCTCTGCTCTTGGGACCCAAGTCACACATCTGGTCCTCAAGCTCTGGAAATGTACCGAAATAATGGACCTTCCCCTGCTCGTAGAGGGCACTAATAGGCTCAGCTCTTATTGACTTACCTCTGGAAGCATGAACGGCTTTAAAAAAATGGATCTCCTATCAGTTTGTCAAAAGGAGAGAGCTTGCCTGGAGGGGCAAAATAGATTTCATCGTGAGAAGTATTTGGAAAGGGGAGAGGTCAAGGAAAAACATTCTTATTGCTCTATCATAAACCGGACATAACCCAGATCTTCTTTCTGGAAAATCATAGTCTGCTCAAAACCTGACAGTTCAAAGCCCGGATCTCTTTCTCGAAGTTTAGTCAAAGGTTCTCTTCTGGACATATTCTCTATTTTGAGATAGCCAGTATATAAAGAGCTGGTTTCAAAATTCCGACTATTCATGTTTTTGACCAAAAACAGGTATTCCATTTAGTTCCATTGATCTTGTTTATCTACTCCAAAATATTGGTTCAGAAATATTGGAGTCAGTTTTGAAACAAGCTCATCATCTTTGTTTAAGAGGCTTACAATTGGGATTAGATTCGCTTCTTGAACTCTTTTTTGCAGTTCCTTTGCTACGTATAACGAATTACCAGTTCCTGAAAAGTAATACATTTCTATTCCAGTCATCAAAAATCCTTGTTATTAAATCTTTTGATTATTGATCCTTTATTTTTATCTAGCGATTTATATCTAGAAGAAGATCTGAAACTTAGGTTGAATAATGTTTCTTTTCAATGAAAATATGTTATTAGATAGTATCACTTCATTAGATATTAATACTAAAGACAGATGCTTTAGACAACACCTGATTTTTAGCAGTAAATTCAGAAAATTGCAAAAAACGAAAAAGGCCTATGATGCTGCTAGATTTGAAAAAATGTAGAAGTGTTTATTTTTCACTTGAAGAGCCATGAATGTCAAAATCAATTTTTTTACTAAAGTTGTAATCAAAAATGCTAAGAATTAAAGAAACTGAGTCTAATGAAAATCTATAGCTAACTCAACAGAAAAGAACTGAGATCTTAATTTAAAAAAGAAAGTTCCGTGTCTTTTTGACACGGATATATGTTCTCAATTCAAATTTGGACTTATTTAGGTGGCCAGTTCTTCTCGACCCAGCCTGGGATACGGCCGGAGTCCATTGGGCCCACCTTGACATTTGCACCAAGGGTATCTTCGAGGTCACCCTGCAGACGGGCTGCGAGACCTGGAATGATAAGGGTGTTGTGGTTTGTGTCCGTCTTGAGGTCGAAACCAGCCTTTTCAAAGGCTTCCTTTACCTTGGCGGAAGTCAGCTGACCACCGGCAACGGAAGCTTCCACACCAATACCATCGGTGTCAACTGCAAGCAGCCAGCATACGATGCCATTTGCTGAGATGTCGCTTTCTACCGTGTAGTAGGTAAGAGCGAAGTTGGTGGTGAAGAATACCGGAGAGTCTTTGTCCGGTTCTCCAACCTTGTACATACCTCCCTCCACGGAGACAGGAGTCCTCGGGTCTGTGTAGATGGTCTCTGCCAGGTGCATTTCAGGCAGGGCGGCATATGGCTCCAGACTGTGGAGGATCATGATGTCGCCGTACCTGATGGTGAAGACTGAGGCCATAACGGTTTCCCAGTAAGAGGCACTGACAGGGTCTTTTATTCCTGCCATCCAGGCTGTGAGCGGGAGAGCCATGATCGGGTATGCGATCTCGGTGTCGCCCATAATGCCTGCTCTCCTGATTTTCAGGAAGTTAGTGAAGGTGTCCTTCAGGCCTTTGCCGCTCGGGTAGGTTCCCGGATCAAGCACAATGTCCGTGATGCCTGCTTCTGCAAAGGTCTTTGCAAGGGTCTTAAGAGCATCGAGGTCGTTGAAGGCTGAGACTACAACAGGCACGTTGTACTCAAGGGCGAGTTCTCCTACTTCTTTCCAGTTGTCCTTGTTTGCAGCGTAGAGCAGTGGGTTTTTGTCCTTTGCGACCTCAAGTCCTGCCTTCAGGACTGCGGGATTGAAGGAACAGAAGATCATAGGCAGGCCGACTTCCGCTACCTTCTTGACTGCAGCAGCGAACTTTGCCGGATCGTTGGAAGCGGCTTTGATTGCCACACCGTCGAGAAGCAGGTTGCGTCCTACATAGAACTTCTTGTAGTCAGCGATCTTCTTGACTCTCTCAATAAGGGCAGCTTCTTCCATGTTGTCTGAAACATCGAAGAACATCTTTGTCTTATTGAAGAAGGTAAGCTTGTGGCGGTACAGGACATCGTCTCCACCGATGTTTGCTGCCCTTTCGCCTACTCCTATGGTAACCTGACGGATCTCAGGGGCAAGGAGCCGATCGAGTTCTGCAAGTTTCTTTGCATACTTCTTCTCCTTTACCAGGGGAGGACAGTCTGATGTCTTGCCGGATCTGTCGATCAGCTTGGAAGCAAAGGCCATACATGTAGGCTCACCACATTCTGCACAGTTGGTCTGTGGGAGGTACTTGTAAGCTTCTAATGGGCTGTTTATTTTCATGTTTTACACCTCCGCTTTGATCCAGTTGGCAATGTCAACAGGTTCTGCCTCAATTGAACCAAAGAGGGTCTGGGTGATCTGCTTCAGGGCAGCAACCGAGGTCGGGTGCATCATCATGAAGAGATCGTTTCCTGCAATGGCAAGAGACAGACCTGTAACGATTTCCCAGATCGGACCTCTGTATTCTCTCGGACCCCAGTCAGAGTCCTGTTTCAATGGGGAGCTAACCATCCAGGATTCACGGGCACCCCATGCATTTGTGGTACCTGAGGACATCGGGAAGGTCAGTTCTTCATCACCCATAAGAGCTGCAAGACGGATACGCTCCATGTTAGTGTAGGCGTAGTCGAGACCATATCCGAGAGCTGCAGTTGTTGGGTCCATGATGATTCTGTCTCTGGGCACGTTGCACTGTTTCATGAGCTTCCTGTTCAGTTCCTTCTGGGCATTCATGTCCAGCTGGGTCCAGGAAAGCACGTCGTGGTCGTATTTTAATGCGGCTTCTGCGATCTTGGCGTAGTCCAGGTTCAGGCTGGCAGATGCAATGAGGCAGCGCTCGCCTTCGGCAGCTTCTGCTGCTGCTGCAAGAACAAGTGGGTCTTTCTGTGGGTTACCGGAACCGCCTATTGCGATTGGCACATCAACAGCCTGCAGCACATCTTCGACGGTCTTGGCTGCATCTTTGGGCGAGGTGTCCTTGATGAGCGGGTCGGTTGAAATCAGGTGGATTGTGATCATGTCGGCGTTGAACTTCTCAACGTTCTTCTTTGCCCATTCTCCAGGGTTGTCCATGACATCATCATAGTTCTCCTTGACAGCTTTTGCAAGCCCGAGCCTCATGTCGAACACGTCAATTGTAACCTGGTTCCTATTGGGCATCGGAGCGTCAGGGAAGAATGGAAGGGCTTTCTCGCCACCTAACATCACTCTCTTGCCACGGCTTCCGCCGTCTGCAGAGGTGTTGCCTATTGGGACTTCTTGAATCTGAGTCGTCCATTCTGCAATGTTTGCAACATCGAACTTGGCAGGAATGAGATCCTTAAGTTTCGGGGCTGCCAGAACAGGGGAAATTGCAGGAGCAGCTGCGGGGGCACCAGCTCCGGGGGCTCCAAAGCCTACAGGGACGCCGAATATGCCAGCAAGTCTTGCGAAGTGCTGTGCAAGTACTGCATTCTCCTGTCCGAGGATAGCAGCAAGCATCGGGTCAAAGCCGCCTCCAAGTCCATCGAGTTCAATCTCAATGTCCCCTTCTATAGTTACACCTTCAAGGGATAGTATATCCACGTCCTTGAACATGTCTGTCATTTCTGATAACTTAGCTTTCTTTGCCATGTAAACCTCACCTTTTCCGTAAGTTTTCCGTTTTGATGAGTGACTGTATAAATAAAGATCTAATACAGATTTTACTTCCAGATTCTTCCCTTATATGGAAAGAAGGATTGGGGCAGAAGTAATCCTGCTCCGTTACTTCACATGATTTTGAATATCGTTTCAAACCATTAAAACGGGCAAGGGGGCCCTTTTCTCTTTTCCGACACGGTTTTCTGCAGTATCACACGTTCAAATGGAAACCGGGGTTAGAACCCCAGCTTTTGTATGATATTTTCAATTTCTATTGCAGCAACCGAATCATCCGAGATTTCGAAGAGAGGTATGCCTTTTATATCCATTTCCTCGATTTTCGGGTCGAGAGGGATCATACCTATCATGTTAAGTTTCAGGTCCTCGGCCAGTTTGACAAGCTTTTCGCGGTTAGTATCTGTAACCTTGTTTGCAATAACGTGAATTCTACCAACATTTGAGTCCAGTTCATCCACAAGTTCATGAATTCTTTCAGCAGTCCTAAATCCTCTTCGAGAGGCGTCTGTTACGACAATAAGGTCATCTATGTCCCGGATAATTTTCCGGCTGAAATGCTCAAGCCCGGCCTCTGCATCAATGACAACTACATCGTAATTCACGATCAGTTTATCCATGATGCCCCGGAGGAGGTTGTTTACATAACAATAACAGCCTGAACCTTCGGGTCGGCCCATGACCAGGAGATCATAGCCCGGCATTTCTTCAATGATCTCATAAACCTTGCTTTTAAGTACCGACTCTTTATTCATATCGGGATTGTCAGGTCTTGGTTTGGTGATCTCAGCCTGTAAATACTCCTTTGCATCCCCGATTGTTTTTACGTTCTCACAGCCAAGGGTCTCAGGCAGGTTAGTATCTGCATCTGCATCAACTGCCAGTAGAAACTTACCTTTTTTGGAAAGGGAGCGGATCAGAAGAGCCGCTACCGCTGTTTTGCCAGTCCCACCTTTTCCCGTTATTGCAATTACTTTTGTCACAGAATACCCCATGGATTGTTTTTCGTCTTAGGTGATTCTCTGTCGTCACTCAATTATTTTTATTCCTTCTTCTCGCTGATGACCATTCTATCAATGGAGATCTTTGCCTTTTTGAAGGTGATCTTTATTCCACCAGCTTTACCAGCAGACATCATTGGCATTGAAGCCATTGCAGGCATCTGGAAGCCGGCTGCAGGCATCATCATTGGAGCTGCTGCAACAGCTACTTCCTCTTCTTCTTCCTCTTCTTCTTCCTCTTCTTCTTCTTCAGCAGCTGCCCAAGTGGCAACTACCGGGTGGTTCTTTTCCTGGAGGAAGGCTTTCAGAGACTGAATGTCAGTTGCATCTTTCTCAGTTGCAATCTTGTCTATGATGTCTGCAGGGATGGTCTCTGCAATCTTTTCCTTGAGCATCGAGGGGAGCCAGACAACTCTGTTCCAGCCGCCATCAGCCTGGATGAACTTAGGGGAATAGAAGTAGGCGACACCGATACCGAGGAAACCTACGATCTGCTTTCCACCACCGGTCTGACCGGCCATAGTGGAGAAACCAATACCGTTCGGGGCCATTCCCTGGTATTCTCTGTTAACCCAGCCGATACCGTCAACTTCAGGGATGTAAAATCCGACTACTTCAAAGCAGCCACAGGATGTGTTCGGGGGAGTCGAAGAAGGAGTGGAGTTTAATTTTGTTAAATTCGCCACTTGAAAGCTTCACGGCAATATCGTTGACACCTGAGTATTCACCGGTCTTGGCATCGAGAAGATCTCCCTTTGGAATTGCGAACTGCGGGCCTTCTGGGTCTACTTTTGCTGCTGCACGGCCGTCGAACCAGTTGATTGCACCACATAGGGAAACTCTGTCAGGGGAAACTACACAAACATTGGTCGGAGCAAATGACTGGCAGAGAGTACATCCGTAGAAGACATCAACATCTTCATCGCGGAGGTCCTTTGTCCTGGCGTCTCTTGCCTTGAAAATTTCCTTTGCAGTTATCATCTGCTTTTCGACTTCGGCCTGGTCGGTGTAGAAGGTCACCTGCATTTTCTCAATAAAGGGCAGTTCTGTCTTAAAGAGCATCATGACGGCTTTTCCGAAGGGCTCAAAAGAGTCCATCTTTGCAGCTGTGTCCTTAGAAACTCTCATCCAGACATCATATCTCTGGTTCAGGTGCATAATGCCCTGGCAGTAGTTAATGAAGTCGTGGACACGCCTCTCGACTACAGACTCGAGGTCAGGTTCTACAAGTTCTCCGCCGATATTGAAGATCATTGCCCATGGGTAGGTCTTGCCCTCTTCCATGTCTTTGAGGTCAGGACCAACAATTGTAACCTTGTCATCTTCAATTGCATCCATGTCTGCTGCTCTGACGAGCTCGAGCCCGAGGGATTTCGGGCCGCCGAGTTCAACGAACATTCCTTCCTTTCTTACTCTTTCTCCTTCAAACATTGGGGAAATCTCAAATGGGAATTCTGCCATTGTGTTTTCGCCTCCTAAATCAAATTATAATGCATTAATAAGTTCATCCAGGGCAGCATAGTGGTCTGCCTTACTAAGGTTTCCGAAGGACATAGTTGCGTTCTGGATGTAGTTTCTGTCAATTGCTATTGCTTTGACATCTGAAAAGTTCTTTGTTCCGGACAATACCTGATTAATATAGTATTTTATGTGTCCTAAAACAATGAGTGTGTCATAGGTTCCGTTACCATCAAGCCCTGGCCAGTTGGGATCAGTTACATAAAAGCCAAGCTGGTGCAGGTTGATGTACTTGGCATTGACATCCTTGTCAACAAAGCCGGGCATTGAGCTGCCAGTTGCTGCAATTGGAATGTTTTTTGCTTTTGCGATCTTAATTGCCCTGTCCAAAAGTTCCGGATCAAGGATTTTGGTCCCAACCACAAGAAGTGGCCTTTTTGCTTTTGAAATTAGTTTAGCTGCTATCTCAGGAGTGGTTGCTTTGGCAGTTGTCACACCGTAGGTGGTAAAGAGCTTGGTGTTTTTGGTAGTGTCTACCATTTTCAGGCCCCCTTGCAAAGTCTCTTGAGGTTAGTTGGCTGTGCTGAGACATCGAACTTAATCTTCGGGCCGGAGATGATCTTCTTTCTCTTCCAGTCAATTTCCCAGCCGCGCTCTGATTCGAGCCTCTTGAGGAGTGATTCACGCTTGGCAAGTGGGAGATCGGCTTCGGTTCTGACGAATTTCCACCAGTCATCCGGTTCTACACCGAGGTACTTCAAGGAAAGCTCCATCCAGTGGGTCAGCTTTATAGATCTGCCCATGCTGTTGTCGGACGGGCGAATGCAGGCTTTTGCCATCATCGGGATTGCTTCCTGCCAGGTTTCTGCAGTTGTCAGCAGGAATTCCGGTGCTGGTGGGATGTTCATCTCTGAGCCGTCTCTGGCGTCATAAACTTTCCACTTGGACTCATCATAGTTCTTGGCAATCAGGGCTCTTCTGTACTTGGAACCGTGGGGGCCGAGCACTGCCGGGATACCATAGATGTTACATCCGGTGCCGATTGCAGCAGCCTTCTGTGAATATCCACCCCATGCAAGACCACATGCACCGACACGGTTGAGAGTATAGTCTGCAATTTCAGCAAGGTTCCCTGCCATGGTTCTCTGGGCAAAAATTCCGGCAACTTTCTCCGCGGCTCCACTGATGTGTGCATTGGACACGCAGGAACCAGTGTTAAGCAGTCCGCCGCCTGCGAATGTACCAGGGTACTTTTCGTAAAGGGTCTTGCCTTCTTCATCCTTGTACATACCAATGTCCATTGCGGAACATCCGCTCACGGCCAGGAGGTAGTTTCTCTTCAGGAACTCTTCGGCAATGAGGTAGACATCTTTAGTACCGGCTGGATAGTTCGGGCATCCGATGATTGCGATGATACCTGGGGTAGTTCCCATAACGAGGTTCAGGCCTTCTTTCCTGATTTCCGCGTCACTTGCCTGTCCTCTGCCGGCTCTGACCAATCCTTTCTCTTCGCTGATAGCCTTCTGTGCAGCCTTCTCAATTACACTCACGATTGGGATTTCCTTCTTACAGACCTGTTCGCAGCGGCGGCATCCGATACAGACATCATGGATAGCTTCAAGGTATTCGTAACTTCCCTTGGCTGCGGACTCCAGAGCTTCTGGAATGTCGATCTCTTCTGGACATGCAAGCAGGCATTCTCCGCACTTGGCACACTTGTCGACGTATGCCTTGAATTCCTCGTCAGTCGGAATTGCTGTTATGCCTTCTGCGTCGCGGATCGGAGCCATTACTTCAGCAAGCTTCGGGACGAGTTCTCCAAGTTTTTCATAGTCTAGCATTACGCAACCAGGAATTGCCCCTGACTTTAACTCCTCAATTATTGAATTCACATCTGCATCTGTGCGGTCCGGTAGGCCCATCATGATCTTTTCATTGGAAGCGATCACAGGGATCTTGAGCTTCTGGGATTCTGACAGGACATCACCACGGACACACTGTTCGTCGACAACAATGACATCAGGCATTCCGGAGCGGATAACCTTCAGTTCTTTGGCCAGGGACCCTACGATCTTGGCATATGGAGCTCTCCTGTCAGCTTCCTTGTATCTGCTCATATCAAATGCAGTACAGCAAAGCCCGGCAATTTCCATCTTGTCGACCAGGTTGTTGTCTTCCATGTAGTCCATAATATAGGTTACACCGGCGACATTGTGTCCGATTGCGACAATAAGCGGCTTGGACTTATCAATTGATCCCATACCGATCTCAATGAGCGGGGCTTCGGGATCAGCTTTCGGGAAGTCGTATGCTGAGATCTGAGCAATATCGGAAACTTCCATACCAACGTGGTCAAGGCTGCCGCTGAAAAGGGCTTTTGAATCGTAGTCGATTTCTGCGCTTTCCTGTCCTGCGTGGATAGTTGCAAGGAGCTGAGTGAGCTCTTCTTCAACATATTCCATTGGAGCTCTACATTCTCCAAGGGTCTTTGGGCTGTATCCCGTACAGATCGTGACGTTTGGAGTCAGAACATTCGATTCTCCGAGACTGATAGGATAGTCTTCTCCAAAGACACTTATCACATGTTCAAGCAGGTGGCGACCGTGGGCAGCGTGGCATGCAGTACCTGTAATTACACGGAGGAAGAATTCCCTTCCTGTATGGCCCGCCATGTCAATACCGCAGGCGCCTCTCTTGTTTCCGGATAGATCACATGGTCCATAAGTACAGTAGCAGCACTGGTCACACATCGGGGTCAAAACAGGCTCATAGCGGTTGAGCAGGAGGAAGTTCCAGTCATTTCTATAAGCTGCCATGTTTGCCAGGGGGGTAGGACCCATCGGGCCAGCTTGTACTTCCTTTTCTTTAGCAACCTCTTTTGCTGCCCCTACAATATTATTTATAGTGATCTGAACGGATTCCAGATCTTCTATAGAAAAACTCCCGGTAGTTAGTTTGCTCATTTGAGCTTTACCTCCTAAATTTGTTTAAAGTCGACTTCATCAAGACGATTGCAATTTATAATGTTCGGCACATTCCAAATAATTATAAATTATACTCCTTGCCGTCTGCTTTAAAATTACAACCGTGTAAATAATACGTATCTGGCAAAACGCTTTTAGCTATTTATTTCAGCTATCAAGCACAGTACCAGCGTTTTTTAGATTAAAGCCGTTTTTAGGGGAAATATTTCCATATAAAAGTCGTTTTTAGGGCCTAATATCACTTCATAACTGTTTTTACGCCCTTTAACTCAAAAAAAACTGTTTTTGCCAACGATTGAGACCTTAATCCTAAGCAGAGGTCGCTACCGATGGATAATAAACACTAATTAAATGTCTTAACGTACCAAATCTATATAACATTTTCTAATTTGTAACACGCTATTTCGTGAAGGGTAAAATGGGAATATTCGAAATCAGCAGACTTTGTAAATTTATTTAAATTTGTTATGCAAAATGTAAAATAGTGTCTATAAATACCGTTTTTTCATTAAGATCCTTTGCAGTACTGGTATTCTCTTTCCCAGTGCTACTAATTGTTATTAATTATACTTTTTTTCACTTTTAAAACAAAAAAATGTATAAATATTTGTTACTGAATGATATACTGATCCTTAAACAAAACTTCTCATTCCTGAGAATCTATTATTTACTAAAATATTCAAAATTTTATAATTTTAAGCCTAATAATTAAATAGAAAATTATTTATATCCTTATCATTATCACACGGCTTTACACAGTAAACGCCGTAAACTCTTTTTGCGTTTTTTAGGAAATACATAAATATAATCTTCTCGTTTAAATATTAATTGTTTGAATATTACTTGATACATTTTCCAATTTAAATAATATGTATCTCAATTTAAATTACATTGATCCACTCTTAAACAGATCAATTCCTGAACATATTAGTAACATTCCCAATGAATTGAATTTGTACTCCTTCCCAGGTTTAAAGCTTCAGGTTTATTTCACTGAAAGTGTTAAATTAAGACAAACTGGCTTATTCAACATATACTCTGAAAATAGAATCATATAACTAAGGTGAGTTCCTAAATCAGGATATCCGGAAATTTACTGGCTTATATTTAAGGCACTTAAATTCTAAGATATTCAATTTGATTTTACAACCGGTTCTCAGAATTAATAATTTTACTTCAAAAATTGCAACATAGCATATCTCACGTATCAGTCAGCTATTTCAACCCTTAAAGATAGAGTTATACGCAGGTTAGAGAGATTTAAACGATTACAGTATGATTAACTATGTATAATTCTGTACTGCAAAGATTGCAAACAATTACTTACAGGATACATTGAATACTGATATTGAAACCTGTGCCAATGATCAAATTAATAAACTGATATTACTGATCTCACTTTAATCTAGGATCACTCTACTCGGGTTGCAGGTGAGGCCCTCTAATCGCCTCCGATTCTGTAATTGCTTCAGATTCAATACAGTTTTATACAAATATTAAACCGGAGAGTTATTGAAAATATGTTTGACCTTAATACATCTTATATCCCTGGGAGTGAAACAGATGGCAGGTAAAGATTCTATTTTGGCAAGCCCGTCGATAGTGATCATTGTCCTCTGCATACTTTCATTCTTCTTGGAAATGGTTCCGGGCATAGGTTCCCTCTATGTAAACGCTTTTCAGTTTGACCCTAATTCTCTTGTGACAAGACCGTGGACTCTTGTTACATACATATTTCTGCACAACGGTTTATTGCATCTTTTCTTCAATATGCTCGTCCTGTACTTCTTCGGAACTGCACTTGAGAACCGGATAGGGAACAGACAGCTTCTGGCAATTTTTTTCACTGCCGGAATTCTATCGGCAATAGGGTATACTTTCCTAAGCCGGCCCATTTTCAATATCTCTCCTGGCTCGATGATTGGTGCAAGCGGAGCCATTTATGGAGTTTTTGCAGCCCTTACAATGCTTGAGCCAGATATGCGTGTCTATGTCTACTTTGTCCCAATGAAACTAAAACATGCCCTCGTGCTTTTTGCTCTCTTTGATTTTCTTATGGTTAACTCCTCGGACATGATAGCCCACACAGCCCACCTTAGCGGTCTCTTTGTCGGTCTCTATATGGGTCTCCGTATAAAGAAAATTCAGGAAGATACTCTGAGATCCAGATCTATCGGCAGGTGGTAAGTCTGGAAGGGGATAACCTTCTCGAGGGTACGTATTATTATCCGAGACCCGAGCCCGGAGAGAAAGTCCCTATCCAAGTCTTGAATTTCAGGAGGCTATTTGCAGCCTGGTCTCCAGAGTTGAAAAAGACTCTCTACTTTGAAAAACCGCCTGAGGATGAAAACCTGAAACGCGTAAGGGAAATCATTCTTCTCCAGGTCTATGACTGGCTTGCGGGCAGGGAAGGGTTGATAGAAGTTACCGACTCGGAGTTTGAGCAGTTCATGGAAGTTTATGAGGCTTTTCTGGATAAACTCGGAGAAATTCAGTACATCAGGCGTAAAAAAGGACGGAAAATGGAAAATCTTTTTGAACTCAAGGAATCTCCATATATTATCCGGGAAGTAAAAAAGGGACCCTTTTCCGATAAATTATAATTTTACAAATTATATAATATGTTTTTATAGATCGGAATTTTTATCCTTCCTGAGTTTCTTTCCGTCCTTTTCACCGGAAGAGTCTCCGATTTTTCAACCCCGTAGTTTTCTGAGGGACAAAGTTGTAAACTTTGATTGCCTTAATATGCAAATGTTTTACTACAGAAAAGCAGATATAAGGTATCATTGGATTGTATGCAAATTGCGGTATTAAGATTTAAATCTTATAAATCGGAACTTTAAACCTCAAAAGCTAACGGCTGAAGCATAAACTCTGCACCGGCAGGTTTGGAGGGCTGCTGGAAGTGTAGCTCCCTCCCAGAGTTGGTGTTGTATAGTTTATATGGCGCTAACATCTAAGGTGCAGGTTCCGTGAACTGCAAGATCACAGAGGACATTGATAATGAAACCTGTAAAAAGCGGAATTGACTCCATCTCAAAATACCTCCGCTCGAAAAAGGAAGTTGGCAGGCGGAAAATAGGACTTCTAGTGGATGGTCCGAACATCCTCCGAAAAGAATTTGATGTAAATCTTGAGGAGATAAGGGACGTCCTGAAAGACTATGGAAATATCAAAATCGGGCGCGTTTTCCTTAACCAGTACGCCTCTGACAAGCTTGTGGAAGCTATCGAAAATCATGGGCTTGAGCCTATAATTTGTTCCAGCGATGTTGATGTGCGCCTCGCAGTAGAGGGCATGGAGCTAGTATATAACCCTAACATTGACACCCTTGCGATCGTGACGAGGGATGCGGACTTCAAGCCGCTGTTAAACAAAGCAAATGAACACGGCAAAGAGACTATCATTTTCGGGGTTGAACCCGGTTTTTCCACAGCGCTCAAAAATTCTGCGGACTATGTTATTCTTATGAAAAAAGACAGAATGAGCAGTTATGATGAGCCCGATGGAATGGGCTCAGGTGAAGGAAAAATTGATGCATCGGAATATCAGGGCAGTATGTATGAAGAATCCCTAGAAAAGACCTGATTTATATCTGTCCTTTTATGATATTCCTTTCTACTTTTTTAAGGATAATTAACCTCTACACCGAGGATCTCTTTTTCTCCGGCAAAAACGTCCCGTGCTATCTCGGCACAGCCAATTGCAGCATGCCACTTTCCGAAACACTGGCATTCCTGCCCCAGGTGTGCACGAATTTTTTTCTGCACATATTCAAATTCGCCTACAGACCCCGCAAGAAAGATCTTTCCGGTTGTTTCATAGTCCTTGAGAAGAAGCTGCATTGAGACTATTTCCATAGCAGCAAACAGCGCAATAGTATCAAGGGCAAGGAGGGCAAGACTTTCTCCTTTTCCGGCTGCACTGAGTAATTCTTCCCTCTCTTTATATGGGGTCATCTTCAGAGCTCCTGCCTCTATGAAAGCCTGGTTTGCAGTACGGTCCCCGTTGTCCACATCCCTGATAGCTTGCAGGTCAAGAGGACCATGATGGACGCCCGGGGCGAATATACAGGCGTCGATTGCACCAATTACCTTCCCATTGGCAACGGCAAGAGTAACAGTATTTGAGCTTATATCGGAAACCACGAAATTCTTATAGCCAAGGCACAGGATGTGGTAAGCAATTCCCAGCTTTTCAGGGCTTGTAAGATGGGAAAATACCTTCATTCTGGAATCTACCTTGCTCTCCGTATGAAGGCCAGGGATTGCTATTGCCGGAATTCCCGAGTTCCGGATGGCATCAAAAACTCTTGTGCCTCCTCCTGTCTTTTTTCCAGCTCCTTCAATACTCCTGAGCCCCCTTCCTTCCAGGCTTCTTACATCCTTAATTGTGGAAAAGCCATCTCCCATCGAGTACGTCAGCGCAATCAGGTCGATTGTCTCACGCCGAATTCCAAAATTTTCCTCAAGCGAGATCAGAATCTCATTTTCGGACATAGCAGCTGCCTCAGCCCTCCCAAGCTCAAAGGTCAGGGTCCTTTCCCTTTCTATAAGAGCAAAACGCATTGCAGTTGTGCCATGATCAATCCCTATAAACGCCAATTACTTGTCTCTCCCTTAACGCCTCAGAGGGCAGTTCTTAAGATTTCATTTAGCTCGTCCATAATTCGGTCTCCCTCTTCAGCGGTCCCAACTGTTGTCACCAATCTTACTTCCTGGAAACTCCTACCTTCAGATAGCAACAGCCTCAAGTTTCCTCTCGCATCCGCACGCAGTACCTTTCCGGTCAAACTTCCTCCTGCAATGCCTTTTACGGAAATTACGGACGGGATTATCTTTTTTACCTCCGGGTGCTGGCTTACAAGTTTTACAAGCTTTTTACCAGCCCTTCCCCCGATAATTGTCGTATGGACTCCACCAAGCTTATTTTTTGAGGAGCTTTGTGCGTTTTCCTGTAAGTTACTTTTATTTTCCGTCATTATAGTCAAACCGGTAACCTGTTCTCCTGACAACTTTTTCCTTCTCTTATTTATTCTTTTTTATATTTATTATGTATCTATTTATCCGGTTAAACTCTAAAGAGGTTCAAATTTCAAGGAAGCCTTTTAGGTTATGATAATTTTTATGAAGGTTTTGCCCTAAAGTCAAAAGCTGTAAAAATAAGACATTCCAAAATCCCTAAAGCATAAATGTGCCGGACTCTGGATCGTTCCGTTATTTTCTCCTCTAAAAACTGCCTTCTTTTCCGGAAAACCCGGTTTCATTAAAATCAGATCTTTTCAAGTTCCTTCATGCTTATGAGCTTGATACCCTCTTCTTCAAGCGTTTTAATTGCCTTCTCACTATCGTTAACCCGGACTATTAAAAGGGCTTTCTGATCTCTGGTGATAAAGGCATATGCATAATCAATGTTGATCTTAACTTTTCCGAATACTTCCGCAATACGGGACATGCTACCCGGAACGTCTTCCATTTCGATTCCCAGCACGGTAGTTTCGGAAACTGTAAACCCTGCGTCATGGAGTACACTGTGCGCATAGTCAGACCTGTCCACAACCATGCGGATTATCCCGAAATCTCCTGACTCGGCAATGGTAAACGCCCTGATGTTTATTCCGGCACTTTTCAATTTATTTGCGACGTTTGCAAGTCTGCCAGGCTTATTTTCCGCAAAAAGGGAAATCTGCTTTATAATTTTATCTTCCATTCCAGCACCCATGTCTTTATATTGCTTATTCTTATCTCTCTTACTTCCTTTTTAATCTTCTTACCAGAGTATAATATAAGTTTCTATGCATATTTTAAGCTTGCATGCAGTTTTTAAGCTTATAATCAGTTAATTTATCTTGCATCTGGTGACTTTATTTTTACATTGATAACTTTATTTTACATCTGGCTCTCCATTGTAAGAGAAATTTCGAGAAGCCAGAGCCAAAAAAAGGAAAAACTGCAGGACATTAATATTCTGCAGGTTTTGTTTTCAATTTTCGAAACTTTCAAATTTTTCGCTTATCGATAACTTTCTTTGATTTCCCTTCCGATCGGGGCAGAGAGCCATGCTCCACCAGCTCTACCTCTACTGCAAGGTTCAATACGCTTTTAAGCGCACTTGAAACCTTTCTTTTAAGTGCCATCATGTCTGCCATCTTATCGCTAAATGCAGACTCATTCATTTCGATCTGGACTTTCATGGAGTCAAGGGGCCCAATCCTGTCTACAATGATCATGAAATGGTTCCCAACTTCAGGAATTTTCATAAGAACAGATTCGATTTGTCCAGGGAATACATTGATCCCGCGCACGATAATCATATCATCTGAGCGCGCGCTGATGCGTGTGATCCTGGGGTGGGTTCTTCCGCACACGCAGGGCTCCGAAAGCTTTCGGGTAAGGTCCCTTACTCTATAACGGATTAGAGGAAGTGCTTCTTTAGTAAGAGTCGTGATTACGAGTTCTCCGATCTCGCCGTCAGGAACAGGCTCACCTGTTTCGGGATTAAGAATCTCCACAAGGAATTTGTCTGCCCATATATGAATTCCGCACTGTTCTGAGCATTCGGTAAAGAGAGGACCGCTCATTTCAGAAGTTCCGTAAATATCATAAGCTTTAATCCCGGATTCGTTTTCTATACGTTTCTTGAGTTCCTCAGACCAGGGTTCAGCCCCGAAAAATCCCATATTTAATTTTGTTTCGTCCCGTATGCTGACGCCTATCTTTCTTGCAGCCTCGATTATATAAAGGAAGTAAGAAGGCGTACAGGCAATGGCAGTCGTGCCAAGGTCTTTCATCAGTTCAAGCTGGCGTTCAGTATTTCCGGAACTTGTAGGAAGTACGGTTGCGCCTAGTTTTTCGCTTCCATAATGGGCACCGAGCCCACCTGTAAAAAGCCCGTACCCATAACTTACCTGAAGGATATCATTTTTTCCCATTCCGACAGAAGTAAATCCTCTTGCAAGGGACTCCGCCCATTCATCAATGTCCTTCTGGGTATATCCTACAACTATCGGTTTGCCTGTTGTACCTGAGGAAGCGTGAAAACGGGCGAGTTTTGAGTTCGGAACGCAAAACATGCCAGTAGGATAGGTATCTCTGAGATCCTGCTTAACTGTAAAAGGTAATTTCCTGACGTCTTCAAGAGTTTGGATGTCTTCCGGCTTAACACCGTGTTCGTCAAACCTTTTTCTATAGAACGGGGAGTGCTCATACACATAATGTACAAGTTGTTTCAACTTTTCTTCCTGCAGCTTTTTTAAATCCTCTACAGGCATTGTTTCTATCTCAGGATCCCAGTATTCTGGCATTTTTTCACACTCTGTATATCTTATTTGCTGGGCTCTCAATGTCAGGCCCGGTACTCTTTAGTTTATTTCTTGAGTATCTCATTTCATGCCCCTTTAAGGTCATGCTTCAGTCTCGGTTTTCTCTTTATTTCTCTTCAATATTGCCTTCTTACTCCAAAGTTCATTATTCCTAGCGGATATATATTTCCGGAGATATCATATGAAGGTTAGCTGGATTAATATAAGGATTAAGTTAGATTCTAATATAAATATTAGCTGTTAGGCTGAAAAAAGATCTTTTAAATAAACCTGATACTGGCTGCATAAAGGATAAAAGTCCTCAGGGAAAACCCAGTACGGGTTTTGAGATACCGCCGTAAATTCAGTCATAGCCGGTAAATTATACAATTATTAGATTGCGATATTTTAAGACAAAATGAAATTTGAAGTCTATTCTGAAGACTGAAGAATGGGATTTCTTTTTATTTTCAAAAATCACTCATTTTCAAGCTCTTCAATTTCATCCTTTAAAGATATCTCTTTTGACGTTCCTTTAAAAGAAGCTTCGAGGATTTTCTTTGTTCTTTCTATGCACTTATTCAGCACTTCTTTCATGTCAGCAATTACGTCGATTCCGGCAGCTCCGGAATGTCCGCCGCCTGTGCCGTTGTATTCGTTACTTATATCTTCCATTAGCTGGCCAAGATTAACTCCGGCATTTACAGCGTCACGTTTTGCTCTTGCACTTACTCTGACGCTTTCACCTTTGGCTGTGCCAACAAAAGCAATATCTGCACCGATATTAATGAGCATGGAGGATGCAGAGCCTCCGAACGAGCTGACATGGGAGGATGCAATCAACATATCCTGTACTCTATCGAGCTCGACGCGGCTTGCGGCTTTCAAGATAGCTATACGCATGGAAATGTCCTGTGGGGTAGCAGCCATAAGGTCTAGCACTTCCCCATATTCGACGCCGCTGTCCTTTATTATTTTTGCTACTGTCCGGAACGTATCTGCAGATGCATGTTTGAAATGCCCGGTGTCTGTTACTATCCCTGTGAGCATCCCAATCCCTACCCGTCGGTTAATCGGTGCTCCCATTGCTTTTAAGATATCGTAAACTATTTCTACGGTAGAGGTACTGTTCCTGTGCAAGAAAAACTCGGCATTTTCTGTCAGAGCAGTAGTTGTATGGTGATCGATCACGCAATACCTAGTAAGCTCCAGATCATTTAATTGCGCTTTTGTCGAAGTATCAACCACGACGACAAAACCGTAATCAGCAGGATTGGGTTTATCCACGGCCTCAATCCTGAGTCTTTCTATAAGCACAGATGCTACACGGTTACAGCCGTCCACAAGTCCGACAGTACCTCCGATAGCTTCTGAAAGGGCAAAAGCACTGCTAATCGCATCCGGATCTGCATTCCGGTGACACAAGTATAAAATATTTCGATAGTCAAGGAGCCGGTTGAAAAACTCCGCTTCATCAACTTCCATTGTCCACTCTGGCTATCGTTTTTACAGGCATCGATCTCCTTGGGTTCAAGAACTTAGAGATTTCGGCATGACTTCTATATGATTTTTGGTAAAGCTATACTTTATTTCCTATTCCATATGCGGGAATGAAAAATAAAATTATTGCGCTCTGGTGCCCAAAACCTGCTGAATCTGCTCCTGAAGCTGTTTAAAGCGAGACGTGAGCCTTTCTTCCTGCCTGGAAATTGACTGAAGCCTGAGTGAGAGAGTTTCTTCCCTGTCTTTCAGTTTTGCAATGGAATCTCCCTTGGTCGTTTTTATAACCAGTTCCCCTACATTTCGATAGACTACCGCATCGTCAGTAAGCCTTTCTAGCTCGTCAAGAGCCATTTTGGACTCTTTCTGCATAGCTTCAATCTGTGATTTTTGCATGGCCAGTGCCTGTATCTGCTGTTGTATCTGCTGAAGTTGTGCTATCTGGTTCTGAACTTGAGGGGGTAATTCTGCAGTCATTTGATTTTCACCTGAGTCTCAATAAACCTGAAGGGATTTTAATGTTTCTGTCCTTGCAGCTTCCGAAAATCCATCTTCGTCATCTAAAATTAATCTGAAGCCCCCCTGCCAGAAGCTTAAATAACAGGTTAATTTTAATAGACGGACAGTATAATAATTATTAATCTGGAATGGAAATGACTTAATTAACTCTTAACCCGGGAATTTGGTAAATATTTCATGGTAAGGAATAATTATAAAAAGTCATTTATCAAAAAGTGATCGTAAAAAATCATATAATAACGGATAATCATAAAGGGATAATTATAATTAACCTCATTAAATTATAATTAGTCTCATTAAGATCAATTTGAACTTTAAATTAACTGATATGCAGGAGATATTCGAAAATGGAAAAAGGCGGAAACCTTAGAGAGATAAAATCTCTGCTTGAAAAATTCACCAATGCTCATGGAATCTCAGGCTTTGAATCTGATATCCGAGAACTCCTTGAAAAGGAGCTTGAGCCCTATGTTGACACGATCCGGAGAGATTGCATGGGAAACCTTATAGCTGTCAAAAAAGGAGATGGCCCCTCTATAATGCTGGCTGCCCATATGGACGAAATAGGTCTCATGGTCAGGTATATTGATGATAACGGCTTCCTCCGGTTTGTCGGGATTGGGGGATGGTTTGATCAGACCCTTCTTAACCAGAGAGTTGTAGTTCACGGCAAAAAGGGTTCAATTCCAGGAGTTATCGGTTCTAAGCCCCCTCATGTAATGAAAGAGGAAGACAGGAAAAAGCCCGTGAAGCTGGAAGATATGTTCATCGATATTGGAGCAAAAGACAGGGAGGATGCTGAGAACCTGGGACTCGAGATCGGTACGACAGCCTCAATTGACCGGGAGTTTGTATCTCTGGCAAACGGAAAAGTAACTTCCAAGGCCCTTGACAATCGTGCAGGCATTGTGATCCTTATTGAGGTTATGAAACGGCTTTCCAAACATAAAATTGAAGCAAATATCTATGCTGTAGGTACTGTCCAGGAGGAGGTCGGGCTGAAGGGAGCAAGAACCTGTGCTTTTGGAGTTTGTCCAAACCTTGCTCTTGCCCTTGACACGACTATTCCTGGGGATCATCCGGGCATAAATAAAACCGACTCTTCCCTGGAACTCGGGAAAGGCCCTGTAATCACTGTAGCCGATGCGTCCGGAAGAGGCCTTATAGCTCATCCGCAGATTCTTAAGTGGCTTAAAGAAACTGCTGTTGAGAATGAGATTCCCTGCCAGTTGGGCGTTGGATCAGGAGGCACAACCGATGCAACCTCAATACATCTCACAAGAGAAGGTATCCCTACAGGTACCGTCAGCATAGCCACCCGATACATCCATTCCCCTGTTGAGGTCTTGGACACGGCAGATATTGAAGCGTGTGTTTCCCTTGTTGTAAAAGCAATAGAAAACGTAGGTAAATATTTTTAAAACCCTTTTGAGGGTAACTCTATGTAATTTTACGCAAGAGTAGCATAAATTTTACTCTGCATGTTGCGGGAAAAACTCTTGCGGTTCTATTTTTCTCACTTTTGTCTCACCTTTCTTTACCTTTTTCTCTTCTTTTCCCTCTTTCTTCTCTCATTTTTCCATTTTTTTTCTCCCACTTTAAAATTTTTCTGGGCCTTGTGGCCTCAGGCAGACATTATTTCTTTTTTTAAAAATCTAATACATTGTTAACTGGAAACTAGTATAATCATCTATATTGTTTACCTAAGGAATTTGCTATGACTTGATAAAAATAACATAATCTTCAAAATAAAATAAAAACTGTTACTCACACATATCCTAAGTCAGGGCAATCCTCAAGTTAGGGCACATATCGAATCTTAAAGTAATCGTTTCTCATTGTCCCACTGTAGAAATGATTGGAATTTTAAGACAGCTTCTTCTCCAAAGATGACTATTAAACAGCTACTTTTATTATATATACTTAAAAATCTCTATGTTCTTGCTTTCTGAATAATTTTATTCACAAAGAAAACTAACGATAATATCATTAAAATAGGTATTATATTAGACATAATAAATTCTAATCCTAGATATAACATATATAAAATTACAATTAAAAATGCCAAAATCCATCCTAATGTATATAAGGTCCTCAAGCTCCAGGTCCTTCAGAATGTTGTTTTGGACCTGTAAGGCCTGCAAGAAAAATACGCATATACGCAAGCTTTAAAATTTCCCCCTTATGTGGCCTAAACCTTTTAGCTTTCAATGTATCTTGAAGCTAGCGATTAATTCAGAGTTGACGTTAAGGCAGCCATCTCAAACTTAAATTTTTGTTTGTCCATTGTGTTGCTCCTCTTTTATTTTTTCACTCTGCACACAACGTATAATTATTTAAATACACACGCATAAACTAATTAGTATTTATACTAACGAGTGTTAAATTAAAAAGCATCATCGGCAGCCTGCTTGCTCTAAGCTCACACACGGAGGTTTTTAGAGCTCCTCCTTATGATTTGCCTTGCCCGGTTCCTGAAAGCCTCTCCTGAAGCATCTCAGAGGTCGTCATTTCGTACGTAAATCTATCCTTTATCTATCCGGACTCCCCTGCGTTTGATTCGGGGGTTTTCGAGAAATGCAAAAAATAAATATTGTTCAGCCTTCTGTCAAGGCCTTAAGTTCTTCTGTCAGCCGGTCTAGTTCAGCCTGTACTTTATTGATTTTAGTTCTCAGTTTCTTTATCTTCTCTTCTTGGTCCAAGCCTTTCTTACCCTCCTCAGGCTCATGTAGGTGCAGGATTATAGTAACATCCTTTCCAGCCTGGGGAAGTCCCAGAGAGGACAGGAGGCCCCTAGAATCTGCAACACAGGAAAATACCTGATCCTGGTCTGACACCTCGATACTCTGTCCTATGAACATCTCAATAGATCCTGACCCCTCAGCTTCCTGAAGGCCTTCAACTTCCTTGTGTCCTAAAATCACAGTGCCCTTCTTCCCCTGGTGAGCACTTCCAACAGATTCAAGAAGGCCTCGATCTGTTACCTTCCGGAAGAGGACTCTATCAGAAGGCTTCAGGTGCAAGGTAAGCCTGCCATGCTCTGCAGGCCATTCCTGCGTTTTGCTTGGCCTAGTTGAAGGTCTTGAAGTCATCGTTATCCCTTGTAAGCTTCCTTTTTCCATGTTTCATAAAGCTGTCTTTTTCTTCAACTGCCTTCTTTTCTCTCAATATTTTTCTGCTTTCTATCATCTGGGCATATCATCTGCAAGTTCTGAAATTATTTTTATGGCACAGTCTCCCCGGTCTCCAAACCAGGCACAAAGTCCCCCATCACACTTACCAAAAACTTTCCCTTCTTTTCCAGGGACGACATAACCTTTCAATGGGCATACCACATCAATCATTTCTTTTCACCTTCTTTCAATATTACAAAATTGAGGATCAGAAGGGCCTCAAGAACATCGGGTCTACGAATTCGTTAGAGTCCTTGCCTTCAAAGTGTACCTGGACCTCTTCTTCTCTGATCCCCAGGACCACGCCTTTCCATTTCTGGTTTTCAAATCTTACTTTCATTCCAAATTTTATTTCTGATGTGTTCTGTGGATTATTATTCTCTTGACCTGCAAATATCAAAAGGGCCTGAAGGTTCCTACAACCAGTACTCAGCTTCAATTTTGGAAAATGGAGATACTAAGGCTACCAAAAATCTAGCTTTGTTACAAAATCAGTATAAACCCTCACAATTAGGAAAGTTAATCAATCTCATCGCCGTGAAAAAGGTATACAAAAGTAAAAATCATAGTATCAAATTGCGGAAATATTATTTTTGCACCACAACCGTTTATGTCTAAATTCTCCTGAGCACAACCTTCAGCATTCTCGCAAGCTTCAGGACAGCCTTTGATAAGTACGGACTCGTAAATAAGGAGCTGTACGGGAAAAACGCCTGAAAAAATGTGCTATGAGTGTGCAAAAGGTCGAAAATACCCAGATTTCATTTGTGGGTGAGCTGATCCCAAAACTCAAAATTATTTCTCTGAATCCCGGATTCCAAACAATCAATCGATTTGCTGATCATGAAAATAGTTTTGAAACTTTACTAATTTGAGGGTAAAATTGGTTTTTGGGATAGCCTCGGTAATGAACAGGATCATGTGATGTCCTGCTCGATTGGAGTGCTTTTTCACAAAATCAGTAAAAACCATCACAATTCGGAAAATGAAAGGATGCAATAATATGGTCGAAAATAAAACTGCAGGCAAAGGTAAAACGCAAGTACCAGAAAAGGAACAGCTGCATACTATAGAAGAAACCTCCATTAGTGATCACCCTGTTTTCGATGCAGACTCGGATAAATCCCCCAAAGAGGATTTTCCCATCGTGGGGATCGGTGCATCGGCTGGCGGGCTGGCTGCATTCGAAAATTTCTTTTCAGCTATTCCCGAAGACACCAAGCTCGGCATGGCTTTTGTCCTGGTGCAGCATCTGGACCCAAAACATAAGAGCATCCTTACCGACCTGATTGGGCGTCATACAAAGATGCCGGTTTATGAGATAAAGGACGGGATGGTTGCCCAGCCTGACTGCGTCTACGTCATCCCACCTAACCACGACATGGTTCTTGAGTATGGTAAACTGCAGTTGCTGGAACCGTCCGAGCCGCGTGGTCATCGTCTGCCAATTGATTTATTCTTCAGATCTCTAGCTCAGAGCAAGCAAGAGATGGCCATTGGCATTATACTCTCGGGTACAGGCAGCGACGGCACACTAGGGTTGCGGGTTATCAAGGCCGAGGGCGGTATGGTGATGGTACAGAGCCCTGAATCCAGCGAGTATGACGGCATGCCACGCAACGCCATTGCTACAGGTTTGGCAGACTACATCCTGACACCGGCCGAGATGCCGGCCCAGCTCATTGCCTATATTACTGAAGCCTTTAGAAAAAAACCACGAAAGGTTCCCAAGGCTGAAGACGCGATGAAAACGGTATTCAATTTAGTGCGTACCCAGACTGGTCACGACTTTTCCAATTACAAGCAAAAAACTATCAACCGCCGCATCGAACGGCGCATGGCCCTTGGCAGTCTAAAGGGTGTGGACGAGTATGCGCATTATTTAGAGCAAAACCCTGCCGAGGTGGAGGCGCTCTTTCAAGACTTTTTAATCGGCGTCACCAGTTTCTTCCGTAATCCTACGGCGTTCGAGGCACTCCAGGAAAAAGTCATCCCGCATCTTTTTACCGGCAAGCATCCAGACTCAGCGATACGGATCTGGGTGCCCGGCTGCTCTACAGGTGAAGAGGCATACTCCATCGGTATCCTGCTCCAAGAGCAGATGGAAATGTTGAAGCAAATTTTTAAGGTACAAATCTTCGCAACCGATATTGACATCCGGGCCATCGTACAGGCCCGCAGCGGTGTCTATCCCACCAGCATCTCCATCGATATCTCATCCGAAAGGCTGAATCGCTTCTTCACTCAGGATTCAGGCGGCAACTACCGCATCCAGAGAAGTATCCGTGACATGATAGTTTTTTCAGAGCAGGACATTATCAAAGACCCTCCATTCTCCAAACTTGACCTGCTCAGTTGCCGTAACGTGCTGATCTATATGGACAGGGAACTGCAGAAGAAGCTCATCCCCCTCTTCCACTACGCGTTGAATCCGGGCGGATTTCTCGTCCTTGGTCCTTCCGAGACTGTGGGTGAGTTCGAGAACGTTTTTGACACACTGGATCGCAAGTCGAAGCTTTATCGAAAAAAGGATGTTAGCAAAGGACTCCTTCCCATAGGAACATTTATCCCACCAAGATTGGAAAGCAATGAGACCAAAAGACCCTTCGGCAAGGTTTCTATCGAAAGTAGACCTCAACTGCGCGAGCTGATCGAGCAGACGATGCTGCAATATTATGCCCCAGCCGGTGTGCTTGTCAACCAACGCGGCGACATCCTCTATATTCATGGACATACTGGCATGTACCTGGAACCAGCTCCTGGTGAGGCTGGTCTAAATATCCTAAAAATGGCCCGCGAGGGATTGCGACAGGAGTTGGCCACGGATCTGTACAAAGCCGTGGTCAATAAAGAGCCAATATTCCACCCCGGGTTGCGGGTCAAAACAAATGGTGACTTCACTACAGTCAATCTGGCGTTACGACCTGTGAAGACAGGCTCTGACGCAGCTGCCGGGCAAAGCCTGTTCCTGGTCATCTTTGAGGAATCGCCGGAATGGGAGCAGAGTCAAACCATGAAGACCGTCGCTATAGGTGCTGGTGAAGGCGCCAGTGAGAGTTTAATGGAAGTTGACGCGCGCATCTTAGAGCTGAAGCGAGAACTGCAGATTAAGGAAGAAAGTCTCAAAGCTTCCAGTGAAGAACTTGAGACCTCCAATGAAGAACTCAAATCCTCCAACGAAGAGATGCAGTCAATCAATGAGGAACTGCAATCTACCAATGAGGAGCTGGAGACCTCCAAGGAGGAACTACAGTCAGTCAACGAGGAATTGACTACGGTCAATACCGAGCTGCAAAACAAGGTGGCCGATCTGTCGCAGGCTATTAACGATATGAACAACTTGCTGTCCGGCACGGGTATAGGCACTATCTTTGTGGACTATCAACTGCGCATCCTGCGCTTCACTCCTGCCGTTACACAGGTAATCAATCTGATCCCGACCGATGTGGGACGACCGGTTGGGCACATCGTCTCAAACCTGTTGGGTTATGACCGCCTGGTAGAAGATATAAAGGAGGTTCTGGACACTCTGATGTCCAAAGATATTGAAGTCCAGAGCCAGAAGGGCGCATGGTACCTGCTGCGCATCCGGCCCTATCGCACCCTTGAAAACGTTATCAAGGGAGCTGTGATCACTTTCACTGATATTACCGAGATAAAACGGGCAGAGAAGATTATGAAGGAAACCGAGGCTATGCGCCGCCTGGCTATAGTGGTGCACGACGCGAGAGATGCTATAATATTGCAGGATATGGAGGGCCGCATCCTGGCCTGGAATCCGATGGCAGAGAGAATGTACGGCTGGAGTGAAGCCGAGGCACTTAAGATGAAAATTGGCTGCCTGGTCCCGGAGAGCCAGAGAGAGGAAGAGTTGGCCGTGCTGAAGAAACTTGGCCGCGCTGAAGTACTGGAATCTTACCACACGCAGCGACTCACCAAAGAAGGCCGAACCTTAGAAGTGTGGCTGACCACTACCTCATTGATAAATGAAGCTGGTGTGGTATATGCTATTGCGACCACTGAGCGGAAGATTAACTCTGAAAACACGACAGAGGAAGTCTATAATTAAAAATTATACCTGCTCGGACCGATGACTTACCTTCGCAAGAGGATAGAGGAGACCTCCAGGATAAAACTTAGTCAGGTGCCGGAATCTGGAGGAATCGCTGTCGTTGAAAATAGTGAGACAGGTACTACATGAGCTGTGGGTGTATCAGATTAAGTTAAGATTTAATGGACAAGTTTTGGAAGCCAATTTTCTTTATTTTTGACCACTGCTACAAAATTGTCCATCTCCTAAAAACTACACAGAGTCCATAATATGACAGTTCAAATATAAAAATAATATTATCATTTTATATTTGAACTGTCATATCTGATGCCGATAATACACAAAGGATCGTTGTGGTGAATCGTTGAGTGAACTACCCCTCCCTGCCTGATGGCGAGGAAGGGGCTTCCTACGAGTAATTCCATCATTTAGCTTCGGTACTAAGTACCTCAATTCTATCAAGAATCCTGTATTGTCGTAGATTTCCGGTATTGCTACCGAAAGCCCGTTCACAAGGCATTTTGCAATAAGTTTCACAACTTCTTATTGCGATATACCTTGTCAAGCTCGACTGTTAACAGTTCAAACTTTTACCTACAGAACTTCTCTGTAGAACCTTATAGTCTAAGTTCAGAAAGTTTGTACCTGACAGTATCCGGCTATTCCCTACTTTGATATTACCACAAGGGCGAGGAATACGACGGATAATACAATATAAGTTTATAAGTTTATAAGTTTATAAGTTTATATAGATTTACAGTAATCTACAACGGTAGAATGTATCTAAGTTAAGAAGTTACATTAA
>Ga0183099_1000445_pt1 | contig 30832 bp, 28 predicted proteins | sample Biomet1_FD_127788 | JGI IMG/M metagenome (GOLD analysis project Ga0183099, IMG submission 127788) | Microbial communities from bioreactor (seeded with anoxic lake sediment) at LBNL, California, USA - Biofuel metagenome 1 | ecosystem: Engineered > Bioreactor > Anaerobic > Unclassified ...
AACATGCACCGGAGCTGTCGGCGTTTCGATTCCCGCAATCCGCGTACAAAAAACCATGTTGTTTGAAACCCCCTTAACAGCGGTCGGAACGGCGCTGAACCTTGGGGATAAGGTGACACTTTCCGCAACCGCCGATGGCGTAACGGCAACCACAGCCTCCGGCGTTGCGGAGCTTGTTGACATCAATGGAACTGCAATCGGCGATACCGTTGTGGTTCGATTCTAAAAAAACAGAGGAAAACGAAAGGAGATCATTATGGCAGGAATTATTTTTTCAGAGGGTTCGGGTCTGAACGACAGTGTTTATGGCAAGACGTTGGCCCCAATCAGACGGTTTATCGAAAAGAAAGCGGAGGCATTTGAGGAAAAATCGGTGCTGGACAAGTTGTTTGCGGTGGAACTCACCACAAATTTTGCCGAGAAATATACCGGTCTTACCTCCATGGACGACTTTAAGCCCACAGGAGAAGGCGGAGCATATGAAATCAACGAAATGAACACCGGGTATGAAAAGGTTGTGGAACCGCAGGTTTGGAAGTCCAAATTCATCATCACCCGTGAAATGGTAGACGACAGCAAGAACATTGATATGAAGAAGAAACCGCTTGCATTCACCACCTCCTATTACCGCACAAGAGAACGCTTTGGCGCAAATCTGTTTGCTTCGGCAATTGGTGGAACGGACGTTACCATCAGCGGAAAGACCTTTTCGGTCAAGAGTGCCGACAATCAGGTGGTCTTTTCCACCTCTCACCCCTCAAAGGTGAAGGGCGCAAATCAATCCAACAAATTTTCCAATGCCTTTACGGTGGATAATCTCTCCAAAGTGGAAGCAGCAATGCAGAATTTTAGAGATGACAACAACAACATCTTAAATCTTGCACCCGACACCATTATGATCGGCAACGATGCGGCTTTGAAAACCGCTGTGTTTGCGGCACTCGGGGCAGACAAAGACCCCAACACAGCAAACAACGGATTCAATTATCAGTTTGGCAGATGGAACATCATCATCAATCCTTATCTCAATCAGTTCCTCTCAGCCGGTACATCACCCTGGATTGTGCTTGACAGCGGATTCAACAGTGAATACGGCGGAGCGGTTTGGCTTGACCGTGTGAAATTGGAAGTGCGCACCTACATCGATGAAAACACCGACAACAACGTCTGGGCTGGGTATTCCCGTTTTACCGCAGGCTTTAATGACTGGAGATTTGCTTCGGTCGGCGGTGTAACAGGCGCAACGGCACTTTAAGAGAAAAGGGTTAAAATTTTTCCCGAGCCTCCCTTTTACGGGGGGCTCGGGAACGGAAAATACGGAAAGGAGAAGTATGAAAGATAACTCTTTCAAAGGGGAGTTTTGTCCTTTCAAAGCGCTCCAAAGATACGAAACCTTATTGGGACGGACAAAACGTCCCATGTCAACGAAAGGATGGTCATAATTATGACATGGTATGACTGCAAACTCATTACCTTGCAAAAAATGTTTTCGGCTGATTCGGGCAGTATCACAGAGGATGATACGACGGCGGCATATCGAAACGGAATGCCTGCGGCGGCGAATGAAGCATTTTTGCTTTTGGCGGCTGCGGGCATTTTTTGCAAAAAGAAACTCGAACTGACACAAAGCAGCACAGAACAGGGCTACGAAAAATATGATTTAAAAACGCTCTGCTCTGATTTTCATTCGCTTGTTGAAAACGAAATTTATCTCACCGATGAAACGGGAATTCATCGCACAAACGGATATTTCCTCGAAAACGGGAATATTCTTATTTTAAACAAAGGCAAAGTGGGCACATGGGACATTTGGTACAATGCCTATCCGCAGACGATTACACAAGCAACGCCAAACGAAACGGAACTTGCTTCCGACCCCGAAGTGTTGATGTTGCTTCCACTCTATATGGCGTCCGCCCTATTCAAGGACGATGATCTTTCCCTTTCGGTGCAATATCGCAACGAATTTGAGGCTGGAAAAGATGCGGTGCTACAATCGCAAAAGCGGAAAACGAGTAAAAATGCGCTGAACTTTGTCAGTGTCACGGGGTGGGTATAATGGCTTTTTTTAATGTGCCGTCAAGCCCTGCCAGAAATGTTTATACGGTTGAAAGCTTCAAGGGCGTCGATTTGAACAATGCTGGGAGCAACATTGACAGCATGCGTTCGCCCGATGCACCGAACATGATTCGTGATGAAGTTGGAAAGGTACGCAAACGCACGGGCTATTACAAAACAGCGGAGTTCGGTGCAAGAATCAACGGAGTGCATTCCTACGACGACAAAAAGTTGGTACATGCGGGGACAGTTCTCTATTTGCAGAGCTTTAACAGCACGACCCAAACAACAGAAACATCAATCCTATATTCCGATATGAACGATGAACGGAGCAATTCGGTGCGGTATGGGGAAACTCTTTTTTTTGCTCGACGGCAAGACCTTTCTTGCGTTTGACGGAACGAGTGTTTTTCCCGCAACGGAAAAAGCTTATGTGCCGACACTGTTGATCGGGAAGCAGCCAGAGGGCGGCGGAACACTTTACGAACCCATCAATTTGTTGGGAAAAAAATGGACGGAAACCTTTTTCGGAAAAGCACTGTTGGTGACTGATCAACCATGCAAATACTATCTTTCCTCCACGTTTTCTACCGAATTTCATGATGTCGTGACTGAGATTATGGATAAAAACGGAAATTGGGTGACGGTAACAGAAAATAATTTGCAAAATGATTATTGGATTTTTGGAAATGCAGGCTACATTACTTTGGGAGGAACTTTAAGCAAAGCAACCCCCATTTCAGGCACGCCAAATATTCGTGTCACCGTAACAAAGGTGCGGGAAGGATATGCCGATCGCATCAACAAATGCAAGGTCGCATGTTTATACGGTGTTTCAGGAGGGCTTGACCGCTTGTTTGTGGGGGGCAATTCCGATTATAAAAACATCGATCATTACAGTGAATATGATAACTTGCTCTATTTTCCCGATACGTTCTATGACGATGTGGGGTCGGCAGAAAGTGAAATTGTGGGTTACACGGTTTACAACAATTATCTTACGGCACACAAGAGCAAAAGCAATGACGGCAGAAATATTATTGTGCGCAGCGGCACGTTGGATGCCGACGGGAATGCACTATTCAACACGGTGAATGTGGTGCAGAGCGAAGGGGCAGTGGCAAGACATGGATTTGCATATTTGGAAAGCGAACCTTTGTTTTTGACAGGGCTTGGTATTTATGCCGTCACCACCTCGGAACTCACGGGGGAACGCTGTTCTCAACTGCGCAGTTATTATATTTCAAAGGCATTGCAGGAGGAACAAAATCTTGCCGATAGCTTTGCGCTTTCCTATCAGAACTTTTATTTGCTTGCGGTGAACAACAAAATTTATATTCTCGATTCATTGCAAAAGAATTTTGAAAAGGATTCCCCCTATTCCAATTATCAGTATGAATGCTATTATTTCACCGATATTGCGGCACGTGTACTGTATGAGGAGGACGGCGCACTTTGCTTTGGCACCTCTGACGGAAAATTGATGCGGTTTTATTCCGACACACAGAGTGCGGAATCCTATCACGACAACGGAGCCGCTATCAATGCTTATTGGGAAATTCCCGAAGTTTCCGGCATTTCTTTTTACAAAAAGAAGAACTTCCGTCACATTGCGCTTCGCCTTGCTTCCGGTGCGCAAACGGGGGCAAAGGTTTCGGTTGAAGTAAAAGGAATTTGGAAAGAAATTTTTGATACGGGTGCAAGGGCACGTTATTTCAACTGGGATTACATCGACTTTAACAATATTGTGTTTTCCGCAGACCGCACGCCAAAAACAATCGGGGGAAAAATTAAATTCAAAAATGTCGATAAAGTGCGCTTTCGCATTCAAAACAGTGTCAAAAATGAATCTTTTGGGTTGTATTCCTTTTCTTTGGAATTTACCGAAACAGGCAATTATAAGGGATAACAACCTCAAAAAGCAAAAAAATGAGCGAAATAAAAAGGAGGAACAAAAATGGCGGAAATAGAAAAAATTACACCCGAACAACTCGTAGCAAGCGGCATTGTTTCGGCACCGGACATTCTAACCGGAACACCCGCCGAAAACAAAGCGAAATTTGATCATTTAACGGCAAGCGTTATCGCACCGGTTGTGAATACCATGATCGACAAAGTGAATACAATGGGTACAGAGGAAAGCATCCGCATTGCGAATGAAACCGCAAGGCAAGGGGCGGAGGTGGGTAGAGAATCCCGCCTTGCCACAGCGATTGCGGCAATTCAAAACGGACAAAATGTTTCGCTGCAAAAATCATCCGATGCAATTCAATGGAAATTGGAACACGAAACAACGTGGCAGAATTTAGTGATGCTTTCGGAACTGCAAGGGGCAAAAGGCGAAAGTGGTGTGCAAGGAATACAAGGAATTCAAGGAATTCAAGGAATTCAAGGGGTGCAAGGGATTCAAGGCGCAAAAATTGAACTTTGGAATGACGGCACAAATATCAAATATCAATATACAGGGGATAGCACCAACACAACCTTGGTTTCTCTCTCGGAGTTAAAAGGGTCAAAAGGCGACACAGGAGATATTCAATGTGAATATGTTGCCGAACTTCCTACGGAGGGATTGCAGAACACTGTATACGCAAAGGTGCATACAGTTACCGAGGATTTAACGAGTGAATCATCGGTTTCCTGTTTTGGTGATAGTACAGGTGCGGTCAATAACGGTGACGGTTCTTACAAAATTTCATTTGGAAACACACCCAATTACAACGGATATGTCGAGCTACCAAAGACTTCATTTTTCGGTAAAAAAATAGTAGGAATCAATCTTGATTTGTCAACTTCACAAAATGCAGATGTTGGGTTTATAGGTGGTCAGGTCTTGGTGAGATACAAATTATCGGGGCAATCAGATTATGAGGTAACATCAAGTTATGATATTTTGGATGATAGAAATCAATACATGATACGGATTCCTCAACCTATACTGGATTCAGATATAACATCATTGCAATTACACTTTTACGGAACTGCAATGATTGGTGGTGCAAATCCTGTATTCTCATTTTTGATTTATCCGATTGAAATAGAACTGTACGAACCCTATGAATATTACATATACCGCAATGGCGCATGGATTCAAATTTGCAAAGATGGACAGGATGGTCAGAACGGAGAAAACGGCATTGGATTTGACGGGCACACCCCATTAAAGGGAACCGATTACTGGACAGATGCAGACAAAACAGAAATTGTTTCTGATACAGCCTTGGCTGTGCAAACACAAATCGTTTTGTCAAACGGAGCAGGAAACTCGTTGAATTTAGGGGCGCTTGAATCCAACAAGGAATATCGATGCATCTATTACACAGATATCAGCATTGGAACATTTCCAACATTGTCAACAAGTTCAATATTCTTTTGCTCCATTGTCTTTTCAAGCATAGGCTTATCAAATCCCATTCCGTTATCCTATCCCTCCAACGTCAAGTGGACAGGTTCGGACATTGTAAATGGAAATTTTGTCCCCGAATCCAACCGATTTTACAATGTGAGTATTTGTGGGATGGCACGTATCTGAACGGAGATGTCAGGGGGATTACGATATGAGATACGGGGAGTGGAAGCAGAAAACAAGAACAAGGCAACCACAAGGAACGTTGACGACTGTTTCGGGGGTGCCACCGTTGCTGTTGACAAATTCGGATAAAAGCTATTTGGCAGATTATAAGATTTACGGAAAAAACTACCGAAGCGGAACACCCTCGCCGTCCAGCATGATACCAATTCAAGGCGTTGGAACTTACAATTCGGCAAGCGGAAAGTATGAGATTGGTTTAAGGAGTAAGGGAAAAAATATAACGAATATTCCAAATCAAACCGTGTCATTTACCAACACCTATTATACGGAATATTTTCCGCAGAATTTAAAAGTAATTCTTCTTCCAAACACGGTATATACGTTGTCTTTCGATTATGTTGTGAATTCTGCAAGCAATATTGTGTCGTGTGCAATTGGGTATGGGGGCACAAGCTATATGGCTGACATTGTGGGGCAAAGTCAATATCCAAATCAAACATCGGGAAGAAAGATTGTAACGTTTACTACTCCGGCTGCGTTTGTTGGAGCATACGGAATTCCTTATTTAAGGATTCGGTTTGCTCGTCTTGGTGCTGTTGGAACTGTTAACGTATCTGTGTCGAATGTTATGGTTTGCTTTGGGAGTGAATCGGCATACGAAGCCTATACCTATCAAGACACAACAATTTCAATCGCAAAGCCTTTGTATGAAGGAGATTGCATTGAATTTGCAAATCGTCGAATCTATCGAAACAACATGGAACTGTCTGTCGATGAAAATTCAAACTGGATTAGTATGCCGGCTTGGTCAACTGCAAGTAGTTTTTCTGCTTATCTTGACCTGAATGGCACAAAAGTCAACGGATTAAGTAATATCGAGTGCACGCATTTTCCTTATTACTCAGACATCATCGGAAAAGATGGGATACGTGGCAACTTAAATTATGGATTAATCTATTTTTCCATGGTCGGAATTACAACGTTGGCACAGTGGAAAGCATTTCTTTCGACGGAAAAGGCGGCAGGAAGAACGGTGAAAATTGTTTTCCCGATGGTCATAAAAGTGTATGATTTCCCATCAAACCTACCATATATCCCAACCGAAAAAGGGACGAATGGTATTGAACCTATCACAACCGTACAACCAACAAGCATGGAGGTAACCTATTATGTTGTATAAATTTATGGATGAAACAACACCGCCCAATCCGTGGAATGAAAAATATTTCATTACAAAACTACCGGAGGAACAAGTCGAACGAGTATTTGTAAACCCCACAGAGGAACAACTGAAATTATATGCCGGGTATAAGGAATTTGTGCCATCAGAGCAACCCGACCCCACAACATACAATTCCGAAACGCAATATCCATCCGCTATTTATTCCGATAGCGATGTGATTACAAACACTTGGGAATTGAAAGATTTGATTCAAGGAGAGCCATTATGAAACCAACAAATTTAATGCATTACATTTCAAATTTATTTAGCAATGGGGTGTTGGTATTGCTTTCGATTGCTGGATCATGGCTATATTGGTTTTTCTTTCCCGCACCTGAATATCTCTATTCAAGCTTGGCGGTAATGGGCATGATTGTTCTTGATATTGTGACAAGGCTTTATGCACAGAGCCGAAAAGCCGGAGGTGTCAAAAAGGCAATTCGTAGGAAAGATGAGCAAGGAAAAAAGTACATCAACAGCAAAATGTTTTTGGAGGGAACAACCGATAAGTTGATCATATTTGTAGTCATGGCAATTTTATGCAGCTTATTTTATCGGGTGTCTATCTTGTCGGAGCTGGCAATTTGGTTTACACAATTGGTATACACCTTAATGCTTTTGAAAGACACACTTTCGGTGTTTGAAAACCTCGACGATGCAGGCGTAAAAGGTCTTGGAATCTTCCGCAACGTAATCCACAAAAAATTAGAGCAATACACAGGAGGCAATGACGATGAAACTAATTAGTTTTCTCATAGCAAATTGGGACACACTTGTATTCATTACAGTGGTATTTGTCTGTATAATCCTAAAATTCGACAGTATCTTCAAAGGCAAAATCAATGAATGGTTGCTCACTGCGGTCGGAGAATCGGAAAACAAATACGGATGCGGTACAGGAGAAGTTAAAAAAGCAAGTGCATATGATGCATTTATGTCAAAATTCAAATTCATGTCATATCTCATATCAAAGGATAAATTTTATCTTTTAGTTGCCGATGCTGTTACAAAATTAAAGGCGTTGGCAAATGAGAATCCGGCGATTGCCCAATTATATCCCACATTATTATTGTCTACAAAAGAAAGAGAGGAATAGTTATGTCAAATATAGCACTTGACAGTGGTCACGGTAAAACAACACTTGGAAAACGCAGTTTTGATGGGTCTCTTATGGAGTACGAATTTAATCACGATGTGGTAGGAAGAATCAAAAAACAACTCGAACGACACGGGGTTACGGTTTTTCTCACCTCTCCCGACGCTGACATCGATGTTTCGCTGACAGAACGGTGTAATAGAGCATGCAGACAATGCCGACCTGTTTGTTTCGGTGCACGCAAACGCCAACGGAACAGATTGGAACTCTGCACACGGATGGGAAATTTACGTTTACAAACAAACAGGAAAAGCACTCCAACTTGCACAAGACATTCATACTGAAAGCATTCCATATTTGGGCTTGCAGGATAGGGGCATAAAAACGGCAGATTTTGCAGTGCTTGCCGGCACAAAAATGCCAGCTGTTTTAATTGAACACGGCTTTTACACGAACAAGGAGGAATGTGCTTTGCTTTGCACTTCTGTCTTTCGTGAAAAGTGCGCCATTGCCGATGCAAAGGGAATTTTGAAGTATTGTGGCATCCAATGGATGGACGATGCTGTGCCCGTTTCGGAACTTGTTGATGCCAATGACCTTGTGTATGTACTTGCGGAACTTGGAGTTGTAGAGGATAAAGCGGGGTTGCTTTCCGCCATCGAAGCTGAACCAAACGGACGAATTTATTGGTTGTGCCGAAAAGCGGTCAACTACATTCGACAGAACAACTTGAATGGTACAACACCCGAAACACAATCGCTTACCGAAGCAAACGATATTGTCTATGTCCTTGGAGAACTTGGAATTGTAAGCGATAAAGCTGGCATGCTTTCGGACATCGCAAATGAACCAAATGGAAGACTTTATTGGCTTGCACGCAAAATTACTGCACTGCTGCAAAGCAGTATATAAAAAAAAGGAGGATAAAAAAATGGCAGGATATTATGATAAATCCGGTGTGTATCAGGAAGAAGAAGACGTTCCGGACAACTTAAGAACAGCATATAAACAGGCAAAATCGAATTATAACATTGCAGAAAAAACAGGAAATTTGGAGTTGACTGCAAATGCACTGGGGAAAGTTGAGACCCTTCGGAATCAAATTTCCTCTGCTGCCTCACCATATAGCACAACGTCAGCAGTACAGGGGAGCACAAATGCAAGCGGTGCAACAGCAGGAACATCAGCGGTATCTGGATCATCGGGAAACGGCATAAAATACAATTACGATACCTATGACGATTTTAAAAACAATGGGGGATATGATGCAATCAGTGCGGCAAATAAAGCGGCAACCGCAGCCTACATCAAACAGGGAACTGCTGCTTTGAATTCGCAGAAACAAAAGATAAATCAAGATTCGGAAACGCTTTCAAGACAGGCGTATTTGAACTATATGCAGTCGAATAAGAATCTGCCCCAGCAATTATCGTCAAACGGTTATGCTTCGGGAATGGCAGATAGCATGAAGGTGGGGTTGAATTCCAATTATCAAAACAATCAAAACAGCATTCAACAAAACCGTGCAGACAAACTGTATGACATTGATTCGAACATTACGAATATGGTGAATTCGGGCAACCTCGAAGCGGCAAAAGCAGAGGTTGCATCAGCACAAAACGCAGTGAATGCATGGAATAATTACATGGGTCAAATAAATGGATATGGCTTTGAAGCAAATGAAAATGCATTGGGCAGGAATGCAACAGCGAGTGAAAATGCATTGAGCAGGAACGCAACAGCGAGTGAAAATGCATTGAGCAGGAGTGCAACAGCGAGTGAGAACCAACTGAATCGTGCCCAGGATCAGAGTCAGTATGATACAACGATGAAATTTAACGAGAGTGAAGCAGCTCGAGAACAACAGAATATTGAATGGCAACAAAAGAAGGATAATGATAATACCGAATACGAAAGGCAATTCAATAAATGGAAAACCACCGGAGTGCTTGATGAGGGTGGTGCCGCTTATTTCGGGTTAAAAACTGGAACACCAACATCAGATTATCATTTTGCAGATGCGGATAATGTTCTCAATAATAAGGAATATGACCTGAAAGAAACGAGTACAAAAGATGCGAAAACAGCAGCCGATAAACAGGCACGACAAGAAGATTTCGTGTTCTTAAGAAACCTTGCATATGACGATTTAGAACGTGGCAAAATTACCGAAGATCAATTCAACAAAAAAATTGAACTATTAGCCAATAAATATCCTGAATTCTATCTGTAAAAATAACGAACGATACGAAAAGAATGATAAAAATCAGAAGTGGAAAAAAGGGGTTACAGTGTTTTCACAACAGTGTAACCCCGTATGGAGGTGAAAAAATTTGATCTATGATTTTGAAAAGGAACTTGTAAAAAATAAAAATACGCCTTTTGACCCTAAAAATGCAATCGAGCTAAAAAAGGGCCCTGTATCAGAAGATACCTATCAACAGATGGTATCAACGAATACTGTGCAACCAAAAGCAGAAGCCGTAAAATACACACAAGCGAAAACAACACAGCCAACCCCCACAGAGAACGCAATAAAATCAAAAAACAAACAAGCAAAGAGCAAAAATATCAGCAAACCATTAGACGATTGGCGATCGATGCTTAAAATTCCCAACCTATTTCAATTCGAACCGAAAAAACAGAATTTATATGAAGTATTCGGAATAGACGAACCGGAGAATTCAGACACTTCAATTGATTCTATCAATGGGAATTTGGGAATGCGGGGGTATGGGTCGAAAATGAAGGAGGCGGAGGGGGAAGAAGTTGCGCCTGAAACAATCAATGCATTCAATTCTTTGAAAAGGAATTCCGCATATTATGCGGAAAAGAATAGCGAACAAAAGAGAGTTGACGCAATTACAGATGTTGTCGGTAATTTTACAAAAGCACATCAAGGTACGCCTGAATATAAGATGAAAATGGTGGCAACAGAACACGAGCCGGATTTTTATAATGATTATGTGAAAAGATCGGGTGGAACTGTTTTACTCCAAAATGCCGCTTCCACGATACAGGACAAGGTGAATAATGATACTGGGTTTATTCCATATGAAACAATCGATCAGATTGACAACAAAATCATGAATAAAGAAATGGAAATTCGTGCAAAAGAATCAGATCAAAAAGGAATCAATACGTTGTTAGAGTTACCATATGAAGATTATGTCAACATCAAAAATGGGGTATCGGGAAAAAACAAATATTATCAGAGCCTTGATGAAAACGGGAAAAAAGCAGTGGATACGTATTTCCAATATAAAACTGCAGAAGATTATATCGCCACCTCAACCGGAAGTGAAATAGATAAAACTGAAAATTAGCAAAACTTCTTGGTTTAAATTATAATGAGTATGGATATGATGATTTATTAGATTTATATTGGAAGAAAATGGAAAATCTTAAATCCGATGCAGCACTTTCTTTTCCTACGGGCAACGCAAAAGCGAAGTTGGAAAAAGACCAGCTTGTTACAGAGCAGAAGAAAATAAAACAATATAATGTTGCCAGTGAATATTTAAAATTGAATGAAGAAGATAAAACACGCGTAGACAATTATATTCAATCAAAAATAGAGCAAGGAAAAATCAACAATGAATATGCAAAAAAACACAATGTTGATCCCATGAAAATTGCTGCAATGTATGCATCGGATTCACAGGAAAGCAAACGATTAAAAAAAGAACTGGACGGGAAAGTAAGCAAATCGTTTTTGAATTATATTGAAACGCTGAATACCAACAATAAAGCAAATCTAAACGATTTAACCGTTGCAAAATATACAAAAAAAGATCCGTTGGGAATGGCAATTGTATCAACCGCAACGGCACCGCTTAAGGGATTGGGACTTGTAGAAGCCATATCCGCACCGATACAAAAAAGAGAAATAGACCCAAACAGCACATGGTATTTTGCCAACAATTTATCAAGCAGTGTCCATTCCGCCGAAAACAGCCAAATTGATGAAGCAGTTAAAAATCCGTTTTTGAACAAAGTGGCACATTTTAACTATAACAGGTTAACAACTGTTGCTGATATTGGTACTACATCACTTTTAGGTGGAGAAATAGGTGGCGCAGCAGCATACATAGCCGGAGATACCGCTGATGCAATCAGTAATGCAAAATTGCAAGGGAAAAGCAATACCCAGGCATTGCTTACAGGCGGTGGAAAAGCGGTGGTTGATGGAGTTCTTTTTGCGGGAGGCAAGGCGGCTTTAAAAGGGTTTCAGGCAGGGTTAATCAAATATGCCGATGATGCGTCGTATGTTGGACAGGATGGTCTCATCAGAAGAAAACTTCCAAAAATTGATGATACTGATATCAATACCGGGGGTGGACAAGTTAAGATACCTGAAAAGGCAAAAGCACTTGAAATTCATGGCGAACCTGGTTATAATGGGGGAGAAAGCAATCTTTCCCCCAAAATGCCAAACATGAATTACATCAATCCTCAAACGGCAATAGACTACCCCCCACTCCGTGCAAGAACCCTTGAAAAAGTCGAACTTGCAAATCCATCGAACAATCCTGTCCCCATCGCAAATCAACAAGAAATATTAAGAGGAAAACTTCCGGGATATGATCAAGCTGTTATTTATGCCAATCAGGAACAAATCCCGCAACTGTTGAACCCGTTGGAATCTCCGAAAATGGGTGGTTTGAATGCTGGGGGTGTACTTCGGAAGGAATTAACACCAACACCACTTGCAAAAATGGATGAGGTTGGGTATAATGGGAGGGGAAGTGCTGAGGGGACGTGGAGTAAGGGTTGGTATAAGTCTGATGGAAGCATTAACTACCCGCCTAATAATGGGGCTGTTCTGGGAAGTGAAGAGACCATTACGCTGCAACCGGGCGGTAAATTGGGTAGATATGGAAAAGTCAGAAGTAATAGCAATTATGTAACTGATGTTGGTGCTGATTCGAACAAGTTGGCATTGCCGCCAAATACAAACCCGGCTCAGTACTATGAGTATGAGATTGTAAAACCAATTTCTAACACTGTTAAATCTATCGTTGCAGAATGGCCGATAGGAAGCAAAATGGGTGGCGCACCACAGTATGAATTGCCAATGTCAATTGAAGATTTACGTTTACAGGGTTTCATTAAACTAATCATTAAGTAATGGAGGATAGATATGAAAGAATTATCTACTTTAGAATTAAAAGATCATATAGAAAGATTATATTTTCGCTTGAAACCATTAACCGTTCAAGACGGAGTTTACAAACCTCTTGACGATTTTTGGGGGAGTGAAATGCCTAAAAGGCAAGATGGAAGTCTCTGTTATTCCGATGAACAAGGCTATCATTATGGTGTCAACGAGCGCGGCAAACTTATAACTGATGTCGTAACTCGAAGTCTTGAAGAAATCTCATATCATATAATGTCGAGTGATATTCTCAATATGGCTGGTAATTATGAAGCAAAAAACAGAATAGAAGGACAGGACTTTCGTCGCTTATGGTTTAAAAAGATTTTAGAATATTGGAGCGTCATTGGAGAGGCATATGTGAGGATGGCAGAGCAGAAGCTTCAACAGGCTTTAGCAAAAGCTCCATTTGTTGATTAGGATGCTTGTATGATTGAATCGAAAAAGATGAAAACATAACTGTTAAATAAAATATGTTTTAAAACACGGGTCACACCTTTAATGGTGATAGATCCGTGTTTTCGTTATTTATGTTGATCTAATAAAATCGAAAATATTCGAAGCCGTGATAATTTTATGGATAAAGCATTAATGGGTGAATTAGGCAACAAGGACAATCTGATTGTTGCAAAAAACACAAAATATGAAACAATGACGCAAGATGAAATGAATACATATTATTATTTTATCGGTGATGGTGATCCAAAGGGTGCAAAGGGATATTTAAAGTATTTGGATCGAGATCTTTCTGCAAGACAAGCTGCCAATCAATATGAGGAAATGAAAGAAAGTTCCAACAAAAATAAAGCATTTGGTGTTGTTACAAATTTAGCCGGCGGAATTGCAGATCCGTTAAAATACATTGAGGATGTCGGACAAAACACATACAATTTCTTCAGTGGTGATAACGAATTGGTAAACAAAAATTCACTATTCTATTACCCAGAAAGAGCAAACCAAGCAAGCTTTGACGGAATTACAGAAGGCATGAATGATACGCAAAAATCCTATGTCGAAGCAGGTTTATTGGCTGCTCAAGGACTGGTTGATTATGGATTTGGAAGTTTAGCAGCAAAAGTACTGACTCCGGCTAAGTATTTGAAAAATGAAAAAATGCCTTTGAATTATGTTGATGATGTTTCTAATGGGTTGCAAAAAGAAATTATGCCAACACCTCTTGCAAAACAGGGAGAAATTGGGTATAATGGGGGTAGGGGAGTTGAGGTTGCGAGAAATTATAAACCTCAAAACTTAATGAATGAACTTGCTAACAGTGGTGTTAAGTATAACTCTAATGATGTTGTTTCCATTGCCAAAACGGCAGAAGGTAAATTGTTATGGTTAGAAAACGGAAACAGCTCCTCTGGTTTAAAACATATCACTGGTGGACATGCTGCTGATTTCACAGCAAAAGGGATAAACGACATACCCGATTTCTTAAACAAAACATTGCAAACCATGCCTATTAAAACTGACACAAGTCCATCTGGACCTTATTCGGAATATGTGATCGATGGAACTAAGTATAGGGTAGCTTTTGGGACGAATGGTTATATTGTTTCATTCTACCCAATAAAAAAATAATGGAGGATAATGATGTATAGAGTAATAAAGATAAACCGAGCAGTGGCAACAAGAACTATTGAATTGTTAAATGAAATAACTGGAACTCAAGATCTGTGCTTTGATGATTCTGCTTTGGTAAGTTATTCCAATTTTGATTTTGTGGCTGTGGGGAAAGCATATGATTGCAAAATAGAATTGTTTGGCGATTTTACAGAAAAAAAGACTGACTCAAGCGTAGAAGTTAGAGTAATTAACCCTAAAATAATGATTGGAATAAAATCAATGCTGGAAGTACAAGTTGGTAAAGACATATATTATATACCTCAGTCAGATGCAGAAAAAATTAATATGAACAGCAGATTGTATTATGAGTTTACCAGAAAAGACTTAATTCAAGTTGATGATGTAATACATGATGACTGTCTTTAGAATTTGACCAAGATAACACAACCCTATTATTGAATCGTAAATGATGAAAACATAACAGTTTTCATGATATAAGTTTAAAACACAGATCATTCCTTTGTAGGTTTGATCTGTGTTTTTGTTTTATTTTCTGCGAGATGGTGACTAAACTGCACATGGTATTTTGCCAGCGGAAAAGCTGTGGAAGCTGAATTTCTTTTTGGGGGAAGCAATGCGGTATGCAAGGAGGGGGCAGGTGAGATTGCCGAAATGTAAAGATGATTTTCTAATCGGACTGTCAAACGATATGGAGGGTGCATTCTAGTATACAATTACATTAAAAGCAAAATATAATATAAAATTTTGATGCTACCCTGAAATTTATGAAAACAGAATCGCATTATATAGCATCAAACAACAGGAGGTAAGAGTAAAATGAAAAACAAAAGAATTATTTCAATTATTTCGGTTATCGCATTAATATTATCAATGACAACTATGGTATCGGCTTCTAAAAATGAAAAGTCGGACAAAAAAATGAAATCAAATCTACCGGAGTGCCTTATGGTATTTCCAAGAAGTTTGACGATTTAGAAAAATTCCCTTGGGCAGAACAGGCAATTGAAAAGATGAGATTAAAAGGTTTGGTAAAAGGTAAAATAGATGGCAAATTTGATCCCAAAAGTGATGTTACCAAACTTGAAGCTATTATCATGGCACTTCGAATTATGGGTTGGGAAGATGAAATTTCAGAAATGAAGGAACTGCCGAAAAATTATAAAGGGAAACAAATAGAAAGTTGGGCAACCGGATATGTTACATTAGCCTTTGACAAGGGGTTGCTCGATGATGTTGATCTATTGTATTTCAATCCCAATGAGCCAGCTTTAAGACATGAGGTCGCAAAGTATATCATTCGAGCATTGGGCTATGAAGAAGATGCACAGAGTCACATGAATGAAGTTCTTCCATTTAATGATGCAGCAGCGATTCCACAAGGCTCAATCGGCTATGTCTATTTAATCAACAACATGAAATTAATGATTGGAAATAATAATCAGTTTAACCCGATGGGAACATTGAATCGTGCTGAAATGGCCGTCCTTTTTGACAGACTTGACGGGAAAGTCGAAAACGATCTTGACAAGGATGAATATATTGGAAAAATACAAAGTATTGACGAAGATACAGTAACGATTAAAACAAAAGGACAATTAAAAACTTTTAGTGTTGATCATGAAGCTGCAGTATATAAGAATGAACAACAGATTCCATATTCCAACCTTGTTGTTGGCACCAATGTTTTACTTCAAATAAACGAAGATAAGATTATTTATATTGAAGTCGTTGATGAGGAAGAGGAAGATAATCATATCATTTCAGAATATACAGGTACAGTAGTACAAATCAGCACTACCAGCCCCAGAAAAATACTTGTACAGCTTGATACAATGCAGATTCTTTTTGAAGCAATTCAAGATGTAGAAGTGAATTTCAACAATGGTATAGGCAGTCTTGATGAAATAAAAAGCGGAGATACAATCACTGTCACAGTCGATACCAGAAACAGAGTAAGTGAAATAAATGTTGACAGGGATAGACAAATAACAAACACGAAGAAAATTGACGGTATCATTACTAAAATAGACCTTGTAGGAGCATATTATCTTACCATAGATGATACCCGTTATGCATTATCCACAACTGCAAGTGTTACAATACCGGAAGAAACCAACAGCGGACTGGAAGATCTAAAAGTTGGTTATCTGGTCATTTGTACCTTAGAAGATCAAATCATTACAGAAATACAAGTGAAAGAAATCCTTGCTTCTGTTTCGGGTACTATCGCTGCAATCGGTGCTGATTCTATCACACTTACCCAAGCGGATGAGAACACAAAATATAATCTTGACGATACAGCCATCGTTCGTATTGACGGGATTAGCAGCACATATGATAAACTCGTAGTTGGTATGTCAGCAGACATAAAAACAAAAAACGGTCTTATCTATCAAATTGATGCAAAAAATCAAATGCTCACTGTAAACGGCAAAATATTGGCGATAACAAATGACACCAGTGGCTATAAACTTTCAATTAGTTATCCCTTAAATGGTGCGCAGTATGACGCTGTATATACTGTTGCTGATGATGTTGATATTTCAATCCCCGGTATTTCAAATGAAGATATTGAAGATTTAGAAGTGAACGGAGAAGGGGCATTTACCTTCGAGAACAATGTCATTATTAAAATTGTAATAAACGCTTAAGTTGGATTCAATAGGCAGTAGATGAGTTGGTATTCATCTACTGCCCCAATGTGTCAATAAACGACATGATTTATTTATAGGATGTGTTTTATGAGATATGAGCAAATATATTGACACAGCAGTTACACTACATGGCAGAAGAATTGAAATTAAATCAACCGGTACGAAACGTAAAAAGGCTTTTCGATTGTTGAATCGATTTCAATCGTCTACTTATTTTATTGACGTAGACCCTTGTATTTGTTATAATTGTTTTATACTATAAAGAAATTGAGTGATATGATATATGCAACTTGAAGAAAGAGTTTTATTGGCTCAAAAAGATAGGAACGAGCGAGAATTATTTATCAGTGAATATAAAAATTACATATCTTCATGTTCTTATAAAACATTGGGTAGATATGTTACAGAGCAAGATGATGAATTTTCGATTGCAATTATTGCATTTGATGAAGCAATTAATAAATATGATAAGTCAAAGGGCAACTTTTTGAAATTGGCAAGTATTACGATCAAAAACAGATTGATTGATTATAAAAGAAAAGAAAACAAAGGTTTGGGAGTCTATCCATTTAGTTCATTAACAAAAACAGATACAAAGGGAGAAGAAAATGAATTTGATGTCGAAGATCCAAAACCTCTTGTGAATGATGCCAAATATGAGATAGAGTCGCTTACTCATGAATTGGAAAAACATAATATCACATTTTTTGAGTTGACAACTGTTACTCCCAAAGCAAAAAAAACAAAAAAAGCCTGTTATATGGTTATTAATTATATTATTCAAAACCCATTATTGATCAATCAAATCAAATCTGAAGATTTAATCCCGGTTAAAGTGATTGCAGAACAATTGTGCTTGCCACGTAAAATTATTGAACGACACAGAAAATATATCATAACGGCAGTTATTGTTCTGACAGGGGATTATGATATCGTTTCCGGATATTTTAAAAACGTAAAAGAGGTGTTATAAATGAAAGGAATCATTGCTCAAATTAAAGACAATGAAGCTGTTCTCATAAATGAGAAAGGTGAATTTATAAAAATTAAAAATAAAAATATCAAATCGGAACAAAAAAAATATCAGAACAGCAATCGTTTCAGATATATATCCAGTATTGCTGCAAGCTTTATCTTGCTTTTTGCGTTGACATATACGGGACTTGCGGTATATAACACTCCTACAACTTATGTTAGTGTTGATATAAACCCAAGCATGCAGCTTGAAATAAACCGATTTCATAAAGTCATAAATGTTGTGCCTTTTAACGAGGATGCAAAAACCGTACTTAAAAGTATCAATATTGAACATAAAAATATAAATCAAACGATAAATACCATCGTAGATGCCGCAAAAGAGCTTGGCTTTTTAACAGTAGAAAATAACCATGTTGAAATAGATGTTATCTCGAATGTATCCGATGAAGATATTTTAAAAGAAAAAATCACAAAAAATATGGATAAGTATGTGGCAACGGGTGTTGATGTTACTGTCGATGATGCAAATAAAGACGAATTGGCGCTTTCTAAAAAACTTGGTGTTTCATTGGGAAGAATAAAAGTTGCGGAGGAATATACAGTAACTTTTGGCGGAGATTTAAAAGGAAACATCAATAATTTATCGGATATTACGGTCGGAAATATTAAAAAAACAATTCATGCTGATAAAAATAAAGCAACGGAGCAAGAAGAAACACAAGATAAAGAAAATGATGCTTCCACAGAAACAAAAAGTGAAAACAAAACAGAAGATAATTTTAAAGATGACCCGGCAAATCAAACAGGAAAAGAAGATAATCAGTCAAGTGACTCCGAGCCTTCCGCAAATATAAAGAATAAGTCTGAATCGAAAACCGAAAAAGAATCGAAAAACGAAACCGATAAAACAATCAAAGAACAGGAAAAGCAAAATAATAATGAGGGAAAAGAGGATACGATGCCTGCAAGTGCGAATCCTCAAAATACAAAAGATGTGAGTGGCACTTCTCATCAGGATGAGTCGGATAATTCTATAAAAGCAAATAATGCGTCTGATGATTTGCCCAAAACAAATAAGGAAGAGAAGACCGAAATAAAAGATGAAATGGTTCAGAAAAAGTCCGATATAAAAGAAGAAAAGGAAGAAAAGAAGCCCAATATAGAAAAAGAGAATGAAGGGAAAAAGCAAGATAAAAAATCCGAATAAGAGAATATCTTCACCACAACAGGCAACTCTACGAATTTTGTGTAAATAGAAATTCAATTCTGGCAAAAAACAGAGTGAAATGTGGTTGGTTTGACATGAAATCAGTGGATGGGATTAGACATGCTTCCTGAGGGGATAGCGTACCAACAGCCGTAACCGGATGAACTCGGTTACGGCTGTTTTTTGATCTCTATACTGGAAAAAAATAAAACAATGACTCTTTGCCGAATAAAAGGAATATCATGACAGATTGCTTTCCTTGAAAAAAGTTCAAAACAAAAGCAACATTTTCTTCGTTTAAACCTTCATTTCACCGATTGGATAACAAGAACCCAATTCGGCTACATCTCGCAACAACAGCATGGCAGCATAGGTGTTTTGCGCTTGCACCGCCATTGATGTTGTTCAAAATCGATTGTGTGGGTTGGTAGTGATAAGAATTTCTGTAACAATTTGAAGAACCACGATCACATCATATAGCTTAATTTCAAAAAAAGAAGAAATTGATTCCGCCGATTTCCGTTACAGCTGCAACGAAGAGAAAAATTTTGCCCGTTGGGTTTGAAGCAGTGTGTCGATTTGCTCTGTGATTTTCACAGCGTGGTTTGGTTGAAGGATGAAAATATAATCACGAACGGTTCCAGATGGAAACTTCAAACCCTGCCACACCGCACCTTCAAATGCCGGATTCCGTTGCAGAGTTCTGAACTTGTCGAGATAATCCTCTTCCTTTTTGCGCTCCCTGTGATTGTAAAACACAATGCTTTTTCCGTTGGTATAATAGGAGATTAATTCGGTAAGACCAATATACTTATTGCCTTTTTGCGATGTCAATGATACACTGTCAACTTGAAATCCGTTGTCGGGGTCCAAAAAGACGAGTTCACTGTTTTCGAGTTGATTGCATGCGTTGGTATGCCAAGTTTTTCGGATCATACGACGTTTCTCAACGTCAGCTACTCCGCCAAATTCCAATATATCGTCATAAAACAAAGTGTTTTCAGGAAAGATCATTGCTTGTTGCACCTGAAACACAGAACGACGATTGTTGTCGACAAGTTCTTTTAAACAATCAAAAAGTTCCTCATCATAATTGCGATGAATGCCCTTTTGTAGGTATGTTGTGTGTTTTCCGTCCGCATTGTGGCTTTCATCCGGCGTTAAATACCAGTTGATTCCCAAAGAGTATCCCGATTTTACAAGACATCGCAACAACGCATATTTTCCATAATCTCCAATGTCGCCAACGTATCTGTTTTGCATTTTTCTTTTTCCTTCCGTCAATGAATTAATGAGGAATGCTCAGCAAAGCGATTCTGTTTTTAACTTTGATACTGCATTTCCCCAATCGGATCGACCGAATCTAATCCGGCTACATATCCCAACAACAGCACGGCATCATAGGCGGTTGTTCCGCTTACATCCCTGTTGATGTTACACAAAATCGATTGTGCATCGGAAGCAGTTAGGGTTCCGGCAATGATTTGAAGAATCACCACTGCATCATATGCCGTTATATCGCCATCCATGTCGGCATCTCCGAGAAGCCCAATTTCGGTTGAGGCCCTTTCCCAGATTGCATAAAGAGTGATGGATGCATCAGAAATCGTAATTGTGTTGCCCGTAATGATTTCCCCCGTTGGCGTAAAGGACCAGCCTTTGAATAAAAATCCCGTGCGGGCTAAAAGCGTGGCGGGAAGTTCAAAAGATTCTCCCGAGCTGACAAACTCGTTGTCCTGCGGCATATTTGTTACAGGGTCCGTCGAAGCATTGGAATCGTAAAGAATCGAGAACAACTGAAAACAAGGATACTCATGATAAGTAGGTGTCGACCAGCCTTCTGCTGTATCCAAATAATAAATAGTGAAATTGGCATTCATCGAAATAAACGGATATTCGGGTGCGTTGTTCGGAAGATTGCCAGCGAATTTTGCTTTTGTCAGCAATGGGCAGTCATAAAAAGCATAGTTTTCCAACGTCATCAAGCTTTTTGGAAGCAGTACGGTCGTTAAATTTCCACAAGCGGTAAAGGAATAAAAACCAATTGTCGTCACACCGTCGGGAATGACATAGGTGCTTTGTACATTGCCCCCCGGATATGCCAACAAAACGCTTTTTTCATGATTAAACAACACGCCATTGACACTTGAAAAATATGGATTTGCATCATCAACCGTAATGGCAGAAAGTGCACCGCAATTTTGAAACGGATAGGAACCGATTTCTGTTACAGTGGATGGAAGCGAAACAACCGTCAATTTATTGCATTGAAAAAAAGACAATTGACCGATTTTTGTAACCCCTTCCGGAACAACAACAGAGGTTAAACTATAACAATAGGCAAACGCATTGTTGCCAAGTTCCGTTACAGTTGTGGGAATGGAGATGGTTTGCATATTACAATAGGAAAATGCGCTTGCTCCAATGCGTGTGACATGGTCGGGAATCGAAACGGATACGATTCTCGTACAACCGCTAAAGATGTAATCTTTGATTTCGGTGATTTTGTCGGGCACAACAACCGATGTCAACCCAACACAATATTGAAATGCACTTTCCCCGATGCTGATTAAGTTACCCGGCAATGAAATTGAGGCAAGAAGGCGACAGTTATAAAATGCACCCGATTCAATTGTTGTGACACTTTCGGGAATTACAATCGAGGACAATTTCGTACAGTTGGAAAAAGCATTTCGACCGATTGTCGTGACACTGTCGGGAATGCTGTATGCGCCTGCTTTTCCCTGTGGATATAACACAATATTACTCTTGCTTTTTAAGAACAAAACACCGTTCAAACTTTCAAACACCGTATTTTCTGCATTCACATTGATTGTGGTAAGACCCGAACAGCCGGAAAACGCACTTTCTCCGAGTAAGGAAACCCCTTTTCCAAAGGCAATCGATGTAATGCCCGAAAGGCCGTATAGCGCACTATTTCCAAGGGTGGTGCAGGCATCGGAAAGGAGAATGGTGTGCAAGGACAACGGAACATAAGAAGCGTTATTGCTATAATTAGAAGCGCCGAACAAATACCCAAGATGGGTGTTGTTTGTTTTACTTCCGCCGACAAACGGAAGGGTCATTGTATCGAGATGAGTGCATCCGACAAAGGCGGAAAAACCGACACTTGTCACACTGTCGGGCAGGGTGACCGAAAGAAGTGCTTTGTTGTTTTTAAACGCAGATGAATCAATTACCGTGACACCCGTTGGAACTAAAAAGTACAAATTCGCTTTACCCGACGGATATTGCATCAATTCGGTTTTGGATTTGTTGTATAAAACGCCGTCATCACTTGTAAAATTGGAGTTTGCACTGTCGGCATTGATTGCAGAAAGATTGCTGCAAGAATCAAAAATTCTCGGATTTATGCTTGTAACGGACGGCAGAAGATTGATTGTTTCAATTCCTCTGCAGCCGTAAAGTGCATTTAAGTTGTTTGTGCCTGTCGCAAGGGTAAGGGTGTTGAGGGAAGCGGGGACACACCCTTCGTTTTCATAATAAGAATTTCCTCCGAAAAGATACCCCAAAAAAGTATTATCGGTAGGCGTGTTGCCGATGAATGCAAGCGTCATGCTTGTCAAAGCCGAACAGTCTAAAAATGCAGACTGTCTAATTTCGGTTAAATTCTCCCCGTCATTGAAGGAGGTAAGACTGGTACATTCGGCAAAAGCACATGCTCCGATATAGCGTAACGAATCCCCGAACGAACAGCTTGTTAAGGAAATACAACCTTCAAAGGCATAGGATCCAATGTTTACAGCACTTGAAAAGGAATCCAATGAACTCAGATTGATACAGGAGGTAAAGGCACAATACCCGATGTCCTGTACGCCCGATACATTCAAAACGGTTTTTAGTGCAGTACAGCCGGAAAAGGCGGAAACACCAAGGTTCATGACCTGATTTCCAATTGAAACCGTTTCCAGTGTCGTACAACCGGAAAATGCCGAATTTCCGATGCTTGTGGCATTGTTTCCGATGAAGACGGTTTTAATGTTGCTACAATTGAGAAACGCATTGTCCCAAACTGTTTGACATTCATCGGTTAGAATAACGGTTTGTAACGATTCAGGCAAAAAATCATTTTGTGTCACATACGGCAAAGAACCGAACAAATAACCGAAATTCGAGTCAGATGTAACGGAAGACCCCAAAAACGGAATGGTGACAGAGGTCAGATTGTTGCAGTTGGAAAGAACCCCAAATCCGATCAAACGGACACTGTCGGGAATAGCGATCTCCTGAAACGCACAACCCGAAAATGCTTCATCACCAATTGTTGTTACACTGTCGGGAATGCAAATGGAAGTGAGATGAATACAACCTTTACATGCACCTGTTGCAATTTTTGTAACGGGAAAACCTGCGATTGTACTTGGAATTTCCACAAATCCCTGTGCCTGTGTTTCATCACAGTCGGTTATTGTCACTGTGTTGTTTGTAACGGTATAGGTGAAAATTCCGCTTACAGCAGCAGAAGCGTTAAGTTTGGCGGTAAAACTGAAGATACCGAAAAACAACACTGTTGCAATGAGTAACTTGATGACTTTATTCATTTCTTCCTCCATGTCTTTCACAATTGATGTCTGTTCTGAATGAAATCTCTTCCTCATATATACCATAATATGAGGATAATGTCAATAAATACGTCCATTATAAGCAGAAAATTTGCCCGAATCATTGGAAAATTGCGGAAAAGCACTTGAAGAATCGAGAAAGATACCGTATAATGGAAAAGAACATTTGTAAAAAATTCATAATAAAAAAGCAAAATCTTAAGAAACGATCTTCGCGTAAAAGAACCGTCCCATCGCCCAACCTTTGGTGATCACGCTTTGGAAAAAGATTGCGTGAGGAGCTTTTTCGGGTTGTAGTGTGCGCCTAAAAAGGCATATGGGGGTTCTTTTGAAAGAGAGAATAAAAATGATGATACATGAAAAAAAGAAATACAGATTAACCACCATCTCGTGCTTTGTCGGAATTTTTACCCAGGCGATTATTACCAACCTGACAGCGATTCTGTTTATTCCGCTGATGAAACTATATGGATTTCATTTTGTGGATTTGGGCATTTTGGTTGGCATTAATTTTGCCACACAGGTTTCGGCCGATATTTTGTTCAGCGGTGCGATTGATAAAATCGGATTCCGCAAAATTGTGCTACCCACTTGTGTTATCTCTTTTGTCGGGCTTATTTTATTTGGATTAACCCCGATGTTGCTTCCACACCACGTTTTTGCAGGGTTGGTGGTGTCAACAATTTTGTTTTCCTTTTCCAGCGGTCTTTTGGAAGTGGTGTTAAGCCCCATTATTGATGCCATTCCGAATGAGGACAAAGGCATGGCAATGAGTTTGATGCATTCCTTTTATGCATGGGGTCAGGTTGCCACCATCATAATCACAACCCTTTTTATCTTTGTGGCAGGAAACGAAAATTGGCAGTGGATTGTTTTTGTCTGGGCAATTGTTCCGTTTACTGCTTTTATTCTCTTTTTAAAATCCGAAATGCCACCGAATACCGATGAAAAAGTCCGTTCAAAGGTGAAAGATATGCTGTTCCATCCGTTTTTTCTGTTCGCACTTGCCGCCATTTTGTTTGGCGGAGCGACCGAAGTTTGTATGAACCAATGGGCTTCAACCTTTATGAACGCATCCCTTCATATTCCAAAAGTAATGGGCGATTTGCTCGGAATGTGTGGGTTTTCTGTTATGTTGGGGCTTGGGCGAACCCTTTATGGAGTGTTGGGGGCAAAAATTTCTTTGAATAAAGTGCTCATTTTCGGAAGCGGAATTTCAGTTCTGTGTTATATCACCGTTGCACTTTCTCCGTTCGTTGCGGTGAATATCATCGCTTGCGTGTTGACCGGATTGTTTTGTTCTCTGTTGTGGCCCGGTGTCATTGTTTTGTCCTCGGAACGCTTTCCACTGGCAGGGGCATGGATGTTTGCCATTTTGGCGGCGGCGGGGGATATCGGTGCTGCCACAGGACCGTATTTGACCGGAATCATCGCCGAATATACAGGAAACAGCAGTGTGACAATTTGGCTGATGCATGTCTTTCAATTCTCAAAATCCGGTGCGGCACTGCGCATGGGAATCTTGTTTTCCTGCCTGTTTCCGCTTGCAACGTTTTTGTGTCAAATTGTCATTGTGAAGCTGAAGAAAAAATCAATTTAAGATCAAGAATCAATTTTTAAGGAGTTTTGTATCATGAAAAAAATTGCCGTTGTCTATGGTTCTCATTACGGAACAACCGAAAAATACGCAACATGGATTGCAGAAGAGGAAAAAGCCGATCTGTTCCAAGCAAGCAAAGTAAAAATTGGTGCCCTTTTGGGGTATGATACCATTGTCTATTGCGGGGGATTGTATGCTGGGGGGATGTATGGTTTTTCTCTCATCAAAAAGAATTTTCAAAAAATAAAGGATAAAAAACTCATTGCCGTGGCGGTTGGTGCCACTTTAAAGGAAAAAGATGCCATTGAAGAACTCAAAAAGAAGAATTTTCTACCGGAAATGATGGATTCTGTGCCGTTTTTCCTGTTGCGTGGCGGAATGAACTATAAAAAATGAGCATACATCACCGTGCCATGATGTTTTTAATGGTGCAGATCATCAAATCGAAAAAAACAGAAGAACTTGACAACGATTCCAAAGGCGTGCTTGCAACCTATGGCAAGACGGTGGATTTTACGAAGAGAGCGAACATTGCACCGATTATTGCAGAGATTGAAAAAAGCAATTGACAAAACGAGCAGTTCAAAAACCAAACTTGTTTTACTTTAGAATGAGTCGATGAAAAGGGGATTTACACCATGAAAAAACGCATCCTGCCGATTTTACTACTTCTTTCTCCCTATTTCTATTTGATCATTGTCTTTTTGGGGTTTCGACTGACGCACGCAACTTTGGGGGATGGCATGTTGCTTTTGCCTTTTTGCGGGTTTATTGTTGCTGTGTTTATCCCGAATATGGTCTATGCATTTGTCCTTGCAAAGCGTGGAGAAAAGAGTACGACACTTCTGTTTTGGGATATGTTGTTGAAACTGTGTAATATCCCGATTTTTGTCGCTGTTTTTCTTTTGGGTATGTTGATGAGCATGACCCTCATTCAATTTGCAATTGTTGTGGTGTTGGTTTGTGCCGCCTTTGATTATGCACTGCTCCTACCATCCACCATGTACGGTATCAGTGGTTTGATTCAAGCCCGACGAGAAGGGAAAATTACAACAGCAACCTTTGTTATAAATGTTATTTTACATTTTTGGCTTTGTACGGACGTCATCAGTGCGATTGTGATGTACTGGAAAGTGAGTAAAAAGAGCAAAGTGGAAGAGGAAAAAGTTGATGAGGCTTTCATGGAGAATTAACCCTTTGAAAACATTTCGCAGTATTGTTGATGTTCTCGATTGTGATATTCAACCTGTGCCACGCAAATGGTACCTTCTTTTACATGTAACGAAACATATTCGGATGATAAGAATGACACTTATTTTATCAATGATAAATAAGTGTCATTCTTGATTTTTTTATATGAAATTTATAATGGAATGACGTTGATACTCTTTCCAATGTCAAATCCTGTTTCTATTCCAGCAACATATTGAAGGAGTAGAACTGCATCATAGGCTGTGATTGTGCCGTCGCCATTGATGTCGCTTGCTGTTTTTCCGACATCGTCAGCGGGAAGGGTTCCGGCGATGAGTGCCAATTGAACAACCGCATCATATGCGGAAATAGTTCCGTCCTTGTTTGCGTCACCGAGCAAAACAGTCACAGCGTCGGTCAAAACAAAGGGGATTGAATTTGTTTGTGCAAAGCGATGTGCGGCAGAATTTGTATTGCAGTATATAACAAGATGATTGCATCCTCTGAATGCGTTCGTTGCAAGTTGTGTCACCGTATTGGGAATCGTGATTTTTGTAATTGCGATATTGGAAAATGCATCGTCGTTGATTTCAGTAATGGTATTCGGTATTGTAAGTTCGGTGCCACTTCCGATATATTTCGTTAACGTCGTACCTTCTGTCACAAAATCTTCGGATTTGAGGATTGTAATGTGATAGGTTGCATTCAAACAATCGGTTACATTGCTTCGGACAAATTCAAAGGTCTGACTTGTTTGATTGATTGAAATAGTTTTTGCGACATTGTTGAAGAACAAACCATAGGTGCCGCATATAACAGTTCCGCCGGTGAAATTCAACGTGAAATTGACAGATGAAACATTCTTTGATACATAAATGGTATAGTCCAACACCTGTGGATCAAACGGAGCGTTCCAATATCCCGTATTCAATGTTATTTGATTGATTTTCGCCTTCACACCGTTTATCGTTACAATTTTCTGACAGGAAAGATTGCTTCCGTCGGTTGTTTTAGCGGTAATTGTAACAACACCGTTCTTCAACGGACTCAAAAATCCGTTTTGGTCGATGGTTGCAACCGAACCATCACTTATTGACCATTGCACCGCTTTGTTTGTTGTGTAATCGGGAAGAACGGTTGCGCTATACTGCATTTTATCCGTGATATCGCCACTTCCTTCAATGAAAAGCGATTCTGCAAGTTTTGGGAGAACCGTAAAATTCAAATTGCCGACCGCATTAAAATTGGTGATTGTTCCGTTTGAATCAGCAGCAAATAAATCCCCGGGCGTATATAAAAATTCAATTTGTGCGGTGCCGATTTTGGCGTTCGGAGAAACATGGAATAATAAATCAAACGGATTACACTAGGGTGTTCACCGGAACAAATCCGTAAATCGCTGTACTGTGCAGTGATGCTGATTAACAGATTGCCTGCATTGCCGCTGTCGGCATATGGTTCAGAAACATATATATATTTGAAATCCTTTGCAAGAATGCCTTCAAAAATAAAATCGGAGGAATAACGAATGACCGCATTATAATAAGTAACTGCTGTTGGTAGTGCAAAATATACCTGTTCCGTAATATCTGTGTTCGGAATGCATTCGGTTATGCCTTTGATGGCAGTTGTCCCAACTTCGAGGAATTTCCAAATTGCATAAACCGTGATGTTTTCGTTCGGAACGGTATACTCTTTTAAAATTCCCGAAGAACCATCACTCGTCAGCGACCAGCCAAGAAAGGTATAATTTGTACGAACGGGAAGTGTGTATTCTGAAAAATTCACAGTGCTTCCCGCATTCAAAAGGGCACTTTCCGGTAGATTGAATACAGAATCTTCACCTGCATTTGCATGGAATAAAACCTTTCCCGTACGGATAAAACGGATGGAATCAATGCGGACTGTTCCCGTTGTATTGATTGGTTTGAATGACATGCCAAACAATGGATATGACCAGTTTTCATAATTAGCCAAATCGAACGTATAACAGATGTAGTTCCCTTCGCTCGATTGGTTTTGTACTGTTGCAGATAGAGGAAAAGCAATTTGGGTGCTTTGATTTTGTGTGACACCAATATACATGATTAAGGTGGCACTTGATGCGCTTGACAGATCATGTGCCATTGCTATTTCTAATCTGCCACATTTGGACTGGTCAATCGCAATATTACCTGTAATCAAATACAACGTAGGTTGTGTTCCCGTTGATGTGAAGGAAAGGATGCCGTTATGCGTTGAAAAATCTACTATATCAGTGCCTGCTTGCCATGTATCGTTTTCACCATTTGTTTCAAAGTCCCATCCTATAAATTCATCCCAAATCGCATAAACATTCTTGTTTTCCGTTACACTGAGTTCGGTAACGGTGGTTGTGCTGTCTTCTTCTGTTGCCCAGCCTAAAAATCGATACCCGTTCCGAATTGGTTTTGCAGTGGAAAGTAAATAGGTGCCCTTTGCAGATGCATCATTTTCAGGCATCCCGGTTACGATGTCTTCCCCTGCATTTGCGTAGTAGGATAATGTGTAATAGGGGAATTGTCCTGTGATGGTAATCTCAATCGTATCATGAACACGGCTATCAAAAACCGAGGTTGCTGTAACTGCGACAACACCATTGCGCAAGGCTTTCAATAGTCCTGTGTCGCTAATCTTCGCCAGTATCGGATTGTCAATCGACCAGATCACAGAAAGAGTATCCTCGGGATTTGTACTTGAAACATCAGCTGAGAGTTGTAATTCTCCGGAATCGATTGTAATATACGGAGTGGGAGCAGAAAGTGCAAGTGAAATCGCTGGAATATCACCTGTTTCAGGGAAGCTATAACTTATCGTTAGACTGCCGTCCGAAAGATGTTCTGCGGGAACTGTTATTCCGTTGAGAACGACTGAATGAATTGTGTTTGCAAAATAATAACCAGTTTTCGGCAAAATGTTGATTGTTGCAAGATAAGCGGTGTTTTGTGAAAACCGATTGTTTTCGATGGTCGGAGACCAAATTGTAGTTGCGACAAAATAAAGATCATTGACATATACCTCCGCTTTTGTGGGAGTAGTCCACGATTTAGGTGAAGCAAGTAAAACTAAAACTGTATCACTAAGAGGCTCGTTTGGAAACAGTCGAATGGAATCAATGGTAACAACAGGGCCGTTTTCTAACCCTTCTGCCAAATCGAATGGGTTAAAGCGAAGTGCGGTAATACTGCCTTTCCATTCCCGACAAGTGGAAACATTTGCGGAAATAGTAACAAATTCATCTGTACACGTTATATTAGAAAAGGAAATGGAATGTGCTTCATCCCAATCGCTTGAAACTCCGTCAACGATATTTGTAAAGTACACTTTCGGAATTCCGTTTGTTCCGCTTAAAGACGAGGTCTTAAAACGAATTTCAATTTTCCCGTATTCCTCGGAAGGAATAAGAAGTGAAGTACATGTCACATAGGGGTTTTGCGAATTATTTACATTGAAGGTAAGAAATCCGTTATCCGCTTTCAAATTCTGACCGTTTGTTACTGTCCAATTCTCAAGATTTCCGTTTGTATCAAAGTTCCACGAAGTAATAGGTGTCCAAATTGCATAATAAATCTTATTCGCCGTGAGATATTCGTCGATTGTGGGGGCAGTGCTGTTAGGCCCATCGCCCCAACCCACAAACTTATATCCGGCTTTTGATAATGTACCTTGTGTCGGGAATATTATCTTACTCAAAGAACTGCCATTCTGAGCAACCAAAGCGATGTCTGAAGGAGCTGTACCGGTCGCACCGTTCGCATCAAATTTTGCTGTAAATTCGCTGTAACCCTCTGCCAATGCCCACTTTGCCGTAAATATCGGTGAGCCTTGAATGGTATATGTATCTCCCTCATTAAAGACTCTCAAGCCATTGTCTTTGTCTTCTGTCCAACCTACAAAATTATAATATGGTTTGGAATAAGTATTTGTCGGAAGTGTAATAGGATC
>Ga0183099_1000446_pt1 | contig 30819 bp, 23 predicted proteins | sample Biomet1_FD_127788 | JGI IMG/M metagenome (GOLD analysis project Ga0183099, IMG submission 127788) | Microbial communities from bioreactor (seeded with anoxic lake sediment) at LBNL, California, USA - Biofuel metagenome 1 | ecosystem: Engineered > Bioreactor > Anaerobic > Unclassified ...
ATTCCCAGCATTCGGGAACGCCAGGGCCGGCGAATTAAATTATGGAGTGCTGGGTGCGCGACCGGCGAAGAGCCCTACTCATTAGCGATGGCATTAGATGCTCATCTCAACGATGCTGAACATTGGGATATCTCTATTCTGGCCACCGATATCAATCAGCAATCGTTACAGAAAGCTGCGCAAGGTAATTATAAAGCCTGGTCATTTCGCGCGACTCCCACGCATTACAAACAACGCTATTTTTATCCGCAAACAGACGGCTCTTTTGCGTTGGATAGCCGGATCCGACAAATGGTGCAATTTAATCACCTAAATCTGGCCCAACAGGATTACCCTTCCCCCGCTAACGGCACGCATCAGGTTGATGTGTTATTTTGCCGTAATGTTTTGATGTATTTTGCCCCACAAACTATTAATCAAATCGTTCAGCAATTTTCCAGATCACTGGCGCCTGGTGGTTGGCTCATCGTCAGCCAGACGGAATGTTCGCATTATTTCCAGCAGGAATTTGAAACGGTCCAATTTGGGCAGGCATTTTTATTCCGTAAGCGTGATCCGCATGTGCAGTGGAAGCCGTTACCACTGCCAGAGTTATCAACTACTTATGCCAAATTGCCTGAACCTTCGTTAGCGCAACCACAAACAAGGTGGACAAAACCTGAAGCGCCTACAGCTATGCCGGTTGCGGTTAAAAAAAGCAGTGCAGAGCTATTAAAACAAGCACAAACATTGGCTAATCAAGGCTTATTGAATGAAGCCTGTGCGCTGTGTCAGACCGCGTTATCCGAACAAAAACTCAATGCGCCAGGGCACTATTTGCACGCCATGATATTGCAGGAACTCAACCTGCAGACACAGGCCAGAGAAGCATTACGGCGTGTGTTATATCTGCAGCCGGATATGATCATGGCCATTTATACCCTGGCTAATCTGGAGCAACAGCAAGGCCATCGCCGCGAAGCACAGCGACATTTTGATAATGCATTCCGAATTCTCAGCATGCATGAAGACGACAGCCTTATTCCCCATTCAGAGGGGCTGTCTGCTGGTCAGTTGCGCGAACTTTTAATGCAATTACGCGTGGAAGGGTAAATAGATGAACCTGTTATCCCCGGAAGAAAAACAAAAGATATTACAGGATCGGGCCCGGCAACTCGCCAGCGCACCGGCCTATCAGCAGGATGAACACGAATGCATTGATATCACCCGTTTTGAATTACACGGTGAACACTATGCATTCGAATCACGTTACATTCGGGAGATTGTTCCCGTGAACCATGTTACGCCCCTGCCCTGTGTGCCTGTTTTTGTTGCTGGCATCATGAATCTGCGTGGCCGCATTCTTTCTTTATTGCATCTGGACAGGCTGCTCGGCTTAGCCTCTGCCGGACAAGTACCAATGCAACAAGTCATTATTCTCAGTAATGACCGCATGGAATTCGGTTTGCTGGTGGAACAAATCAGCGGTGTCGGACAACTGCCGTTGTCCAAAATTCAGGATGAATTACCAACGCTCAGTGACCAAGCACAGCGTTACCTGCGTGGGTTAACGCCTGATCGTCAAATATTATTGGATGCACAATTATTGCTGAATGATCCGGCATTGTGTGTTGATGAAGAAATTAACTAAAAATAATTAAGAGGAATGACTCCATGAAATGGACGATTGGTAAAAAACTGGCACTGTTAGGCAGTCTGATGCTGGCAGCACTGGGCATCATGGGTGTCGTTACCTATACCAACATTGGCCGGGTGATCGAAAATTCGACTGCACTATCGCGCACTTTCAGCGTGATTGACGCTAATAATGCGATTGCACCGAATTTGTTTTCTGCCGAATCAGCTCAACGTTCTTATTTACTCAGCGGCAGCCCTGCTTATCTGCAGCAATACCGTGAATCCGTTGATAAAACCCGTACAGCACTGAGCCACCTGCATGAGCTGGCATCGAATGAAGAATCAGCACAGTTGACGAACGAACTGGAAGACATGCTGAATTCACGCCTCAGCAGTCTGGAAATGGGCATCACCATGTATGACAAACATACTTTGGATGAATACGTGCAACTGATCAAAGACGGTGTTGGCATCGAGTTGATGAAAAAAGTGTCTCAAAACCGTGATGCCATAGACACGTTGGAACGTCATCTGGCACAGCAACGAGCAATGGAACTCACAGCCAGTAATCAATTTGCACAAGCTTTCATTTTATGGGGCACTTTGTTGACTGTTAGCACCATGGCGGCAGCGGCAGTCTTTCTTGTTCGCAGCATCAGCAACCCGCTACATGAACTGACTGATACCGCAAACCGGATCTCCAAAGGCGATTTATCCCAACGTTCAACTTCGATCACCAAGCGCAGCGATGAAATCGGTATCTTGTCAGAAGCATTTGAGCAGATGAATGATTACCTGCAACGAATGTCAAATGTCGCCCGTGCACTGGCTGATAACGATCTGTCGGTAGATAGCAGCCCATTATCGGAAAAAGATGCACTGGGACACTCCTTTGCCGCCATGACCGCAAATTTCCGTAAAATGATTGCCGAAGTGAAAGATGCCGCCAAACAAATGAGTGGCTCTTCCGCACAAATCGCCGCGCTGACCTCCCAACTGGCCGCCAGCTCCACCGAAACCGCCGCCGCCGTCAGTGAAACATCCACAACATTGGAAGAAATCAAAGTCACCGCCAATCAGGTGAATCAGAAATCGGCATTTGTATCGGAATCAGCGCGCAGCACCGCTCAGATGACGCAAAACGGGCAAAAGAGTGTTAATGAAACACTCACCGGCATGAACAAGATCCGCGAACAGATGAATTTCATTGCGGAAAGTATTGTGCGGTTAAGTGAACAGAGCATGGCGATTGGCGAGATCATCTCTTCGGTTGGCGATCTGGCCAGCCAATCCAATCTGCTTGCGGTAAACGCCTCGATCGAAGCTGCTAAAGCCGGTGAACACGGTAAAGGCTTTGCCGTTGTAGCACAGGAAGTTCGCAGTCTGGCCGAACAATCGAAAGAATCTACCGAACAGATCCGCCGTATTCTGAATGATATTCAAAAAGCGATCAGCTCAGCCGTCATGGCAACCGAACAAGGCGGCAAAACCGTCGAAATCAGCGTGTTACAATCGGCGGAAACCGATAATGCCATTCAGGTGATCGGACAAGGTGCTGGCGGCACCGTGCAAGCTGCGGCACAAATTCTGGCCTCTACCAACGAACAAGTGGCCGGTATCAATCAGGTTGCCATTGCGATGGATAATATCCGCAGTGCCAGCGACCAAATCGTGATCAGTATGCGACAAGCAGAAGACGCCACCAGCTCGCTGAATCAGATGAGCAGCAAGCTGTGGAGTTTGATCGAACGCTTTAAGGTGAATTGATGGAAAGCATGGATCATGAGCTGCGAACCCGGTTACTGGAAACGTTTCTGATTGAGGCGGGAGAACATGTCGCCTCAATCAACCACGCCTTGAGCGCGCTGGAGCAGAATCAATCTCCTGCCGGACAACTGGAGATTATCTTCCGTTGCGCACATAGCCTGAAAGGCGGTGCGCGTATTGTGAATCTGCAGCTTATTGAATATCTGTGCCAATCACTGGAAAGTTTACTGTCACGTCTGCGGCAGGGGGATATTGCGATCTCCCAATATTTATTAAATTTGTTGCATGAAACCGTTGATATCATCGATGTTATCTTAGCCAGCAATTCGCCCGACATGCCTCCCCTGACGGTAAAAAGCACCTGCATGCAACTACGCCAACAGCTTGATCAAGCGACGGTTGAACCAACCAAATTGGCTGTAACTGCAGAACAAACGTCACCATCCATACCGGAACCAGCTCTTGCCGTTGAATTACCATCAACAGCCGCTGTAACAAACAAGGTCGCACCCCTGACAAAGCAACAGCACGAACCACTGATTCCATCTACATCTGTCAGCGAGAACCCGACACCATCGGCATCATCTTCAGTGCCTAAAAATAATACCGTGCAGGATACAGTACGTATCCCAGCTTCACGGCTGGATAATCTGCTGATACAGGCCGAAGAGATGATGGCGCTCAAACTGGCCCTACGTCAGCATGTGCTAGGCCTGAAAACCTTACAGGAAAATCTGAATCAACTTCGCCGCGAGCAAGCAAATAAAACCGAACTGAACAAAGACGGCATACAACAACTCGACCGGACGCTACTGGGTTTGGGAAAACAATTACAATACCTGAAACGTCACAGTGAAGAAGGTTTTCGTCAGGCCGGCAGCATGATAGAAAACCTGATCTTAGATGCCAAATCACTGCTGATGTTTCCGTTTTCTTTTGTCGCCGAAGGGTTTGCCCGTTCAGTCCGCGACATTGCCCGCGAACAAGGTAAAGAGGTCACCTTTCAACTCAGCGGTGAAACATTGGAGTTGGATCGGCGTATCTTGCAGGAACTGAAAGATCCGTTGGTGCATTTACTGCGCAACAGTATTGATCATGGCATTGAATCGCCCACCGCACGGATACGCAATAATAAACCACAGCGTGCCACTATTTCGCTCAGTGCCAGTTATACCGACAACGGCAAAGCAGAAATTATCCTGTCCGATGATGGTGCCGGGATCAATTTGCCACAAATCCGCCAAGTAGCCATAACTAAAGGCATTATCACGCCAGAACAAAGCGCGCAAACCGATGACCAGGCACTGATCCCGTTAATATTTCGCTCCGGTTTCTCTTCCAAACAAGATGTCAGTCATTTGTCCGGCAGAGGCTTAGGTTTAGCGATTGTGCAGGAAAAAGTTGAAAAACTTGGCGGCACAGTGGATATCAGCACACAAGCCGGTCAAGGCACACAATTTCGACTCATTCTACCACTGACATTGGCTTCTTTCCGTGGCATACAAATTCGTTTAGGCGAGCACCGGTTTGCCGTTCCAACGTTAAATGTCGTGCGGGTTTTGCGCTTGCCATTAGATCATATCTATACCGTAGAAGGCAGGGAAACGTTGCAGGTGGAAGAACGGATTGTACCTATCGTTGCGATGTCTGGAATATTAGGCGTGCAAGGCGATCCGGCTGATCTGCAGGAATACCGCATGCTCCTGTTGTTAGGTAACGAGCATGAACAAATCGCCTTTGCCGTAGATGAAGTGATCGGAGAAGACGACCTCTTACTAAAACCGCTGGGGCCACAATTAATTCGCGTCCGTAATCTTGCCGGTGCCACCTTATTAGGTGATGGCACTGTATTACCGATCCTGAATGCACGCGACCTGCTGAAATCAGCCCAAGGTGGGCACGCACACCCCGTCAAAGTACACGACATTCCAATTGGCAAAATTGAACCTATTCGTCACCGTATTTTAGTAGTGGATGACTCGATCACATCCCGAACCTTACTGAAAAATGTTTTGGAATCGTATGGTTACGAAGTAAAAACAGCCTGCGATGGCACCGATGCACTGGCGTTATTACAAACCGAACCATTTGATTTAGTGAGTTCTGACGTCGAAATGCCACAGATGGATGGTTTCGAGCTCACCGCCCGTTTGCGCGCTGATGAACGGTTCGCACGTTTACCTATCGTGCTGGTGACCAGTTTAGAATCACAAGATGATCGACAACGTGGTGTTGATGTCGGCGCCGATGCCTATATTGTTAAATCCAGCTTTGATCAGAGCAACTTGCTGGAAATTATCCGCAAGTTTATCTAGCCATAGGATGAGGACAACACAGTTATGATACGGGTGTTAATTGTCGATGACTCGGCCACCGCAGCGCACATACTCAACCGCCTGTTCAGCAGTGATCCTGAATTTTCCGTGATAGGTATTGCCAGTAATGGCGCCGATGCCATTAAAATGGCCGCGAAACTGAAGCCCGACATCATTAGCATGGATGTGATCATGCCGGACATGGATGGTTTTGAAGCCACCCGAAAAATTATGTCCACACAACCGACACCGATTGTCATTGTTAGCTCAGATCAGGTCAGTATGTCTTTTCGTGCCTTAGAAGCAGGCGCGCTGGCGGCCATCGCTAAACCTCAACTGGATACTCAGGCTGCACTTAATAATCTGCGTGACGAACTGCTATTTACCTTTCGCGCGATGGCAGAAGTTAAACTGGTTCGACGCACACAACGTACTAACAACTCAGTGACCACTCAGCCGCAAATAGCCAAACCATCGCAGGCAAAAATTGTTGTTATCGGTGCCTCGACCGGTGGCCCGCAAGCATTACAAGAAATATTGAAAGATCTACCGATCACATTTCCATTACCAATTGTCATTGTGCAACATATCTCCACCGGTTTTACCGATGGGTTAGCTCGTTGGTTAAGCCAAAGCTGTGTGTTACCAATACATGTTATTACCGAAAATCAACCGCTGCAGGGCGGGCATGTTTATATCGCCCCGGAAGAAAAACACCTCGAAATCACCACAGATAAACGATTAAAACTAGGCACGAGTGATAAAGAACATGGGGTCTGCCCTTCCGTTTCCCATTTTTTTCGTTCAGTAGCACAAACCTATCATTCATTTGTCATTGGCATACTGTTAAGTGGCATGGGGCGCGATGGCGCCGCTGAATTGAAAACATTACGGGACTTAGGTGCAACCACTATTGCACAAGATCAAGAAAGCTCGGTCGTGCATGGCATGCCGGGCGAAGCAATCCGACTGGGTGGCGCAAGCCATATTTTGCCCGCGTCAGCTATTGCATCCACCCTCTGCAGTCTTATTACACCATCCGATAGCATCGGATGTTAGTTGGATTAACTTTTATGTTAGAAAAACATCGTGGTACATCAGTATTAATCGTCGAAGACAGTGCAACACAGGCAGATCAATTACGCTTTTTTCTGGAAAAACATGGCTTCCTCGTAACAGTCACTTGCAATGGAAAAGAAGCCTTAGCATCACTGCAGCAGCATATCCCAGCCGTTGTGATCAGCGATATTGTTATGCCACAACTCAATGGTTACGAACTCTGCACTGCAATTCGTAAAGATCCGCGGACCACTCATTTACCCGTGGTGCTACTGACCGCCTTATCCAGCCCACGCGATATTTTGCTGGCGTTAGAATGCAAAGCGGATCATTTCATCACCAAACCATACAGTGAAACATATCTACTGTCCCGAATGGAAAGCATTCTGGAGATGATCCGTTTACGTCAGAATGGCCAACTCTCCGAAGCCTCAGAATCAGATATCTATTTTCAAGGCGAATGGTTTCATATTTCTGCCGCCAGACAACGCATATTAGATCTGTTGATCTCAACGTATGAATCGATGGTGCAGCGCAATCAGGAATTATTGACCGCGCAAAATGAACTGCGGGAAAGCAATCTCAAGCTGGAATTGGCCGTTGATGAAGCCACAACCGCAAAACAACAAGCACACCTCATGCTGGAAGAATTATCTCGACGAGACAGTGCGATCCGAAAAACCAATGAAGAACTGCACTTAATTCACAGTATTGAATCATTGATTAATCAAAATAACGACTGGCAGTCATTGTTCCGTTTGGTCAGTGAAAAATTATGTAACGCCAGACAATTTGGCATCCGGGATTTTGTTCATATCAGTCTGACAGAGCTTGAGAATAATACTTCAGCTGATGGATCAGTATGCCTGCAAGATGCGTGTTGCCATCAATGTGAACTGCCATCTGCCGTAGTTGAGCACGCAGGTCCAGTGTCAATGTCATGCCATCCAACCGGTACCGCAGCCGGTAAAATGACCATCCCGTTATTAGCTAAGAATAAAATAGTCGGCGTATTGTGTTGTCAGATAGAAACAGGCTACCAACTCAACGAACAACAAAGAGAATTGTTAAGTTCCCTCGGGCGGCAACTCGGCATGGCTTTAGAAAATATCCGTTTATATGAAGAAGCCCGAGCGCTTTCATTACACGATCCATTAACCGGGCTAGCCAACCGTCGTTATTTGGATATCAGTTATGCCAACCAAGTCGCTCGGTCGAAACGACATACGCAGCCATTTTCGCTCATGTTATTGGATATCGACCATTTCAAACTTTATAACGACAACCATGGGCATGGCCAAGGCGATCGTATTTTGATCCAAGTTGCAGACATTCTACGCGACTCGATTCGCAGTACCGATCTGGCAGTTCGTTATGGTGGTGAAGAGTTTTTATTGCTGATCAGTGATAGTAAAGCGGATGCGGCCTTCGAGTTGGCTGAGCGGATCCGCCTTCAAATCGCCGGTGAAATCGGCGTAACTATTAGTATCGGTATTGCTGACTATCGTGTGAATGACATCTTAGACACACAAATTTTGCGCGCTGATATGGCTCTTTATAAAGCCAAACATGCCGGGCGGAACCGGGTAGAAGTGGAATAATCGATATTGCAGGCATAAAAAAGGCGCATAAAGCGCCTTTTTTATCATCATCGACGATTAGCAATAACCATTCGACATCAAGCGCTGATAACGCTGTTTCAACAACTCTGGCGTATTCAGCTGCTGTAATTCTTTTAAATCCGCCTGAATTCGCTGTTTCAAAAAACTTGCCATTTCATCTACATTGCGATGAGCACCACCCAGCGGCTCCGGCACAATACCATCGATCAATTTCAATTCTTTAAGGCGCGTAGCCGTAATGCCCATAGCATCAGCGGCCACACTGGCTTTATCAGCACTCTTCCACAGAATAGAAGCACAACCTTCTGGAGAAATTACTGAGTAAGTGGAATATTGCAGCATGTTGACACGATCACCAACGCCGATCGCCAATGCACCACCCGATCCGCCTTCACCGATCACCGTACAAATTACCGGCACTTTCAGGCTGGACATCACTTTCAGATTTCGTGCAATCGCTTCTGACTGGCCACGTTCTTCTGCACCCACCCCTGGATATGCACCCGGCGTGTCGATAAACGTGATGATTGGCATATTAAAACGCTCAGCCATCTGCATCAGACGCAGTGCTTTACGATAACCTTCTGGTTTTGGCATACCGAAGTTACGTTTGATCTTTTCTTGTGTATCACGGCCTTTCTGATGACCAATCACCATCACTGGCTGACCATCTAAACGCGCAATACCACCCACGATCGCTTTGTCATCGGCAAATGCCCGATCACCCGCCAGCTCATCAAAATCAGTAAAAATACGAGCCAGATAATCTTCGGTGTAAGGACGCTGTGGATGACGTGCCACTTGCGAAATTTGCCATGCACCCAGATCAGAAAACAGCTTTCTGGTCAGTTCTTCATTTTTCTTTTCCAGATGTTTAATTTCATCTGTCAGATCCACACTGCCACCGACATTCTCACTGACATGTCTCAGTTCTTCGATTTGTGCCAGCAGTTCAGCAATAGGTTGTTCAAATTCCAGAAAGTTCATATTCATAATTTGTATCCGAAATCGCTACTCAAATATCAGTTCAACGTCTTGCTTGCCCACCTGGGCCCGCAGCTCGTTCAGTAGTTGATCGGTTGGCGTTACCCGCCATTCGGTCCCCAACGTCAGTTGTCCCTGTGCACCCGACCTGCGATAGCAGATATGCACAGGACACACCCCGGCACGATGGGGCGTTAATATCTCAGGCAGATTACGCATAAAGCGATCTGCCATTTCAGATTGCGTGACTTTAACCCGCAATCCCCGCGCATGACGAGCACGCGCATCTTCAATCGCTAACACTTCGCGGGCCGACATTTTAATGCCCCCCGCATACTCGTCAAAGCTGATTTGACCAGTTACCACTAAAATCCGGTCTTTTTGCAGCAATGACTCATATCGTTCCAACGCTTCACTGAACAAAGTAATATCCAGACGACCAGAACGATCATCTAATGTCAGTATCCCCATCTTGGTTCCGCGCTTGGTGACCATGATGCGAGCATTTAACACCAGACCAGCTGCAACTGCCGGTTTATCACGCTCTGTTGGTTGCAGATCGCATAAACGGCCGGAAGTATAATGCTTTAGCTCTGCCAAGTATTGATTTATTGGATGGCCCGTTAAATATAAACCGAGTGTTTCACGTTCGCCATCTAACCATTTCTGATCCGACCACTCAGGTACATCTGCAAATGTCGGGGTAGGTAATACGCCGTCATCAGCAAAAATGTCACCAAACAGATCATTTTGTCCCAACGCTTTATCTTTCGCTTGCTGCTCGGCAGCCTTCATCGCCTCTTCCAGCGACGCCATCAATGCAGCCCGATGCGGGCCTAACCGATCTAGTGCGCCAGCATAGATCAGTTTCTCCATCACACGTTTATTAAGTCGTTTAATATCAACACGGTTACAGAAATCGAACAGATCTTTAAATGGCCCACCATCATTACGTGCCGCAATAATCGCTTCAACCGGCCCTTCGCCAACCCCTTTTACCGCACCAATACCGTAAACCACTTCACCACGTTCATTGACGGTAAAGCGATACTGCCCGGAATTCACATCGGGCGGGATCAGCTTCAGCCCCATCCGCTGACACTCATCGACCAAGGTCACGATCTTGTCAGTGTTGTCCATATCGGCAGTCATTACTGCCGCCATGAACTCAGCAGGGTAATGCGTCTTCAGCCATAACGTCTGATACGAAACCAGCGCATAAGCAGCAGAGTGCGATTTGTTAAATCCGTAACCAGCGAATTTCTCCACCAGATCGAAGATGTGCATCGCCAACTCGCCATCGACACCATTACTGACCGCACCGGATTCAAAACCAGAGCGCTGTTTAGCCATCTCCTCCGGTTTTTTCTTACCCATCGCTCGACGCAACATGTCTGCGCCGCCCAGCGTATAACCGGCGAGGGTTTGCGCGATCTGCATAACCTGCTCTTGATACAGGATGATGCCGTAAGTCGGCTCCAGAATCGGCTGCAACGACTCATGCTGCCATTGAATATCTGGGTACGAAATTGCTTCACGCCCATGTTTACGGTCGATGAAGTTATCCACCATGCCCGACTGCAACGGGCCAGGACGGAACAACGCTACCAAAGCGATCATGTCTTCAAAGCAGTCTGGTTGCAGACGTTTGATCAGATCTTTCATACCGCGCGATTCCAACTGGAATACCGCGGTAGTTTCGGAGTTTTTCAGAATTTTAAAGGAAGTTGGATCATCCAGCGGGATCGCCGCAATATCGACCGGCGGTTTACCTTCTTTGGCCAGACGTGGATTGACCATATCCAGCGCCCACTTGATGATGGTGAGCGTGCGCAAGCCGAGGAAGTCGAACTTCACAAGCCCAGCATATTCCACATCATTTTTATCAAACTGGGTAACTGGCTGTAAGCCTTGGTCATCACAATAGAGCGGAGCAAAATCGGTAATTTTTGTCGGCGCGATAACCACACCACCGGCATGTTTACCGGCATTACGTGTGACCCCTTCCAGTTTCCGCGCCATATCAATCAGCGCTTTAACTTCCTCATCCTGCTCGTATAACTCAACCAGTTTCGGCTCAACATCAAAGGCTTTGGCCAAGGTCATACCCGGATCAGGCGGGATCAGCTTCGATATACGATCCACAAATCCATATGGGTGCCCCAGTACACGCCCCACGTCACGCACTACTGCTTTGGCCGCCATGGTACCGAAAGTAATGATCTGCGATACCGCTTCACGGCCATACATCTGCGCGACGTGATCAATTACCTCGTCACGCCGATCCATACAAAAATCGACGTCGAAGTCTGGCATCGACACACGTTCCGGGTTCAGGAAACGTTCGAACAGCAAATCGAGCGCCAGCGGATCCAAGTCGGTGATTTTCAGTGCATACGCAACCAGACTACCCGCACCTGACCCACGCCCCGGCCCGACAGGAATATCGTTATCTTTCGACCACTGGATAAACTCCATTACGATCAGGAAGTAACCAGGAAACCCCATCTGGTTAATAACTTTCAGCTCAATTTCCAACCGCTCATCGTAGGCAGGGCGTTTTTCTGCTCGGACAGCAGGATCAGGAAAGAGAAATTCAAGACGATCTTCCATCCCCTCTTTCGATTTCATGACCAGAAAATCTTCTGTCGTCATGTCGCCAGTCGGAAATTGCGGTAGGAAGTATTCGCCCAACCGGACAGTAACGTTACAGCGTTTCGCGATTTCAACGCTGTTAATTAATGCTTCGGGAATATCTTTGAACAGCTCACACATTTCATCTTGTGTGCGCATATATTGCTGATTACTAAACCGTTTAGGGCGACGGGTATCATCCAGTGTATAACCGTCATGGATGGCAACGCGGATTTCATGCGCGTCAAAATCATCTTTATTCAGGAACACCACATCATTGGTAGCGACAACCGGCAGATCGTTCTGCACAGCCAACTCAACCGCCATATGCAGATAGGTTTCTTCATCAAGACGACCAGTACGGATCAATTCCAGATAAAAGCGATCGGAAAAATGTTGCTGGTAAAACGCAGTACAGCGCTCGACCATTGCCTGATTGCCTTTCAGCAGGAATTTGCCAATATCACCCATCCGTCCACCGGATAGCAAAATAACACCGCCAGCGTGTTCCGCAAGCCATGATTTATCGATAACCGGACGCCCTTGAATATGACCGCGAAGATATCCTTTTGAGATCAATTGGATGAGATTTTGTTGCCCAGCGTTATCCATCGCCAGACCAACTAAGCGAAACAGTTCATCGCCCAACTCTTCACTGTGCACCCAGAAATCGACACCGATAATAGGCTTAATGCCTTTACCGTGAGCATCACCATAAAAACGCACCAAGCCGCTTTGGTTCATCTGGTCTGTTAACGCCATGGCCACCATTTTATCTTCGGCAACGCGCGCGACTAATGGCTTGATCTTTTGCAGACCATCCACCATCGAAAAATCAGAATGAATATGAAGATGAACGAAACGCGGTTCGGCCATGATGTTTCCTGTTTAGACGAGGCCTAAAGCCAGTTTAACCGGTTTAAAACTACGGCGATGTACAGATAACGCGCCATGTTCAGCCAAAGCAGCTAAATGCTGAACTGTGGGATACCCTTTATGCTGAGCGAAACCATATTGCGGATATTGCAGATCTAACTCTGCCATTTCACGATCGCGAGTTACTTTAGCTAAGATAGAAGCAGCACTAATTTCTGCGACCAGACTATCGCCTTTCACCACGGCTTGCGAAGGCATCATCAGTGCAGGACAACGATTACCATCAATCAGCACAAATTCAGGTTGGATATGTAATCCAGCGACTGCACGTTGCATCGCCTTCATCGTGGCCTGCAAAATATTGAATTCATCAATTTCAGCAGCAGAACACCGGCCAATAGCAAACGCCAATGCGTTTTCACGAATAATATCAAACAACGCTTCGCGTTTTTTTTCCGATAATTTTTTGGAATCGTTAAGACCAGAGATAGGTCGGGCAGGATCAAGGATCACCGCCGCGGTGACGACATCCCCGACCAGCGGACCACGACCAACTTCATCCACACCGGCAATTAACTGGTATGGAGGGTAGTTAAATGTGCTCATATACGCCCTTGTAATACGTCGAGAACAGCTTGTGCCGCTTGTGTATCCGCATCACAGCGGATCAATTCGTGCAAATGGGTAAATTCGTTTAGCAATGCCTGATTGTCTTGCTGCAAATAGCCGCTAACTGCAGCCGCTAATTTATCAGGCGTACAATCAGGTTGGATCAACTCAGGCACTAATTTTCTGCCCGCCAATAAATTAGGTAACGAAAAAGTGCGGATTTTTACTAATTTCTCACCAATCCAAAACGTAAATGGTTTTACTTTATAAGCGACCACCATCGGACGCTTCACCAGCATGGCTTCCAGTGTTGCCGTACCGGATGCCAACAAAATAACATCCGCCGATGTCATGACTTGCCGAGCCTGCCCATCCACTAACGTCATCGGTAATTCAGGTGCGATTTGCTGTTTAATGCTTTCAAATTGCTGACGACGGCGTGCATTAACCAATGGCACTACAAATTGCAATGCTGGATATTGCGCACGCAATAGCTGACAAGCTTGTAAAAATGGTGGGGTTAACATTTCCACTTCACCACCGCGACTACCGGGCAATACCGCCAATACCGGCGCATCAAGCTTCAACCCCAGCAGTTCTCTTGCCGGTGCAGCTGGTGAAGTCAGTGGAATAGCATCCGCCATAGTGTGACCAACAAACCGACATGCCGCATTATGTTGATCATAGAAGGCTTTTTCGAATGGCAGAAACGCCAGCACCATATCCGTTGCCGCTTTGATCTTGTGGATCCGGCTCTGCCGCCATGCCCAGACTGATGGGCTAACGTAATGGATGGTTTTGATACCAGCTTGTTTGAGTTTAAGCTCCACGCCGATATTAAAATCCGGTGCATCAACACCGATAAAAATATCCGGTGGATTTTCTTTGAAATAACGAATGATTTGCCGACGGACTTGCAGCAAGCGTGGCAAGCGGCCCAACACTTCCACCAAGCCCATCACCGACAACTCTTCCATCTCAAATAAAGTCTCAATGCCCAGTTCCTGCATACGCGGACCAGCAATACCGACAAATTCACAATCTGGATGGATTTGTTTCAGATGACGCATCAGACCCGCAGCAAGAATATCGCCGGAAACTTCTCCGGCGACAATTCCTATACGCAGCGGCCGCTTGATAGCGGATAAATCAAGGGCGAATGATGCCACGCTCATTCTTTTTCAGGAATTCAACAAAAGGTGCAACAGCCGGTTCATCCTGAGCCATAGCTTCAAGCACAGGCATCACTTCATCCAGTGTCTTACCACTACGATAAAGCTCTTTGTATGCCCGTTTTACCGCAGAAATCGCTTCTGCAGAGAAACCACGACGGCGCAACCCTTCACTGTTGATACCAAATGGTGTTGCGTAATGCCCGGCAGCCATGACATACGGTGGTACATCTTTGTTCAGTGCCGCCATACCAGCAATGAAGGCATGGGAACCCACACGACCAAATTGATGAATAGCCGCTAAACCACCAAAGATCACCCAGTCACCAATGTGAACATGTCCCGCCAGTGTTGCATTATTGGCAAAAATACAATCGTCACCAATCATACAATCGTGAGCAACGTGCACGTTAACCATGAACAGGTTACGACTGCCGACTTTCGTCAGACATTGATCCTGCACTGTACCACGGTGGAATGTGCAGTGTTCACGGATCACATTGGCATCACCAATCTCCAGGAAAGTACGCTCACCCGCGTATTTCTTGTCCTGGCAATCTTCACCAATAGAGGCAAATTGATAGATTTTATTATTACGGCCAATTTTAGTTGGCCCTTTAATAACTACATGGGAACTAACCCATGTACCTTCGCCGATCTCAACTTCATCGTCGATACAGGTAAATGCACCAATTTCAACATTGGCACCAATTACTGCATTCGGATGAACAATCGCTGAAGCATGAATTTTAGCGCTAGGATCGATCACAGGTCTTCTCTCAACGTTTGGCGCACATGAGTTCTGCTGAACAAACGATCTCACCATCTACAGTGGCGACACCTGTAAATTTAGCAATACCACGGCGTTCTTTCAGATATTCAACATCCAGTACCAATTGATCTCCAGGTACAACAGGACGTTTGAAACGCGCATTATCGATCGATGCAAAGTAATACAATTCGCCTGGATTTGGTTTACCAACCATGCGGAATGCCAGGATCCCCGTAGCCTGAGCCATTGCTTCCAGAATTAAAACACCAGGAAACACTGGTTTTTCCGGGAAGTGGCCCTGAAAAAATGGTTCATTAAAAGAAACATTTTTTATTGCTCGTAATACTTTGCGCTCTTCTGACATTTCATAATGAACGACACGATCCACCATCAAAAAAGGGTAACGGTGAGGCAGCAGCTGTAAAATATCTTGAATATCAAGCTGATTGAGTTCGTTGTTCAAACCAGGATCCTTTTACTTTTGTTCTTGCTTATCGAGCAATTTCTCAATATTAGACAGACGCTTATACATATCATCGATATGTAATGTACGCGCTGCGGTTTTTCGCCATTCTTTATTGGATTGAGCCGGTATGCCGGAAGAGTATAACCCAGGCTCCGTAATGGAGCGCATGACCATGGCCATACCAGTGACCGTAACCTGATCACAAATTTCAATATGACCATTAAAGACGGAAGCTCCGCCTATGATACAATATTTGCCTATCTTGGTACTACCGGCAAATGTAGCTGCCCCCGCAATAGCTGTGCCGTAACCGATTTCAACGTTATGCGCAATCTGGCACAAGTTGTCGATTATTACATTATCAGCAATTCGGGTGTTATCAATAGCACCCCGATCGATGCTGGTATTGGAACCAATTTCTACCCGATTACCAATAATGACACCGCCCAGCTGTGGGATCTTGATCCATTCGCCACGCTCATTAGCGTAGCCAAAACCATCAGCACCAATCACAGTACCTGACTGGACTAAACAATCTTCACCCATCTGTACATTGTGATAGATCGTGACATTAGCCCACAACTTACTTCTAGCGCCTAATTGGCTGTTTTTACCAACAAAACAGCCAGCACCAATAATAACGCCATCACCCAGCACAACCCCTGACTCGATAACCGCATGGGCACCGATAGCTACGTCTTTGCCCAATGCAACATCATCAGCAATAACGGCTGTCGCATGTATATCCGCAGCCGGCGCTGGTGTTGTATCCAGCAGCTGAGCAACACGGGCAAAACCGATATAGGGATCTTTTACGACCAAAGCATTAGTCTGACATGCCGCCAAATCTGCCGCTTTAAGCAACACAGCGCTGGCTTGAGTCACTGACAGGTGTTTTTGATATTTACTGTCAGATAAAAAACTGATCTCGCCCGTCTGTGCTGTTTCCAGATTAGCAATACGCTGGATCACAGCATTGGCATCGCCATGTAGTTCAGCCCCCAAGTGCTGAGCGAGTTGTCCCAGGGTGATGGTCATATTACTTAGTTGCCTTTACTAACTTGTTGGATCACTTTTGCTGAAATATCGTTTTTATCATTGCTATACACGACAGCTTGGCGATTCAGCACCATGTCATAGCCTTCTGATTTTGCGATGCTTTCAACATTAGTCTGGATTTTTTCAAACACTTTTTGCTGTTCTTCGTTAAAGCGACGACGTTGATCTTCCTGCAATGCCTGACCTTTCAGGTTGAAATCAGCCTGTAATTCAGCCAGTTTACGCTGTGATTTAGTACGTTCATCCGCACTCATGAAAGATTCATTTTTCTTCAACTTAGCAGCCAGTGTCTGACCTTCGGTCTCCATACGCTGCATGTCACGAACACGAGAATCAAATTCGCTTTTCAGCTTGCTCTCAATCGCTTTACGCTGCGGAATTTCACGCAATACTTTGCCAATATCCACAACAGCAATATTAGCATCAGCAGCCTGAACTGATGCCGCAGAACCCAAAGACAACATAGCAATAGATAAAGCAGCAACACGCATCATGGTTTTCACTTATAGAACTCCCTTTTTGACGCTATCAGAATGTGCGTCCGATATTAAAGTTAAAGATTTCCGTTTTGTCGCCCGGCATTTTTTTCACCGGTTTGGCAAACGAGAACACCAGTGGCCCCATCGGTGACAACCACTGTAATGACATACCTACAGACATGCGGATATTAGATGGGCTGGAATAGTCATAATAACGCTCACATGCATAACCACAGGTATAAATGCTGTCGTTAAATGTCGTATCCCATACTGTACCTACATCGTAGAACACGGTAGTCCGCAATTGACTACGATAAGTGTCACTGATGAATGGTGTCGGAACAATCAATTCTGCGGAGGCAACCGCAATAGCATTACCACCAATCGATTTATCTTCAGGATATACAACTGAGCCACTCACCACAGTACGGTCTAACTGAACACCTCTTGGCCCAACCGAATTAGATTGGAAGCCCCGCATCCATTGGCTACCACCGGCATAATAATTTTCAAAGAATGGCAGAACCTGGTTGTAGCCATTTTTCTGACCATAACCATTGCCATAGGCAGTTTTAAAGCGGCCAGAGATAACCCACTGATGATCACGATCAAATGGATAATAATGGGCATTTTCAAAACTGACTTTATAAAATTGTAAGTCAGAACCCGGCACCGTGATCTTACCAGAAGCCTGCTGACGGTTACCTTGGGTTGGGAACACGCCTTTGTCTAAGTTATTCCGAGTCCATGTCAGCGACACATCGTAGTCATTGAATACGGCATGTCCGTCCTCAGTAATATCCACCGAGTTAATAAACCAGAATTTTTGCGTCTGTGCATAGTTGGTCGTTTGCGACAGCTTGTTATGCTCATAACCAAGCCCATACTCAAGACTATTAAGCTCATCCAGCGGATAACCTAATGTTGCCTTAGTACCGATTGTCTCGTTATCGTAATCGACCAGATTAGCATCACCAGCAGTGAACTTGTTGTAGTACACCTTGCCGCCTAAGCTAACACCGTCTACGGTGAAATAAGGGTCGGTAAAACTCAGTTCAACATTCTTACTGTATTTATTTGTTTCGAAGTTAATGGCACCTTTATTACCAGAACCAAAGAAGTTGTCTTGTGAAATACCAGCCTGAAAACTCACCCCTGATTCGGTTCCATAGCCAACACCACCGTTAATCGAACCAACGGAACGCTCTTTGACTTCGACATCCAGATCGGCCTGATCTTCATGCCCTGGAATACGGTGCGGTTGAATATCAACTTTTTCAAAATAGCCCAGTTTTTCCAGACGTGATTTTGAGCTTTCAATTTTATCGCCCGATAACCAGGTCCCTTCCATCTGACGCATTTCGCGTCGCAGAACTTCGTCTTTGGTTACCTGATTACCCGTAATATTAATTCGGCGCACATAAACACGAGGACCCGGCTCTACATTGATGTTCAAATCAACTTGCTTAGTCTCGTCATTCATAGCCGGATAAGTGGTCACCTTCGGATAAGCATAGCCAAAACGACCTAGGTATTTAGACAACACTTCTTCGGTATGCGTCACATCCGCCGCGGAATACATAGCGCCTTTTTCAAGAGGGATCAGCCCACGCATCTCACCGCCATGCCCCTCAAGATTGCCTTTCAGGTCAATATTGTTAACAGTGTATTGTTCGCCTTCATGAATATTCAACGTGACATACAGACCTTTACGATCCGGCGTCATGGAAACTTGTGTTGAGTTCATTTTAAAACGGGCATAGCCACGGTTCATATAAAATGAACGTAACGTTTCAATATCAGCTTCCAGTTTCTGCTTCTGATATTTTTGATCGGCCATGAAGTTCCACCATGGCACATCGTCACGCAGCGATAGCTGAGCAATCAGCAATTCTTCCGGGAATTTAGTATTACCAACGATATTGATCTGCTGGATTTTAGCAGACACGCCTTCGATAAATTTAAATTTCAGATTCACACGATTACGAGGTAACGGGGTCGCGATCGCCTGAACCTTAGCGGAGTATTTACCCACACCGTAATAGAAATCTTCCAGCGATTTTTCCAGTGAGCGAAGCATAGTACGATCCAGCGCATCACCAACGCGGATACCACTGGATTCCAGCGTTTGTTTCAGCTGGTCTTCTTTAATGTCTTTATTGCCTTCAAACTCAATCTGACTGATAGTCGGGCGTTCTTTAACCTGCACAACTAACACATCACCGTCACGCAGCATTTTAATATCATCAAAATTGCCTGACGAATAGAGACGTTTCACTGCGTTGGCACTGGCATTATTATCCAGTTTATCACCCACTCGAATGGGTAAATTTAATAACGCAGCGCCTAGCGTAACGCGTTGCAAACCTTCAATACGGATATCTTTTACCGTGAAGGCATCAGCTGCCTGAACCTGTCCAATTACACTGCATGCCAGCAGGCATGATGCAGCTAAAACTTTATTTACCGCCATGTTGTATTGAGATCCTTGTCTATCCGTTAAAAACGGGTGAAATCATTGAACAACGCAATAGCCATCAAACACATCAATACGGCCGCGCCAATCCGGTAGGCAATGTCCTGTACCTTCGCGGGAACCGGGCGACGCAATAGTGCTTCAATACCAAAAAACAGCAAATGACCACCATCCAACACCGGCAAAGGCAATAGATTCATGATACCAAGGTTAACACTGATTAGTCCTAGAAAACCCAGGAAATAAACCAAACCAAACCCGGCACTATCACCAGCCCCTTTCGCTATCGCAATAGGGCCGCTCAAATTATCAACAGAGATAGTGCCAGTCACCAATTTTGCAACTACATCCAGTGTCAACGAAGTCACTTCTGCCATGCGCTTGATTGCATGCGGTATAGCATCAAATGGACCATAGCGTAACTCAGTCAGGTATTTATCAGGTAGCGGTTTAACGACTGGCATTAAGCCAGCAAATCCAGTTACCCGATTTTTGGTTTCTTTACGCTCAGGGGTTAATGTAACAGATAGTGTTTGGCTATCACGTGACACCTGTAACTGTAATGAAATGTCCGGCGATTGTTGGATCACTTTGGCAAAGCTTTGCCAATCTGTTACCGGCTGCTGATTGACTGACAGGATCTTATCGCCAACTTTGAGCCCTGCTTTTTCCCCTGCACCACCCGGTGTAAGCTTGGCTAACTCAGGCAGGATCTCCGGACCTAATGGACTAAAACCGAGCTGTTTGAATGGCAGCGGCTCATCAGGGCTCATTTCCCAGCCATCCAGCGGTAAGCGGATCTGCTGTTGAGTACCGGTATCAGACTCAACCTTCAATTCCACTTCTGCCTGACCGACTGCGCCAACAAAACCATAGCTGGCACTTTCCCAATCAGTTACAGTTTGTTCATTAACCTGCAGGATCTGCATCCCGGTGCGCAATCCAGCCTGATACGCAACAGATGACGGCGTCACTTCGCCAATGACGGGTTTAACGCTGGGTGCACCGATCAAAAAGACCAACCAGAATGCGACAACAGCAAATACAAAATTGGCTAACGGGCCTGCAGCAACAATCGCCGCACGCTTAGCCACCGATTGATTATTAAATGCCTGTGATTTCAGCTCTGCCGGAACAGCTTCCATGCGCTCATCCAGCATTTTCACATAACCACCAAGAGGGATCAGGGATAAAGAATACTCGGTTCCATCCTGTCCTTGCCGGCTCCATAACACCTTGCCAAAGCCAAGTGAAAAGCGCAGCACTTTCACGCCACAACGACGAGCCACCCAGAAATGGCCCCACTCATGCACAGCAATGAGAATGATTAAAGCAATCAGAAACGACGCTAAATTCCATAATCCAGCACTCATCATGCTACTAACCTCACGATCTGTTGATGGGCAGCCAGTCTGGCTTCGGTATCGATGGTTAAAATGGATTCTAAATCATTAATATTGCTTTGTTTTAAATTAGACAGAACTTCCGCTACTACACGGTAAATATCTGTAAAGCCAATATTGCCATTCAGAAAGGCATCTACGGCAATTTCATTTGCCGCATTAAGCGCCGTGGTGGCACCTTGACCCGCCCAACATGCTTCAATCGCTAATTTAAGACATGGGTATCGGGCAAAATCGACCGGCAGAAAAGAAAGCTCACCAATACGAGAAAAATCGAGAGCTCCGACACCAGAAGCAACACGCTCAGGAAACCCCAGAGCATGGGCAATTGGCGTTCGCATATCCGGTTGCCCCATCTGGGCAAGCACAGATCCATCCCGATATTGCACCATGGAATGGATCACCGATTGTGGGTGAATAATGACCTGAATTTGTTCAGGCTCGGCATTAAACAGCCATTTTGCCTCAATAAATTCCAGCCCTTTATTCATCATGGTCGCAGAATCAACAGATATTTTTCGACCCATCGACCAATTTGGATGAGAGACGGCTTGTTCCGGGGTTACGGTGGACATTTCATCCAACGGTGTATAGCGGAATGGACCACCGGAACCAGTTAACAAAATTTTATCTACACCGGCCGCATGTAAATCACAACGCCCTAATGCCGACTGAGTTTCAGCCGGAAGGCATTGGAATATTGCATTATGTTCACTGTCCACCGGCAGAATACAGGCACCATGTCGATGTGCTGCATCCATAAACAGACGCCCGGACATCACCAAGGCTTCTTTGTTAGCAAGCAGAACCGTTTTACCTTGCTCAATCGCAGCCATTGCAGGTAATAAGCCAGCCGCACCAACAATAGCAGCCATGACAATATCAACCGACGAATGCGCAGCTACATGGCATAACGCTTCCGTTCCCGTCAGCACTTCTGTTTTAAGATGATGAGGAACCAACGCATCGCGTAATAGCATCGCAGATGCTTCATCCGCCATCACAGCGAACGCTGGGCGAAATTCCAGACAATCAGACATCATCTGTGTCACGTCACGGTTTGCAGTCAATGCCGTTATGGCAAATCGCTCCGGATGCCGACGCACGATATCCAGTGTACTGCGACCTATCGACCCAGTAGAGCCGAGGATGGTCAAATACTGCATGCTATAAACCTTAACTTAATAACAGATAACTGATAACAAACACCGGTAAGGCAGCAGTCAAACTGTCAATACGATCCAAGACCCCACCATGACCAGGCAACAATGACCCGGAATCTTTAATTCCAGCCACGCGCTTGAATAAACTTTCCGTCAGATCACCAAGCACTGAGGCCAGCACAGCAAGAACAGAACTGACAATAATGGCAATACTTTGTTGCATCGCAGTGTGGTTTTTAATAGTAACAACCAGCGCTAATAATGTAGCGGCACCAACACCACCGAGTAACCCTTCGATCGTTTTATTTGGGCTAACTGCAGGTAACAGCTTACGCGAACCAAATGCCCGGCCAGTAAAATAAGCGCCCGTATCGGCAACCCAAACCAGCGACATGACAAATAATAATGCCCAACTACCGGCACTGGCATCATGCTGGAATCCATAGCCACGTAACAGCAAGAGAGACCAGAAAAATGGCAACAGTGTCGATAAACCAAACAACCAGTGCAGCCAAGGCCGGTTATGCCACCATGTTTCATGCCCGGGATAACGCATGATCATGGTCAGAGCCAGCCCCCACCACAGCACGCCCACGAACATTAAACACCAGACCAGCAGCTCGACATGCCCCTGCAAAATAGATTGTAATGGCGCAAAGTAATAGCTCGCCATCAGTACAATCAGATAACTAACAGCAAAAAACAGACCTGATGTGGCGGAGGAAAAACGCCCCCACTCTCTGCCTGCAAGAAAAAACAGCACGGCAGCTAACAGCGAAAAATATTCTACTGGCAGATAAAATAGCCAGCCAATTGCCAGCGGTATCAAAATTGATGCGGTTATAATTCTTTGTTTCAACGAAAGATATCCCTTTATTATGAGTGCTTGGCTGATGATATCAGCCAGTTTTTTATCTGATCGCCGGTACAACCAAACCGACGCTCACGGGAAACAAAAGAGGCAATTGCATCCAGAAATTGCTCTTCGCCAAAATCAGGCCAGAGCACCGGAGTAAAATACAGTTCAGCATACGCAATTTGCCAAAGTAAAAAATTACTGATCCGATGATCACCACCGGTTCGAATCAACAGGTCAACATCGGGGATGTCAGCCATAGATAAATGTTCCGCCAGTAATGCCTCATCAATTTGTTCCGGCATTAAAGAGCCATTCGCGAGTTTTACTGCGATTTTTTGTGTAGCCTGAACAATATCCCAGCGACCACCATAATTAGCCGCAATGTTAAGTGTCATACCAGTATTGCTACCAGTAAGCGCTTCCGCTTCACGGATTTTTTTTTGCAGGCGTTCACTGAAGCCATGAATATCACCAACAACACGCAAGCGGATATTGCTGTCATGCAGTTTGCGGACTTCCCGTGCCAGCACAAACATAAACAGTTCCATCAATGCCGAAACTTCTGTTGCAGGGCGTCGCCAGTTCTCACTGGAGAAAGCAAACAGGGTCAGTGCATTAATGCCCATACGGGAAGCGATAGAAACCACCTGACGCACAGAGGCGACACCAGCTTTATGACCCGCAACGCGAATTTTTCCCCGCTGCTGAGCCCAACGGCCATTACCATCCATAATGATAGCGACATGCTTCGGCATAGATTGGTTCGCAATGTCCGAGATGGCATCAGGTAATGTCATTGATTCCTCCAGATAAAAAAAGCGCCATGCAGTAAACCGCACGGCGCCCGTACTATACCTGATTAGCAGCTTAGATTTCCATTAGCTCTTTTTCTTTAGCGGCTAACAAGTCATCAACTGACTTCACAAAACTGTCAGTCAGCTTCTGGATCTCTTCTTGAGCACGACGATCGTCATCTTCAGAGATATCTTTATCTTTCAGCAGTGCTTTCAGATCTGCATTACAGTCGCGGCGAACGTTACGTACAGCAACACGAGCTTGCTCTGCTTCTGCACGAACGACCTTGATCAAATCTTTACGACGCTCTTCGGTCAATGCAGGCAACGGAACACGAATAGTCGCACCCGCTGACGATGGGTTTAAGCCCAGATCAGAAGTCATAATGGCTTTTTCAACCGCCTGGATCATAGAACGGTCAAAAACAGAAACTGCCAGCGTACGTGAATCTTCAGCAACTACGTTGGCAACCTGACGCAATGGGGTTGCAGAACCATAATATTCAACCATGATCCCATCGAGCAACGCAGGTTGTGCACGACCAGTACGGATTTTTGACATATGAGACTTCAGTGATTCAACACTTTTAGTCATGCGATCTTTTGCATCAGTTTTAATTTCATTGATCACAATCTGTATCCTTTTTTCGCTAGATTTGGCAGATGCTTCATATTAAAGACTTTATAGAGCCAAAACTAAAGTCTGATCATTTATTTTTGTGATGGATCAAAGTGCCTTCGCGTTCACCCATGATCACCCGACGCAATGCACCTGGTTTGTTCATGTTGAATACACGGATAGGCAGATTATGATCACGAGCCAGCGTAAATGCCGCCAGATCCATAATTTTCAATTCTTTGTCCAGAACTTCGTTGTAATCCAGTTCTGAATACAGTTCCGCATCAGGGAATTTAACTGGATCAGCAGAAAACACGCCGTCCACTTTAGTCGCTTTCAATACCACTTCAGCTTCAATTTCGATACCACGCAGACACGCGGCAGAATCGGTGGTAAAGAAAGGATTACCGGTACCAGCAGAGAAAATCACTACACGGCCATTACGCAACAGGCTGATAGCTTCTGCCCAGTTGTAATCGTTACAGATACCTTGCAGATTGATAGCTGACATCAAACGCGCGTTTACATACGCACGGTGTAATGCATCACGCATGGCCAGACCATTCATCACAGTCGCCAGCATACCCATGTGATCGCCTACTACGCGGTTCATACCAGCTTTTGCCAGACCAGCACCACGGAACAGGTTACCACCACCAATGACCAGACCTACTTCAACGCCCAGTTCGATCAGTTCTTTGATCTCCTGCGCCATGCGGTCTAATACAGTAGGGTCGATACCAAAACCTTCGGCGCCTTGCAGGGCTTCGCCACTTAATTTCAGCAGAACACGTTTATATGCAGTTTTCGGATGAGTGCTCATAGGTCTATTTTCCGCTCATAGAAAGACCGCGACATATGTCGCGGTCTGTATTTAGCCGATGATTCGATTAGCCCTTCATGGCAGCAATTTGTGCCTGAACTTCAGCAGCGAAATCGGTTTCTTGTTTTTCGATACCTTCGCCTACTTCAAAACGGATAAAGTCCTGAACATCAGCACCTTTCTGTTTCAGCAGGTCAGCAACCAGAATTGAAGGATCTTTAACAAATGGCTGACCAGTCAGAGAAATTTCACCAGTAAATTTCTTCATGCGGCCTTCAACCATTTTTTCTGCGATTTCTTTTGGCTTGCCAGAGTTAATCGCGATATCAACCTGAATTTCACGTTCTTTCGCAACTACTTCTGCAGAAACGTCTTCAGGTTTAACGAATTGTGGGCTGTTTGCAGCAACGTGCATAGCCAGGTCTTTCGCCAGCTCAACATCGCCACCAACCAGTTTGGTTACTACACCGATACGTGAACCGTGGATGTAAGTACCCAAGTTGTCGCCTTCAACGATCATAACACGACGCAGGTTCATGTTTTCGCCGATTTTAGCGATCAGGTTGTTCAGAGTTACCTGAACTGATTCACCATTACCGAAGTCAGCATTTTTCAGTGCTTCAACATCAGCAATTTTGCCAGCCAGTGCGATTTCAGCAACTTTTTCACCCAGTGCACGGAAGCTTGCATCTTTAGCTACGAAGTCAGTTTCGCAGTTCAGTTCCAGCATTACCGCGGTGTTAGCAGCGCTACGAGCGATGATAATACCTTCTGCAGCAATACGGCCTGCTTTTTTAGCTGCTTTTGCCTGACCTGATTTACGCATGTTTTCAATGGCTAATTCGATGTCACCATTTGCTTCAGTCAGTGCTTTTTTACAATCCATCATGCCTGCGGCGGTACGTTCACGCAGTTCTTTTACCATTGCAGCAGTAATATCTGCCATGTCATCCATCCTCAATTAAGGTAAATGCCAGTTACAGTAAAAGGGGCCACCGGGGCCCCTTCAAACCTGTACGATTTGTTGTCAGGGCCTAACTAAAATTAGTTAGTTTCAACAAAACCGTCTTGTTCAGCTTGAACAACGATGTCCAGTTCACGAGCAGTGCGAACTGAATCAGCAGCAGCATTCAGGTACAGCTGTACAGCGCGGATAGCGTCGTCGTTACCTGGAATGATGTAATCTACGCCATCAGGATTAGAGTTAGTATCAACGATAGATACAACTGGAATACCCAGGTTGTTAGCTTCTTTGATAGCGATATGTTCGTGGTCAGCGTCAACTACGAACAGAACATCAGGCAGGCCGCCCATGTCTTTGATACCGCCCAGGCTCTTTTCCAGCTTTTCCATTTCGCGAGTACGCATCAGCGCTTCTTTCTTGGTCAGCTTTTCGAAAGTACCATCCAGAGATTGAGCTTCCAGATCTTTCAGACGTTTGATTGACTGACGAACAGTTTTCCAGTTAGTCAACATACCACCTAACCAGCGGTGGTTAACGAAGAACTGGTCACAGCTCAGAGCTGCATCTTTAACTGCTTCAGTAGCGGCACGTTTAGTACCAACGAACAGGATTTTGCCTTTTTTAGAAGCAACGCTAGACAGATAGTTCAGCGCGTCATCGAACATTGGAACAGTTTTTTCCAAGTTGATGATATGTACATTGTTGCGGGAACCGAAGATGAACGGCTTCATTTTTGGGTTCCAGAAACGAGTCTGGTGACCGAAGTGAACACCTGCCTGCAACATGTCGCGCATAGAAACTTTAGCCATTTTATTCCTCTTTGGGGTTGGGCCTCCACACATCCCTCACTCCGACCATGATTGGCACCCCGGAGCGGGTTATAGATGTGTGTGTGGTATGTGTAATGTTTAGTTAGTGGAATCGGAGAGTCTCTCCGTTCGGCGCGCTTTATACCATAAACCCGCTAGGCGCGCCACTTCAAATGGGTAAAACAGCGCATCTTATCTGGTTTAATACGCATTCTTACTGTTGTTGAGACTAGCACTCATTTTCTATTGTCTATAAAATCGGGAAACATACACCTGTCGGTCGGTTACAGGTTTTCAGTTCAGAGAATAATTATGTCCATCATTATTAAGACCCCAGAAGAAATCGAAAAAATGCGAGTGGCAGGCCAACTGGCTGCCGATGTTCTGGAAATGATCGCACCGTATATGAAAGCCGGTATCACCACCGAAGAGTTGGATCAAATTTGTCACGATTACATTGTGAATGTGCAGCAGGCAATTCCAGCACCGCTGAACTATCACGGCTTTCCGAAATCAACCTGCATTTCCATAAACCATGTCGTTTGCCATGGTATTCCCTCTGCAGATAAAAAGCTGAAAGAGGGCGATATTGTGAATATGGACATCACGGTAATCAAAGATGGTTATCATGGTGACACGTCGCAAATGTTCATCATTGGTAAAGGCAGTATTCTCGCCGAACGTTTATGCCGCGTGGCACAAGAGTGTCTCTACCTGGCTATTAAAATGGTCAAACCGGGTGTGCGTTTGGGCGATTTTGCCGCAGCCATTCAAAAGCATGCTGAAGGCAGTGGTTATTCTGTTGTCCGGGAATATTGCGGGCACGGTATCGGTAAAGGCTTTCATGAAGAGCCGCAAGTTTTGCACTATGGCAAAGCCGGCACTGGTGCCATTATCAAGGCTGGTATGTGTTTCACCATCGAACCGATGATCAATGCCGGTAAACCGCAATGTAGCGTGTTGAAGGATGATTGGACGGTAGTGACTAAAGATCGTAGCTTATCAGCACAATGGGAACATACTTTGCTTGTTACCGAAGATGGATGTGAAGTCCTGACTTTACGTAAGGATGAAGAGCTGGATCGCGTTATTCGTAACAGTTGATCCTACCCCGGCTCTACAATGATGTGGAGCCTAACCCTTTGGAATTGCTTATGCTTCCGGAACAACTGAACCCGAGTGCCATACCTGACGATCAACTGACTATTCCACATTGTAAAGAGTTGTTGTCTCGTCTGCAGACTTGGTTGCAAGAACAGTTCATGGCGCAGGAAGATGTCCTTGAACTGGTTGCTGCACGCTCAGAATTTACCGATCTGCTGCTGACTCGTTTGTGGCAAAAATTTGGACTCGACAAACATGCGTCACTGGCACTGATTGCCGTCGGCGGATATGGTCGAGCCGAATTGCACCCCTATTCCGATATCGATATTCTGGTGTTAAGCCAAAAAGCCATCACGCCAGCGCAAGGTGAAACCGTGAGTCAATTTCTCACCTTGCTGTGGGATTTGCGTCTGGATATCGGCCATGCTGTTCGCAGCCTGAAAGAGTGTACGCAGCAAGGCAAAGAAGATATTACCGTTGCTACGAATCTGCTGGAAAGCCGCCTGATTTGTGGTTCAGTTGCCACCTTTAATGGCTTGCAAGAGTTACTACAGCCATCCAAATTCTGGCCGAGTGATGCGTTTTTCCGCGCTAAACGTGAAGAACAGCTGTTACGCCATCAGCAATTCCAAGACACCGCCTTCCTGCTTGAACCCGATGTAAAAAGTAACCCCGGTGGGTTGCGTGATCTGCAAATCATTACCTGGATTGCTCGTCGTCAGTATGGCGCGATGTCATTACAGGAAATGACCAGTTTCGGCTTTTTAAACCGCGCTGAATATCTGGAATTGCAAGATTGCCAAAACTTCTTGTGGCGCGTGCGTTTTGCGTTGCATTTAGCCATTCAGAAAAACGATAACCGTCTGTTGTTCGATCGCCAACGGATGGTCGCGCAGATGCTGGGTTATCCCGGCGAAGGTAATGCGCCGGTAGAGCAGATGATGAAACGTTTCTTTCAGACCGTACGCCGGATCACTGAACTGAACGAGATGCTGCTGCAGTTATTCGACGAAGCCATTTTAGGGAACGAGTCGACCAAAACGAAGTTACTGAATGAAAACTTCATTTTGCGCGGTACGCATATTGATGTGTTAGAACCCTCCATTTTTCAGGATGCGCCGCATACGATTCTCGATCTGTTCTACCAGATTGCCGAGAACCCAGATATTACCGGGATCTACTCTTCCTGCCTGCGTGCCTTACGTGACGCTCGTCGGTGTTTAGTGATTGCCCTACAAGAACTGCCTGAATGCCGAGAGCGGTTTATGGCGATCTTACGCCATCCACGTGGTATTTCGCTGCCGTTTAGTCTGATGCATGAACACGGTATTTTGGCCGCCTATCTGCCGCAATGGAGCCAGATTGTCGGGCAAATGCAGTTTGATATGTTCCATGCTTATACGGTAGATGAACACACGCATCGTTTGCTGAAGAACATTTATCGCTTCCAGCAAGCGGAACGCGCCAAACTACATCCGTTATTTTTTGAAACATACAACCGACTGAACAAACCGGAATTACTGTTTATTGCGGCACTGTTCCACGATATCGCGAAAGGACGTGGTGGCGATCATTCTGATTTAGGCGCCAACGATGCGATCTATTTCTGTGAATTGCATGGTTTGGATCGTTATGAAGGGCGTCTGGTTGCCTGGCTGGTGAAAAACCACCTGCTGTTCTCAGTCACCGCGCAACGCCGGGATATTTATGACCCTGATGTGATCACGGAATTTGCTCGTGTCGTGCGAGATGAAGAGCACTTAGGTTATCTCTATTGCCTGACAGTCGCCGATATTTGCGCGACCAATGATTCCTTGTGGAATGATTGGAAAGGCACATTGCTAAAAGAGTTATTTTTCGCCACACAACGTGCATTACGGCAAGGGTTAGAAAATCCGCCAGACATGCGTTTGCGAATTCGCGAAAACCAACGGCAAGCCATGTTGATCCTGAAAATTCAGGGCTATGACGAATCAAAGGTCAACCAACTGTGGCCACAGTTTAAAGCGGATTACTTCCTAAGACACAGCTCGGAACAAATTGCCTGGCACACTCGACATATTCTCGATCATGCTGACAATGAAAAACCGCTGGTTGTCTTCGGTAATCACAAAACCCGTGGCGGTAGTGAGATTTTCCTGTATTGCCGGGATATGCCAAATCTGTTTGCCACGGTCGCCGCTATTCTCGATCACAAAAATCTCGACATTCACGATGCTCAAATCATGAGCTCGAAAGAAAACTATGTCATGGATACTTTTGTGGTGATGGAACCGAATGGTGAGCCGGTTGTGACTGATCGCGTGCCAATGATTATCCAATCACTGGAGCAAGCACTGACGCGTCCGGGATATGCCCTGCCGCCATCACGCCC
>Ga0183099_1000447_pt1 | contig 30798 bp, 17 predicted proteins | sample Biomet1_FD_127788 | JGI IMG/M metagenome (GOLD analysis project Ga0183099, IMG submission 127788) | Microbial communities from bioreactor (seeded with anoxic lake sediment) at LBNL, California, USA - Biofuel metagenome 1 | ecosystem: Engineered > Bioreactor > Anaerobic > Unclassified ...
GCCTTTGAGTAATAAGGGCCTTATCACTCTGCAAAGCATGTAGGATTACCGAGTGATTAGGGCCTAATCACTCCCTAAAATGTATAAGAACGGACTCTCCTACATTAGCTAACATGTTGTATAACAATACGTTTGGGAAAAACATGTAGGAAACGGCATAAAAAAATCAAAAATCAAAAAATATTTTTGATAGTTATAATTCAATTGGTTTCATAATTTGACAGATGAAAAGAACTATATAGGAGAGGATTGTGTGATGAATTTTGATAAAGTTATATAGAATTTCTCTAATTTGCACATTATATAGCAAAAGTGCCACTTATTAAGTTAAACCTATATTATAGGCTCAACGAACATTTCTTCTGAGACAATAAGTTAATGATAAGACGGAATTTGTGGACAAACATAACTTTAGTGAAATAGAATTTATCTATTTGCAGTATAGAACTTTATTAATTTAACCAAAGCTCAATGGGTTCAGGGCTACATCTAGGGGGTGATGCAAGATTCTTCCTCTTTTAGGTTGCTAAAAACTATGTGTGGAATTATTAAATCCCCAAGTTTATGAACTGAGCCCTGATAAGTAATGGTTTGAGAATTGACAGAAAGGGTTTGATATTTGTTAGATAGCTGATTTGATGGGCTTTAAGGGTAGACTTATAATAAACATTAAACTATATTTGCATTCAATAAAACGTTTCTTAATAATCTAAGCCAAATGACAACTATTATTTTAGAGTATATTAGATATATGCAGACTGTAACTCGTGATAGCTATGGTTAGTAGATTATTAAAAATTCACTTTTCATCCTTCTCGATGTGATATCGAGAAGGTTATGAACTGATAAAAAACGATAAAACTGAAAATAATATAATACTTAATGTATAACAATAAATTAAAAACTATGTCTGGAAAAACAAAACTCTTCAGAATTATCTTTTTATTTGTCTTTGCAATGATGGTGACCGCATTACAAGCTCAGACAGTAAAAGGAAATGTTGTCGACCAAGACGGTGAACCGATAATCGGAGCTTCTGTTGTTGAAAAGGGCAACACTAGAAACGGAACGGTTACTGATTTGGATGGTAATTTTACTTTACAACTAAAATCTGGTAAAAAAGCTGTTATTTCTTATTTAGGAATGATTCCTCAGGAAATTGGTCTTGGGGAAGGACAGCATGTTGTGTTAAAGGAAAATTCGGGTGAATTAAACGAGGTTGTGGTATTGGGCTACACAAGTAAAGCTCGTAAGGATCTTACTGGGTCGGTTGGTTCTATATCGGGTAGTAAGTTGGCTGTTGTTCCTGTTACTTCTGCAGCTGTGGCACTTCAAGGAAAAATTGCTGGTGTGCAGGTTACTACAGTTGATGGTCAACCTGGTGCTGATGTCAATATTCGTATACGTGGTACTGGTTCTGTAACTCAGAGTAATGAACCTCTTTATATTGTTGATGGTTTTGAAGCTCCTAATATCAATGATATCCCACCTTCGGATATTGCGTCTATTGATGTGTTGAAAGATGCTTCACTTACAGCTATCTATGGAGCTAAAGGCGGTAATGGAGTTGTGGTTGTTACAACAAAAAGTGCAGGATCGGGTAAAATTACAGTTGGATTTAATGCCAATATGTCTATCAGTCACTTAGCAAAGAAACTTGACCTTATGAATGCAGCTGAATTTGCTGACTATTCTTGGGACCGTGCGGCTGTAGGAAGTACAAGAAGTAATGCAGCTAAATACTTTCGTGCAAACTTTGGTAATCCAAACGATCTTGATATCTATCAGACTGCAACGACACATGACTGGCAAGATGAAGTTATGGGGGAGACTCCTGTAAGTTATTCTAGAAATGTAAATATTGGCGGCGGTTCCGAAAAATTGCATTTTAACACATCGCTAACAAATAGTGAGGACAACGGTATTATAATGGGGTCAAGTGTTCGCCGTACCAATCTTAATATCAAGTTTGAGGTATTATTATCAGATAAACTGACATTAAGACTTAATCCAAAATTTTCTTATCGTCGTGATACTGGTGCAGGAGGTGAGTCTATAGGTTCTGGTGGTATTATTGACGCATTGCAGTATAGACCTACAAATGGTTTGCGCGAATTTGCTTTTTGGGATCCTTCAACAGTTGATCCTGATGAGGAAGCCAACTTCCAATATACAAATCCAAAGAACGATATTCAAACCAACACTCAGAAAAAACATAGTTATGACATTATCAATCAGGCTGCATTGGAATGGAGACCAATAAAAGGGCTTATTTTAGAAACTAACTTTTCTTATCGAATGTATTTTACAGATCAGAATCGCTTCTATGGTCCATTGACAAAAATGGGAACGTCCAATAATAAGTTGCCTGTCGCTCAGATAACAAATACTCATCGTGAGGCATATACTTGGACAAATACAGCCAATTATAACTTTACACTTAATAATGACCATAACTTTAGTGCGTTGCTTGGTTCTGAAATTCAGAGTGATCAGACAAAAACCACATATCAGGCAAATCGCTATTTCCCTCGTGAGATAAGCAGTGACAAGGCTCTTAACAATATGACTCTAGGGACTCCTTACTCTTCAACTTCAGAACTGACAACCCCTATTCGTCAAGCTTCGTTTTTTGGTCAGCTTAGTTGGAACTACAAACATCGTTATCTTGCTGCTGCTACAATTCGTACCGATGGTTCAACAAAGTTTGCTCCGGGTAATCAGTGGGGATATTTCCCTTCATTGTCTGGTGCTTGGAGTATTACAGAGGAACCTTGGATGAAGAATGTGAAATGGTTAAATATGTTAAAAATACGTGCTTCCTGGGGACTGACAGGTAATAACCGCATTGATAATGATATGTGGCGTTACCTATATTCGGTTAGTACAAGCGGTGGTCCTGGTTTTGGTGAAACAACACCTAATGGTGAACAGTATTACAGTTTCGGAAACGGCAATAAGTTTACAAACGAAAAGATAAAATGGGAAACCAATATAAAACGAAATTTAGCTGCAGACATATCTATGTTTGACGGTAGACTGAATATTACTCCAGAATTCTATTGGAACACAACAAAAGACCTCCTTTATCTTTCAGATGTCCCAACAACATCAGGTTATACTACTCAAATGAGAAATATAGGTAAGGTTTCCAACCGTGGTGCTGAACTTTCAGTAAACTATGATATCCTTCGCGGTTCTGATTATGTATTGAGTGCCAATATGACATTCGGATATAATAAATTTAAGGTTGACAAACTTAATGAGACTGATAATATAATCTGGGACAACAATAACCGATGGTCTTCTTCAAATTCAGTGTCAACCAATGACTACTGTATAAAAGTAGGTGAGGAAGTTGGATTATTATATGGATATGTATATGACGGTCTTTATTCAGCAGACGATTTTGATTTTGATCCTAATCAGAACTTCCTAGCAGTACCAAAGAAAGGAACTGTGATAATGGATGGTATTTTCAATGATAGTCAGAGTGGTACTGCTACATTGCCTGGAAAGATTAAGTTTAAGGATCTTGACGGTGATGGAAAAATCACAGAAAAAGATAAAACAAAGATAGGCCATACTATACCAAGATATCAGGGTGGTTTTGGACTTAGTGCCCAATATAAAGGATTTGACTTTACTGCCAACTTTAATTATATGCTGGACTTTGATATAGTAAATGCAACAGCATATAACTTATCATCTGCTTCATCAAGTAGTTCTACATTCAACAATACACTTGCTCGCTTTACTGATCGTTGGAGATATACGCGTCAGTCGGATGGTGAAAATTTATATAAGAATTATTATCTAAGCGGTGCTGTGGATGAATATGTGTCCATGAATTCAGGTAAGACACTATGGAATCCTGCAGATGTAACGAATAACGTGCTTCATTCTTATTTCGTAGAGAATGGTTCATTTCTCCGTTTACAGGATGTCACTTTGGGATATACTCTTCCTGCAAAGATGACGCAACACTGGGGTATATCTAAGCTGCGTTTGTATGTAAGCGCATCAAATGTCTTTATTATTACAAGCTATTCCGGTTATGATCCAGAAGTTGATATACAAACAGGTCTATGCTCAGGCATGGATATTAATCGCTATCCGCGTAGTCGTAGCTTTGTATTCGGTTTAAATCTGAATTTCTAATATCAAATATAGAAGATTTATGAAACTAAAATATATATTAATAATAAGTTTGGCGTTGACAGCTTTCACATCATGTAATGACTATCTTGATGTTGATACTCCGTCAAAGTATGATGATAAATACGTATTCTCTTCTGAAACAGAAGTAAACCGTGCCTTGAATGGTGTGTATGCACAACTTCTTGATGGTAATACGTATGGAGAGAAATATCTTAAGGATTTGTGTATGAACAGTGATGTTGACTATATTACCAATTCCAGTGAAGCGGCAACAAGTAATGGTTTTGCACGTTTTGAGTGTACTAGTGATGCAGGGCAACTTAAAAGTACTTGGAATTCTGCATATGAAGGTATAGAATACGCCAACAACTTTATTTGGCAGTTGGAAAGAAGTGATCTTTATATGAGTGGCAATGCTGGTTGCAAGCAAATGATAGGTGAGGCTAAAGTGATAAGAGCCATGTTCTATAATGACATTATTGATTTATGGGGAGATGTGCCTTTCACTTTTACTCCTACATCAGAGAAAAGTGATATCATTACCCCTATCGTAAGTCGTGATTCAATACGAATGACTCTTATAAATGATTTACGTGCTATAGCTCCTTACATGCACTATGCAAAATCAAATACTAATGGTATAGAGCGTATTTCAAAGGAAGCATGCTGGGCCATGATTTCCCGAATGGCTCTTTCTGCTGGTGGCTACTCTTTGCGTCCGGATAAACAAAATCCTTCAAGTCGTGGTACGATGGAGCGCCCGGCTAATTATAAGGAATTTTATCAGATAGCTCGAAATTATGCTGATTCAGTGATACTTTCTGGTACACATTCACTTAATAAATCATATAGAAATGTATTTATTGATGAGTGTAATTTTGTAGTGGATAATTCTGACGATCCTATATTTGAGATTCCTTTCGCAAAGAAAACCTCAGGTAATATTGGCTATATTCAAGGTCCGTCAACATCATTGAGTTCTGGTGTTTCTATCGGCGCCAATACATGGGGTGAATGTAAAGGAAGTGCTCAGATTAGTACTTTCTATGGATATACATTTGATGAAAAGGATTTGCGTCGTAATTATGTCGTTGGTATGTGGGGATATAATAATCAAGGTGATACAATATGTGTTCCTAGCATGCGAGCCAATTATACATTATTTAATAATAAGTGGTCAAAACTGTGGGCTACAAATGGTTCTTTTGAGAGTAATAGCACAGGAAATACTGGTATAAATTATCCGTATTTGCGTTATACTGATGTATTACTGATGTTTGCTGAGGCTGAAAATGAACTTAATAATGGTCCTACAGAAGCTGCTAAGAATGCCTTGAAAATAGTACGTAAGCGTGCTTTTGCTCCGTCAGACTGGGGTGTAAAAGTAGACAGTTACATTTCTTTAGTAAGTTCAAGTAAAGAAAAGTTCCTTAATGCCGTACTTGATGAACGTAAATTTGAATTTGCTGGAGAGAATATGCGTTGGAAAGATCTTGTAAGAAACAACAAGTATTCCGAAGTTTTGTTTTATACATTCCTTCGTTACTATGGGGTAGGTCAGAATGCGGGTGGTTCTTCACAATATCTTGATGCCGTGACAGAATATGATGGTTTTGCAGATGGTCGTTATGATAATCTGCCTTTTGATATTCATTGGCGAAGAATAGCAAATCCTAAGAATATAGATATATTTCCAAATACATCCATGGAAATTTTAGAGATTTCAAATCCTTATTCTCAGGAGTCTAAAGTCCCAGATAATGGAACTATAACAAATCCTGAATACCAATGGCAGACTACACAGGGTAATTTTGGTTGGTGGAATGATGGTACAGGTTCGCCAACAGCACAATGTTTGTATTCACTTTATGGCTTTATGCGAGGTGATAATACTGGTATGGTTTATCTTGTTGATAATAATGGAACTCCTTATCCTATAGGTGAAGTTACATCACATATCACTGCTGATAAACTTCCTGTTGTACGTTATATCCTACCATATCCTAACAATGCTATCCTGCGTAGTGCTGGAGTATACAAGAACTATTATGGATATGCCAACTAATTATTTAAACAGAACACAATTATGAAGAAATATATATTATTTACTATGATGTTGCTGTCTGCATTATTGTTTTCTTCTTGTAAGGATGATGACAATATTGCTGACGGAGTAGACCGTGAGTTCATGACGATGTTCCGTATGGATGATAATACGGGGAGAGGAGATAGTGATCCTTATCGCTGCCAAGTAATCACTGTTAATAATCATCAGAACAGTGTACATTTATATTGGTATGGTGTCAACGACTGTGCTGGATATGAATTAAAGGTAGCTTTGCAGCCAAATGTGTCTTCTGGGCTAACTACAGATTGGGAAAATCCTAACAATATAATATTGGATACAATTTTAGGTCCTGACAAACTAGATATTATATTGAACAATCTTGAGTATTCTACTGACTATAGGTTCGCTATCCGTACTCTTTCAAAAAAGGGAGAGGGGTATCATTCTAAATGGTATGGTTATGGAAATGGACGTCAATGGGCTGAATATTGCGGTCTTACAACAGGTAACAGATATCCTGTTCCTGAGGTCATCACACAAAGTGCGCCTACAAAGACTTCTGTAAGGGTTTATATCGACCCATCTTATGCTAATGCTGTAGGAAATTGGACAGAAAATTATGATAATCAGTTTGAAAAGAACTTTGAAATTAAGGATGGAAAGTTTGTAATGCAGAAATTATCTGTTATAGCTTCTTCTGAGAATCCTGCCGCCGTCGTACCTGCGCAGTGGGCAAATCATCAGTTGACAGAAGAAGACTTCAGTCGTGGATATATTGATATTGATGGACTTGCTGAGAGTAGTGTATATATAATAAACGTGGAGAATATCAATGTTCCTATACATGTTGATGCTGTGTATAATACTCTTTCTGTACGTACTGATGGTGATGTTGGCGCCCCAGTTCTTATTAAGCATGAGGTTACGCCTAATGATACTTTGAGTGATGGTAAGACTTTAGTTGATATTTCTAGTTATCAAGCAATGCGTCTTGACGAGGTATTCTCTGATTATGTGAAGAATAATAAACTGGCTGAGGGCACTGTTTTTGAACTTGAAGGTGGAAAAACATATTATTTTAAGAATAATATGAGTTTGTCTAAGGGATTTACTCTTCATACTCGGCCTGAAGATTTGGCTGCTGGTAAAGGACATGCTAAAGTTTGCATGGGTGGATTATGGAAAGAAGGCAATACTGTAAAATCAAACAACTTCATGTTTGGCCGTCAGCCTCAGAGTGGAGAAAGCTTTACTTTGTTCGTAAAGTCACTTATGTTTGAGGATATAGATTTTGACTGTCCTCTTGCAGAAGCATTTAATGGAACTTCACCTGGAACAGGAAACTATTTCATAAATATGTATTCTAATGGAATGGCAGTAACGCTCCAGTCTTTTGAAGTCCTGAGATGTAACTTCCAGAATATGATTCGTGGCTTTATACGTGTGCAGGGAACTAAGATCAAAAAGTTTGAACATGTACTTGTTCAAGACTGTAATTTTATGAACTGTGGTTATTATGACAATGGCGGTGGTGGTTATCCATGGGTTGCTGGTGATGGAAAACAGTCAAAAAGTAATATCTTTAAGGATATGGTATTCCGTGGTAACACATTCTATGATAGCCCACGAGCTTCGTTGTTTAATGATGGAAATAAAAGTCTTGATTGGGGTACTGATGTAGCATATAATATAACTTTGGAGAACAATACCTTTGTGAACTTTAGTACACGTTCTACCGGACGTCAGTTGTTTGATTTACGTTATTTGCCTGGTGGTTCAAAAATTACGGTAAAGAATAATTTATTTATACTTACCAAAGATGCTAATGATACCCGTAATATTTTCCAAGGTGGTATGGATGTCCGTACAATAAATGGTTCTGGTATTGTTGTCTTTGATATATCAAATAACTGGTCTACAAATGATAATCTTACATCAGGTCAGGTGTTTACTTCTGGCGCATTCAATGCGAAAAATAACTCTGCTGGTAAATGGCCAGAAATGATTATTAGTGGTGTAAATGCAGCGATAGTAACTCCTGATAATATCTCAGCCACAGATCTTATGACTGATCCTAATCCTCATAATTATGAGCAAGGAGACGCAATAAAGCGTCATCACCATGACAGTTATACGGGCCTTTATTATAAGAACACCGAGACAGTAAAGAATTGTAATATATATAAATTAGGTATAGGTGCATCTACTTGGAAAAAATAATGTTACTAATGTAGGATCATACATGTCTAATAGATTAGGGGGGCGGACTTTATTGTCCGCTCCTTTTATAAAATAAATATAAAATGAAAAGACTTATATACATATCTCTTGTAGTTTTTACGTTTTTAATATGTGCGTGTCATGAGGATACTTCCAAATGTAAAAACAGAGCCTTAGGCAATATTGATTGGGGAATAGACCAAAATGCCTATAAATCGGCTTCTGATGAATGGTTGAAAATTATCTCTCCTGAAAATGTTCCTGTATATGGAGATATGCAACTTGAAAAAGATCCGCTGAAGGCTAGTTTCAATAATAAAGGCAGATTAATAAAACTTAGTATTGTTTTCGCCCCATTTAATATAAACAGTGATGATAGTATTAGATTTTATAGAACAAAGAAAATCGGACGTAATAACAAAAAGATAGAGTACCTTATTAATATAATAAGCACTACTTATGGTGTTCCAAAACAACAGAATTTCAATTCGAATGATTCTAATATATACTTCCGTACCGCTTCTTATACTATTGCACAATGGGAGACAGAAGGGACTTCTATAAAGCTTGTTGCTGATAATGTTAGTGATGGCAAATCATGCTGTTTCAAACTTAAACTGATTACTAAAGAGAGATGTAATATAAATATAACCTCATAACGATAAAAATCATGAACAAACGAAACTTTCTTATTGCGGCATTAATAGCATGTAGCGTACCCGTTTGTGCCCAGCAATATCCATATCAGGATATTAAACTGTCAGCAGATCAGAGAGCAGAAGATCTGTGCAATAGACTTTCTTTAGCTGAAAAGACAAGTCTTATGATGAATGGCTCTGCTCCAATACAAAGACTTGGAATCCCCCCATTTGAATGGTGGAGTGAAGCTTTGCATGGTGTAGGAAGAAATGGTTTTGCAACAGTGTTTCCAATAACAACAGCTATGGCTGCATCATGGGATGACATATTGTTGTATAGAGTGTTCTGTGCTGTTAGTGACGAAGCCCGTGCTAAAAATAATTTGGCGAAGAAGACTGGAAATATAGGACGTTATCAAGGATTGTCTTTTTGGACTCCCAATATAAATATATTCCGTGATCCGCGATGGGGAAGAGGTCAGGAGACTTATGGTGAAGATCCATATCTCACTTCGCAAATGGGACTTGCTGTTGTACGCGGATTGCAGGGATTTGTACCTGCTGCTTCTGGACACGGTTGGGAGAAGTCTTCAAAATATTACAAAGTACTTGCTTGTGCTAAGCACTTTGCTGTTCATTCTGGTCCGGAATGGAATCGACATACGTTTAATATAGAAAATCTTCCTGCACGTGATTTGTGGGAGACTTATCTTCCTGCGTTTAAATCTCTAGTAGAAGATGGCGATGTACGTGAAGTTATGTGCGCTTATCAGCGTTTCGATGGGGCTCCATGTTGTGGAAACAATCGCCTTTTACAGCAGATATTAAGGAATGAATGGAATTTTAAAGGATTAGTTGTTAGTGATTGTGGTGCTATTGGTGATTTTTGGATTAAAGGCAGGCATGAGGTCTCAACTGATGCGCCAAGTGCATCTGCAAAAGCTGTAATAGCAGGAACTGATGTTGAATGCGGTGCAAATTATACATCTATTCCTAAGGCAATCAATTCTGGACTTATTTCAGAGAATAAGATTAATGAGAGTATTCGCCGTCTTATTATAGAGCGTATTAATGTTGGAGATCTTGATCCTGATACTTTAGTTAAGTGGACACGTATTCCCGAAACGGTGATTGCTAACAAAGATCATAAGCTGTTGGCTTATCAAATGGCGCAAGAGAGTATGACATTATTGCAGAACAAAGATAACATTCTTCCTCTGAAAAAGAAAGGTCAAAGAATAGTCGTAATGGGACCAAATGCTAATGACAGTATCATGCAATGGGGAAATTATACAGGTTACCCAACAGAGACAACCACAATACTTGAAGGAATACGTGAAAAAATAGGAAATGTAAAGTATATCAAAGCATGTGGTCTTACACGTAATGAAGTTCTTGAGAGTAGATTTGATGAAATCATAGATGCTAATGGTAATCAGGGAATGACAGCTACTTATTGGAATAGTACAGATATGAGTGGTGTCCCAGTAGCGACAGCTAGTATGTCGTCAGGAATAAATCTTAGTAATGGAGGTAATATGGTATTCTGTCCCAATGTGAATCTTGAACATTTTTCTGCTCGTTTTGAGGGAACTTATATTCCTCGTCATAGTGAAGAAGTCGAATTTAATTTGGCTTTTGATGATTGTGCGCGCTTGATTATTAATGGGGATACAGTTTACGAATATTGGAAACCTCGTGCGCGCGTGTGGAAAGGCAATTATAAATTAAAAGCCAATATGGGTGAAAAATATCATATTGTTGTCGAATATTTGCAGAATACTGATATGGCTGTGATTAATTTCGATATTAATCATCGCGCTGTAAGCAATGTTGATGATGTTATAGCACAAGCAAATAATGCTGATGTTGTAGTTTTTGTAGGTGGAATATCTCCATATTTGGAAGGAGAGGAAATGAAAGTTAGTGAACCTGGATTTAATGGTGGCGACCGTACAGATATAGAATTACCGCAACCCCAGCGTGATGTTATAACAGCATTGCATAATGCAGGTAAAAAAGTTGTATTTGTAAACTGTTCTGGTGGTGCTGTTGGTTTGGAACCAGAAAGTAATAATGCTGATGCCATTTTGCAGGCATGGTATCCTGGTGAACAGGGTGGAAAAGCTGTTGCTGATGTGCTTTTTGGAGATGTCAATCCTTCAGGAAAATTACCAGTAACATTTTATAGAAATGTATCTCAACTTCCAGATTTTCTAGATTATAAGATGAAGGGACGTACATATAGATATTTTAAGGGAAGTCCTTTATTTCCTTTTGGGTATGGATTGGGGTATTCGTTGTTTTCCTTTGGTAAACCTAAATATGATAAAAGTAAATTATATGTAGATGTGGCTAATAATGGTAAATATGACGGAGATGAAATAGTTCAGATCTATATACGTCGTATAGCAGATATTGATGGACCTTTGAAAACCCTTAAGGCTTTCAAACGTGTGAATATTAAGTCTGGAAAGCATACCTTGGTAGCAATTGATATGCCTCGTGAAAGATTTGAAGTATGGGATTCTTCAACGAATACTATGCGTGTACTTCCTGGTAAGTATGAAGTTATGGTAGGGAAGTCGAGCGCCGATAATGATTTAAGAAAGATAATTGTTAATATAAAATAGATATGTAGATATTGTATAAGCTTAAGGCTCAATCCTCAAATGAATTTGAATTCATTGAGGATTGAGCCTTTCTTTATTTATGAATTAAATTAATTCAATAATCCGTTGTCAATGTCACATTGTTAAGTCCGCTATCTACAAGTTTCCAATTGGCATAAGTAGACTTTTGATAGTTTAAATCTACAATATTTATTTCTTTCATCTTGCGCCATTTCACTCCTTTTTTGTCAAGGTCTGAAATGCGATTTGCTGGTAGATTTGTGACTTCAATCCTTATTACATTATTACCTTTGTGCAAAAGATTCTTGCAGTCTAGAATATATGGTACAGCCCAAGCGCAACCGATAAATTCTCCATTGATATAAACTCTTGCACTTTCGCGCACATCGCCCAGATTGATGTTCCAGTGTGTTTTTGCCTGTGCCGTGTTGAGTTTTACGACAGTTGTATAGACACCTGTTCCCATTGTTACTGAAGTTTCGCTGTCTAGATTCTGCCAGTATTGCAATGAGTCTAGATCAAATGTCTTTGAAACCTTTGGTGCCTCTTCGATGAAACTCAATTGCCATTTATGCTTTGTGAGTCTTATTTCTTGTTTGCTTAGTTTAACAGGTTCGTTATTTATTTGTTCTTTAGGATTTCCGTTTCTGTATGTTTGCAGAATGGCAGATTCTCCACTTTTCAGTTTGATTCTTATTTTTCCATTATTTATTGTTGCCTTATTAATGTCTCCATTCATCGGATTAAACCAAGCTGCATCTTTAAATTCTGTTGCTAATGGCATATCGCAGTCAACATCATTTGGTGTTAAATTCGACATGAAATAATGATAACCTGTTGGATTACTTCGGCGTATCATTTTCATTCCAGTCTGAAGTTTAATCTGTTCAGGAACAGCACAAAGTGACATTTCCTTTGCGTTAACTCCTAATATTATATGTGCACCTTGTTTTTCAAGTTCAGCAAGATGTGCTTTCACTTCTGGTGTCATGATATTGTTACCTGGTATTATCAGCGCTTTATATTTAGCTCCACCAATTGTCTTCAATGTCCCGTTCTCGCAAATTGTTGAAAGTATATAGCGGTCACTTATATAGTCACAGTCATAGCCTAATGAGTCGATCTTCATTATTGAACTAATGAATTCTGGGGCTTTCTTCGCCATACTGTGTATATCAAATTGCATCAGTTTTTGTCCTTTTTCTTTTGCCCACATATCTCTTACTGGGAGATATACGATGAAGTCGTTGTCAGGCTGCCCCCATTGTAGAAAACTTTGGCAACGAGTGATGTAGCTCATAAGGAAAGGAGCATCACGCCATATAGAATTAGTAGGACTCATGTCTACTGATGCATAGAATTTCCAACCTGGCCATTCTGCATCTTTAGGACTATATGCCGTTCCATGAAAAAACATGTGGTTAACTCCTGCACAGAACATTAGATCCATGTCTGGTTTCATCTGACTCAATGAAGTGCGGAAGTGCTCGGTTAGCCAAGTGAACGTTTCACTTGATGTGAACTGTTTTCCTGTTATATGGGCCGCCGAAGGAGCATATTTCAGCATACTTAGGTCACTGAAATTAGTTCTTGTCATTCCTGAATCTTTGCGCAATCCTTTTATTTTGAAGTCTGATAATCCGAATCCTTCTATTTCTGGGATATCCACAGCTGCGTAACAATCAATGAGGTTTGCTGGACTTCCATGAGCCTGATTTCTTGTTATAGACCCGTGGCTGTGCGCCCATGCTGTCCATTGATTTGTGAAATTTTCCAATAGCATATCACTTAATGTTTCACGATAATCAGATAACGTCTTGCTATCTCCGTCAAGTAGTTTGTCGAAGCAAGTCTCTAGTTTGTATCCTCTGCGTTTCGCAAATTCATCAAGTAATGTAGGTGTCCAATCTGCGCCATATACCTCATAGCTGTCATTGAAGAACGTATGAGGATATGGAGTCTTTGTCGCATTAAACGCACTGTCAATATGTGCCAGATAGTGCATCACGGAATTTCTATCAAAATGGTCAATCACATATCCTTCTCCACCTGGAGCCGCACGTTTTACCATCTGTCGTGTTCGGCTTATATATAATGCTATAACTCTTTTCTTTCCTTTGATGTTGGATTTGAAAGCTATAGCCTGTTGTAGAGTTGCAATAGACTTCTCCTTGCTAGGTAATACAAAGGCTATGTTTTTTATATTAGTGTTGAGGCTTACAAGAGTGTCTACAAATACAGCCTTGCACGCTGCTTCGTTTATTGAAACCCATGGACCACCGAAAGGCCAACCTGTACCAGTAGCCATATCAACCTCTATATGGTTGTCTTTTGCTTGACATTCTGTATATTGTAAAGCCTTCATCCATTCAGGAGAGAGATAGCGTAACTCGTTTTTCTCATTTCCCTGTACTCCATATATTGGAGTTATTTCTACAGCCCCCAATCCATGTGATGCATATTCTGCTAGATTCCATTTCAGGTTGGTTGAGTCTACTGCAGAACCAAACCACCACCAACGTGTACCAGGACGTGATTCCGGTAACTGTTTAGGCCATGATTGTGAATATATGCTCAATGTTGCTATAGCGCATATAACACATAAAAATATTCTTTTCATTTGTTGTTTAGTTTGTAATATTCAGAAGCTCCAAGTAGGAAGCAACCTGTACCATAGTCTTCAAAATCAGGTACGCTTGTATATGTAACAGGCTGACCAGCTGATGGGTCTTTTCCTGTTCCTTGATTCCAACCTATAAAACCATCTTCGTGTGCACATTCCTCAAGTGCTTTCCATGCTTTTTTACAAGCTGGAAGATAAACATTCTTGTTAAGATATCCCTTATTTATACCCCAACTCATTCCGTAAAGAAACAGTGCTGTACCAGTCATCTCTTTTCCTGCATAGTTTGTTGATACAAGGCTTGGATACCAGAAACCATCTTCGTGTTGACTGCTAATTATGCCGGCACTCATCTTTATGAAATCATTTTTAAGCTCTTTGTAATATTTGTCTTTAGGTGAGAGTTCATTCATTACCCTTACGAGTGCTGCATATACCCAACCGTTACCACGACTCCAATAACAGTCTTTACCGTCATTTTCTTTATATGGTGGTACAAAATCCTTGTCCCTCCACCATAATCCGTTTTTAGTATTAAAGAGTCCGCCACCACATGTGTTGCGACTCCAGTGATATGCATTCATTGCATAATCGATGTATTTCCTATCTTTTGTGATGTTATACATTCTTGCATAAACAGGCATAGACATCTGTATAGCATCAATCCAAGTCCAATAGTCGGCTTTTCCTAATGATATTTGCTTGTCAAGATTTTCTTTCACCTTGTCTAGTTTCTCATTGCCGCCTTCCATTTTATATCTGTCAAGATATGTTTGAGCACAGCATTGGTCATCGGCATCGGTTGTTGTTGTACCATTGCGTGGAGTCCATTTGTGAAAGTTTGCCCAAGTATCTGTATAGTCAAGATATCTTTGTTGTTTGTCGATTTCATATAAAGACATAAGACCTTCATAGTATACGGCACGTGTCCATAAACTACTTGCTCTTTCTTTTTTCACGAATGTAGGCACTGTCGGATCTGCATACTTTTTCATGAAATAATTATTTACTTTTTGGGTTGTCTCTAATATGTTTTGTTGTGCACAAGCTGTACCAAGAGACATAAGCATGATTAGCGCTGTCGCTGTAATCTTTTTCATGTTATATTGTTTTTGATTTTTATATATGCAAAATTAGGATATTTAGGGTCCTTAATTACACAAAAATAGTTCAAAAAGTGGTATTATTGTTCAAAAGAAGGCTATGATGCTTAAAAATCAGCTTTGTAGAAGAAGGTAACTTCTTTTTTAGTGGTAGGATGTATAAAGGTTAGTTCTTCTGCATGCAGATATAATCGTTTGTCTTTTTTCCCGTATAGTTCGTCCCCTTTTATTGGATTTGCAAAGCCTTCATTGTGAGCGCAATGCATGCGCAACTGGTGTGTTCTGCCAGTCTGTGGATACAGCTCCACACGATCTGCGCTGGTGAAGTGGTATTTTGTTATAGCCTCTTTTCCGTTGATATAGTCAACGAGTTGTCTTGGACGGTCGTTTATGTCAGGTCTTAATGGGAGAGATATTGTTCCGTCTTTATCATTTGTGTGTGGTGTGCTTAGACATGCCACGTATTTCTTGTGAACTTTATGCTGTTTAAATTGCCTTTGAATGTCAAGATAGGCATTCATCGTACGTGCAATGATTAGCAGACCACTCGTCGCCATGTCTAGTCGATGTACGATAAGTGGACTTTCTGTATTGTCTTTGTATCTGTTTCTCATGATACTATAAACGCTTTGTCTATTGCTTTTTCCAGGAACACTAAGCATGCCTGCTGGTTTGTTCACGATTGCAATATCTTCGTCCTCGTATATTATTTCTAATGTTCTACAGTCTTCGCAGTCTAAAGGATTAGGTTCTACGTCTATACCTTGAAGCATCCACTTTAATATTGGCTTACACTTATTGTTGCATGCAGGATAGAAATGCAGATGATGGCGTATTTCTTCTTTTGGACTTTTTCCCCACCAGAACATAGCCATACTTATAGGACGCATATTCTGTGAAAAAGCATATTGTAGCATTTTTGGTTCACAGCATTCTCCGCTTCCTGCTGGTGGAATTGCATGTAGTTCGTTATAATTATAGAATATATCAATAAGGTCTTTTTGTTCGCTATTGGCATTCTGCATAATGAATTGCTTGAAAAGCCAACGTTGCAAGTAATCGCTTTTTTGGCGACGCTGTTGCTTTAATATATTTATCTCGTTGTTTATGTTGTCAACAATGGTTTGTTTTTCAGCTATCAATAATGAATATCTTTTCTTGATCCTATGCAGTTCAGCCTTCATGAATTGTGATTGGTGAATCATTTCCTGTGTCAATGGTTTGTCATCAGGACGTTCAGCCTTCACCTCTTTTATATACTCTTTATATTTTTCTGTTTCAAGTTTTGCTTCATTGCATATTGATTGTAATTCCTTTATGGCATTTCTTTTTTCATCACTGTTTTCACGTGATATTATTTCCTTGTTAATGGATGATATTTCTGCTTCATGTTGCTTAAAATATCCGTTAGGTTGCAAATAGTCAAATACGGCTGGAACATAACCTTCCCAGTCACTGCGCCCACATATCTGACCGCTATAGCCAGCAATGAATCCTAATTCTTTTTTATTTTCCACAATTAGGACACCAAACATCTTGCCTTGTTCTATTTCCGAGAGAAATTCTGCATCGGCATTCTCAATCCAATTTCTAACCTCATCAACTGCTTTTAAGCATAGTTGATCAGGTTCGTAATAAAATGGATTGTTAAATTTGGTAGGTAGTGTATCAGGAACGCTAGCGAATTTGTGGAACATTTGATATTATCTTAATTTTTCTCTATTTAGTATTTCAATAGTTTTTCCGTCAATGCTTATAGCACCCTCTTTTTCAAAGGCACTTAATACTCTTAGAAGTGAAAACTTCTGAATGCCAAATGAGTCTGCTATTTCCTGTCGACTGCGATGGAGGTGTATGGTGTTTGAATTCTGTTCTCCTGCGCGTTCCAAAAGAAGGTATGCTACCTTTTCTCGGATCGTGAAAAGACTTAGCACTTTCATCTTGAGAGTAAGAAAGACATCAATATCAGAAAGTGAGCGAATAAAATTCATACGTATTGTCTCGTCTGTGTCAATAAGTCTTTTTAATGTTTCCGGAGTCATTCGTAGTATGGTCACCTCGGTGTCGGTCTCAACGCTTACTGGCATATCCCTTTTATGGGAGAATATAAATGCTGGTGCTATAATATCACCTTCATTAAGTTGACTCACTTCAACTTGCTTTCCGCTCAATGAAACCAACCTACATAACAGTCTTCCGCTTATTACGATGTCGGCGTATTTACATGGCATTCCCGCGAGTGTATATACATCCCGCTTGGCATATTCTACTAATCTATAGTTTGAACTGCCAATTGTCAGTTCAATACTTATGTCGTTCATTCCTTCAAATAAAGGGCATTTATGCAATGCATGTAATACTTTGTCGTTTATCATCCTAATCCGATTTTATATGTATCTGCAAATATAATAAAGAAAAATGGAATTTGCAAGAAAGTCTTTATTTACCTAGTAGATGTTTTATAGCAGCTATAGGTTTATAGAAAAGCATTCTAGGTCCTGCCCATCTCATAACCTTTCTTATTTGTTCGCGCATTTCTGGCTTATAGCAATGCACAGGACAATTTTTACATGCCATTTTGTTTTCACCCCATTTGCATTTATCAAGACGCAGACAGCAATAGTCTATCAATTTTTGATATTGCTCGTCAGGTTTTGGGATGCTTAGTTTGTGGCGACAATATAAAGCCACCATTTGTCTAATCGTATTTTTATCTTTCTCAATCTTTTTTCCCATTCTGCAAAGGTAATATAATAAGGTGGAAATACAAAAACGTATTTTTGGTAAATTAATCCGTAATTTGTTTATGATATATTTCAAATATTTGAAATACCTTTGCATCCGTAAGAATATGAATATAATTGATAGATATGTATATAGAAAAAATTAATAGTCCTAAAGATCTGAAGGGGCTTAATATCGAGCAACTAAATGTTGTAGCTGATGAAGTTCGTGAAGGAGTTCTTAATCGTGTAAGTAATCATGGTGGACATGTTGGACCTAATTTGGGTTTCACCGAGGCTACAGTTGCACTGCATTATGTTTTTAATGCTCCCGAAGATAAAATAGTTTTTGATATTAGCCATCAAAGTTATCCTCACAAAATGCTTACAGGGCGTGCAAAAGGATTTCTGGATGTTAGTGATATGGATGCAATTTCTGGGTATTCTTCTCCATTAGAAAATCCTGAGTATGATAATTTCGAAATAGGCCATACTTCTACATCTGTAGCTCTTGCATCTGGTTTGCAGAAAGCTCGTGATATAATGGGCGGAACAGAAAATGTTATTGCTGTAATTGGCGATGGATCACTCTCTGGAGGTGAGGCTTTCGAAGGTCTGGATACCGCAAGCGAAATTGGAACCAACATTATAGTCGTGGTTAATGATAATGAAATGAGCATTGCTGAAAACCATGGTGGTCTTTATAAGAACTTGAAACTGTTGCGTGAGTCCAACGGACAGGCAGAGTTGAATTTCTTTAAGGCAATGGGGTATGATTATATGTATGTCGAAGATGGTAATGATATATCTAAACTTGTTGAGGCTTTCAAAAAGGTAAAGGGTATTGATCATCCAATAGTAGTACATATACATACAGAAAAAGGTCATGGGTATAAACCTGCTGTTGAAAATAAGGAAAATTGGCATTGGAGTATGCCTTTCAATATAGAAGATGGTAGTTTAAAGAATCCTAGTAGTGGAGAAAATATTTCTTCGATGCTTGGTGATTGGCTACTTGAAGAAATGAAGTGTGATGAGAAACTTGTTGTCATATCAGCAGGCGTACCAAGATGTTACGGATATGATAAGGAGAAAAGAGAACAGGCGGGTAAACAGTTTATTGATGTCGGTATTGCTGAAGAAGAGGCTGTTGCTTTGGCTTCTGGTATGGCAAAGCGAGGAGCGCATCCTGTCTTCAGTGATTTAGCTACCTTCTTTCAGCGTACTTACGATCAACTGTGTCAAGATTTGGCAGTGAATGGTAATCCTGCTGTATTTAATGTTCTTGGAGCAACAATATATGGAATGAATGATTTCACTCATATTTGTTTCTTTGATATTCCAATGATTAGTCATATACCTAATTTGCATTATCTTGCACCAACAAGTTATGAGGAACTTATAGCAATGGAGAAATGGGCAATTAATCAGGATAAATACAGCATTGCAATTCGTGTACCAGAAGGCCCTGTTGTTCATAGTCCAGAAGAATATGATACAGATTATAGCGATCTGAATAAGTTTAAAATGGCGCATCGTGGTGAGAAAGTTGCTATTATAGCTGTTGGTAACTTCTTTCAAAAAGGAGATGCTATCAGGCAATCTCTTGCAAATGATGGAATAGATGCAACTCTTATCAATCCTCGTTATTTGTCTGGAGTAGATGAAAATATGCTTGATGGACTTAAAAAAGATCATCAGCTTGTGGTTACTATTGAGGATGGTAGTCTTGATGGTGGGTTTGGAGAACGTATTTCTCGCTTTTATGGTCCTACAACAATGAAAGTCCTTAACTTCGGAGTTAAAAAGGCTCTTTATGATCGTTATGATGTAAATAAATTGTTGTTTGACAATAATCTCACAGATCAACAAATATTAACTAGTATAAAATCAGTTTTGAATAATTATTAATAAAAATGACAATATAACTGTTAAATACCTGTTATATCCCTCTTTAAGTCACATTCTGAAAGGTTTGTGGCTTTTTTATTCTTTTTTTATCAATAATTATTCGAATAAAGTTTGGAAGTTTAAAAATGTTTTTATACCTTTGCGATGCTTAAAAGTAGAAAATAGTTTGAATGTAAGTGGTAAAATTGAGTTTGTAAATATTTAAGCAATAATATTGAATTGCTGTAGAGATAAATGAAACAATATTTTTTGTTTTGAAAATGACTCATAAATCTTGATATATAAATTACATGATAAAATAATGATCGTGGGAACGTGCATTCTATGCTGTAAAGATTAAATATTTAAATGTCGATAGTAGACTTTAATAATTTATATGCAATTGAATGATAAAAGAATTTTATTTACTTGAGTCAATTTAAGTATGGGGCGTATTGCAGCTGTGAAGCTGGTACGCCTTTTCTTTTTTTACAATATTATCACGCAGCAAACGTTATATAATCGTATTTTATAATAATTTAATATGAAAAAGCAAATAATATGGTCTTTAATCTTTTGTGCGACATTTAGTGTTGCACATGCCACACGTATTAATTTCAACAAACTTTTTAATAGCGGTATTTCTTATACAGGTAGAACAGTCTCTGATACAAAGGGGAATGTGAACTATGATTGGATAGGTACATACTTACAGACTGACTTTACTGGTGGTTCCATCGCTGTTGACATAGCTGAGGCTGATACCAGTTATCACAATATATTCATTGATGGGCAGCTTTTGAAAAAAATCAAAGTATATGGCAAACATCCTCATGCAGTTGTCCTTGCGGAGAATCTTTCAAAGGGCATGCATCGTCTACGTTTGCAGAAATGCACTGAGGGGCAATACGGCATGACTACAGTATGTGGATTTTATCTTGCTAATGGTAGCTTAACTTATAAGGTGCCAGCTAAGAAAAGATTTATAGAAGTATATGGCGATTCTTATACATGTGGATATGGTACGGAGGGCTTGAAGTATAATGAACCTTTTAGGTTGTCTACCGAGAATTGCAATAAGGCCTATGGATGTATCATAGCCCGATATTTTGATGCTGATTATGCACTAGTTGCTCATAGTGGACAAGGGATGGTGCGTGATTGGGCGGATAAGAATCAGATGTCAGATATAAATATGTATATTCGTCATGACAAAGTAATGGATCAGCATGATAGCACGATGTATTCATTTGATGCATACAGACCAAGTCTTGTTATGATAAATCTTGGTACTAATGATTTTTCACCTACCGCAATCCCAACAGACGAACAATATGTTGGTCAATACTTGAAGTTGATAGCAAGTTTACGCAAGCATTATGGAAACGTTCCTATATTATGTATTACCCCACACTCTGCTACTCGTTATCTTAGTGCAGCGTTGCAGTTATTGAAAGAGCGTGTAGCAGACGACAAGAATGTTCACATGGCTAATTCATTAGCAAATATTATAGTTGATGATACCGATTTAGGTTCCGATTGGCATCCTAATTACATCGGGCAACGTAAGATTGCCATGACTCTCATTCCTCAGATATCAGCAATAATGGGATGGCAGTTGAGTGAGAATGTTGTAAAATAACAAAAGATACATTGATTACAAAGGAGCACATGTGTGCTCCTTTTTTTTTATTATACTGATATCAAAAATTATAGTTTATAAATCAAAAAACTGCCTAAAGGAAAAAATGTAAACCATATCTTTGTGGTATAATAGTCTATTCTAACAATATCTAATTAAACCTAAAAATAACATAGAAAAAAAACGTAAGTATTTTTGTGAAAAATCCTTTGGGTAATTTCCAAAGGTTATCGTTTCTTATTTTGTCCATGCTCTTTGCTATAGGAGCATTTGCGCAAAATAAAATTACAGGAATTGTGACTGATATAACAGGAGAACCTGTTATTGGTGCCAGTGTTGTGGTAAGGGGAACGACTAATGGTTCTATTACCGATCTAAATGGAAATTTCTCTATTTTAAATGCACCACAGAATGCTACTTTGGTAGTGTCGTATATAGGATATGAGACACAAACTATCGTTACTAATGGTCGTCACGAATTGAACGTTTCTTTGGCTGAAGATAAAAAAACTTTGGAAGAAGTTGTCGTTGTTGGTTATGGTGTTCAGAAAAAAAGTGATGTTACAGGTGCTTTGACTCGTATCGGACAAACAGAATTGAATGCTATGCCTGTGAAAGATGCTTTACAAGCTATGCAAGGTAAAACAGCAGGTGTGGATATTACTACAAATCAACGTCCTGGTGAAACTGGTGGCATTAGTATACGTGGTGTACGTTCTTTAAATGCTGATCAGGGACCATTGTATGTTGTTGATGGAATGATTATTCAGAATGGAGGTATTGAAAACTTAAATCCACAAGATATTGAGTCTATTGATGTATTGAAAGATGCTTCTGCTACGGCTATTTATGGTTCACGTGGTGCTAATGGTGTTATTCTTGTAACCACTAAGCATGGACGTAATGGTAAAGCTGTCATTAGTTATTCAGGATCTGTTACTGTTGAAAATATGTATGACGTGACTCATATGATGAATACTGGTGAATGGATAGCTTATGCACGTCAGGCTAAAATGAATCAAATTAGTAAAACAGGCCAGAATTTGTATGGTTCAGACACTCCGTCTTATAATGCAGATAAAGCCATTTGGGGATCTATTGGTGCTTCTTGGGCTAATATTGAAGCTGGGTGGTCGGCTGATCATAGTATTTGGAATGGTGATGATGCAAGTACTTATGATTGGACAAAATATGGTAAGCAGACCGGTGTGTCTACGGAACATACGCTTAGCGTAGCTGGTGGTACAGATAAAATACAAGCTTATGGTTCATTCGGCTTCTTGCGTCAGGAAAGTACTCAGCCTGGTCAGTTGTATAAACGCTATACTGCAAAGGTAAGTGTAGATGCAACTCCTCAGAATTGGTTCAAAATGGGTGCTAATATCAATGTAGCTTTTGGTGATCAGCAGTATGGATATAACTTTGCTAAATCAGTTACAGGTTCAGGAGATTATTACTCAGCTTTAAAATCAATGTTACCTTGGACCGTGCCTTATGACGATAATGGATTATATATTCGAAATCCGGCAGCTGGCGATGTAAATATTATTAATCCTATTAATGAGTTGCAGTATACGGAGAATAATCGTCAGCAGCTTACATTAAACGGCAGCTTCTATGCAGAGCTTAATATTGGCGAAATGTGGAAACCTCTTACAGGACTTCGATTTCGTACGCAGTTTGGACCTGAATTTAGATATTATCGTGATGGTATTGCTTATGCTGCCGATGGCATAAATGGTGATGGTAATAATACTGCTAGTTATAATACAAATCAAACTCGTAGTTGGACTTGGGATAACTTGGTTTACTATGATCGTACAATTGCACAAAATCACAAAATAAATCTAACATTGCTGCAATCATCTTCTGATTATCATTATGAGTTAGGGGATATGAAAGCCATAGGCACTGCTACAACAGACGAAAAATGGTTTAATTTGTTTTCTGCAGGTAAATTGAACTCTTTCGGTACAGGACTTACAGAGAAACAGTTGGAATCTTATATGGCACGTCTTAACTATAGTTATAAAGATAAATACTTGCTCACAGCTTCAGTTCGTCGTGATGGTGCGTCACAGTTAGCTGAAGGTCATAAATGGGCTAATTTCCCTTCTCTGGCTCTTGGATGGCGCATTGATCAGGAAAATTTTATGAAAGGTATAACTTGGATTGACGGTTTGAAACTTCGTCTTGGATATGGTGTTACAGGTAATGCAGCAATATCTCCTTATGGAACTAAGGGAGCTATTACTACTCTTTATTATAATTATGGTAATACAGATTCTTCTATTGGTTATGTTGCATCCGATCCGTCACAATCAAGTCCTGCAAAAATGGCAAATTCTAACTTAGGTTGGGAGCGTACTTCACAATATAATTTTGGATTGGATTATAGTTTCCTTAAAAATAGAATTACTGGTAGTTTTGATATATATAGTACAAGAACTAATGATCTGCTTATGGATATGTCAATACCTTCTCTCACAGGATATACTTCAACTTATGCAAATGTTGGCAAGACCAAAGGATGGGGTGTTGATTTTCAGTTGAATACTATTAATATCATGACTAAGGATTTTCATTGGATGACAAACATCACATATTCTATGGATAGAAGTGAAATTAGTGAACTTGCTAATGGGGTCACTGAGGATTTAAACAATGGATGGTTTGTTGGAAGACAAATTGGAATTGTAGGTTATGATTATGTCTATGATGGTATATGGAAAACGTCTGAGGCTGCAGAAGCTGCTAAGTATAATCGTAAGCCAGGACAAATCAAAGTAAAAGATTTGGATGGTGATGGTAAAATTGATGCAACACATGATCGTTGCATACGTGGTTATCTACGTCCTAAATGGAGTGGAGGTATGACAAACACATTTACTTACAAAGACTTTGAACTATCGTTCTTCATGTATGCACGTTGGGGATTCATGGTACGTACAGGCGCGCTTACTCTTGATGGACGTTATGCACAGAGAAAAATAGATTATTGGGTTGCTAATACCAATGAAAATGCTGAATATTATGCTCCTGGTTCAAATGGTGAGGCATCCGATACTTATAGTTCTTCAATGAATTACCATGATGGTTCGTTTATTAAGATGCGTAATATTAGTTTTGGCTACAATGTTCCTAAAAGATACCTTGATAAGTTGGGTATTGGCGCACTAAAGTTATATGTGCAGGCATTAAATCCTTTTATGATTTATCATAGAATTAAATATCTTGATACAGATTTGTCAAGCTATGACAATAATACTGTTACTTCAGGATCAGGGGTCTCTACACGCTCTTGGGCATTTGGCTTGAATTTAAGTTTCTAATTCAAAATTAAAGAATACAATGAAAAATAATATATATTTATTAGCATTTATGGCGGCTTCAACATTAGGGCTTGCTACATCTTGTAGTAGTGATTTCTTAGATGAAAAGCTAACTACACAATATAGTACTGATCATTTTAAGACTCAGTCTGGATTAGACGAGTTGTCTATAGGTACATACCAGAAATTGAAGTTTCAGTTTAATTATACATGGGGAATAAAGGCTTTTAATTGGGGCGTTGATGAATTTACAGATGCTAATAATTCTGGCCCAGACTATAATAATTATGGCGAGACTTTAAATTCTACTAATACAGAAGTTAATTCTCCTATATGGGATAATTATTTCAGTGGTATTGAATCTGCTAATACAATGATTGCTAACATACCTCAATATTATGATAAGTCTGCCGCAAATTACAATACACGTCTTGGAGAGGGATATTTCTTCCGTGGATTTTACTATTATAGATTAGTACAGCAATATGGTGGAGTTCCTTTAAAATTGCAACCATCTGCAGGCGTAGAGACATCTTTTACTCGTGCTTCAGAAGATGCTTGTTTTGCTCAAATCATATCTGACTTGGAACAAGCTTATAATTTATTGCCAACAAAACAGGATGGTACAGGAAAAGTCACTAAATGGGCTGCTGCGCACTTCCTTGCAGCTGTTCATCTTGCACGTGCAAGTGAATTATATTCTTCATGGAATAAAGATTATGTATCTTCAGATCTAGAAGCTGTTGTAAAATATGGCAAGGAAGTTGTTACTGCATGTCCTATTTGTCCTAATTATGTTGATTTATGGAATTACACTAAGGCAAATGATGTAAACGAAAAAGTTAGCGAAGTTGTTCTTGCAGCACAGTTCTCTGATGATCAAAATACATGGGGACGTTATGGAAATCAGATGCATCTTTATTATCCAGCTGTTTATCAGGATATGTCAGGTACAAAACGTGATATTTCCGGAGATCGTGAATTCTGTTACGCACGTTCTACTAATTACACAATGGATGTTTTTGATCGTGTAAACGACTCTCGTTTTTGGAAATCATTTATTACATGTTATGGTTGTAATAGTAGTTCTGATGCCCCAGCATGGGATGCTGCTGCTATAGCTGCTGGCGTTTGCCCATCTGGTGCTGCTACCAATGCAAAAAGATTTAAAGGCGGTCAGGTCGCTACAAAATATATTGTAAATGATGCCAATGATACAAGATATTTAAAATATGGAACGGCAGAGGCTGATGTGCTAAAAGATGGAGTGTTAGATGCAACACATACTTTCGTTCGTTATTTTAAAGATGAAAAAAGTTCTTGGCTTGATGCTCATGGAAATGAAGGATATTATGGCGCACAGAAGCGTTTTGTTGCTTTGAGTAAGTTTCGTGATGGATATCGCATAGCAATAGCTTCGCAGTTTGGTACACGTGATGCTATAATAGCCCGTAGTGCTGAAGATGCTCTTATGGTTGCTGAGGCTTACGCCAGGCAGGGTGAAAGTCATTATGATGATGCCCTAACTTATATAAATATGTTGCGTGACCGTGCTGGATATGCTTCAGGTGAAGACCGTGCAGTAAATGTTGATGGAGGACAGGCTTATAAGAATAATGCTTATTGTAAAGATAAGGGTGGTGGATATTCTGCTGATGGTGCAATTTTCTCAAGTGAGAATACATATTATGAATCTAATAATATTAGTGCCACAACAGAATCTACAAAGAGTGCAATGCATTTAAATAGTGTAAGTGATGTATATAACTCTGTTGTTGATAGCCCAATATATCAAGCTTTAGGTTGCACGACAAACGCTCAGAAGATGCTGTGCTTTTTACTAGATGAGCGTACTCGTGAATTGTGTGGAGAAAGTTTACGTTGGTATGATCTTGTACGTACAAAAACTCTTGAGGCACGTTGGAATGCATTCAATGATGGCTCTGTTCGTGGTGTTGGTAAATTTGATGCAGCTAAGCATTATTATCGTCCTATTCCTCAGACATTCTTAAACTCGATTACAAATGCTAATGGTGTTTCTCTTTCTGATGATGAAAAACAAGCTATGCAAAATCCTGGATATTAATGTTGATTATAAATGAAAAATTACTGCATCTTATTGGATGCAGTATTTTTTTTATCTATCTACAGACTGTACAGATATAGTCTTGTAGTGCTTTTCTGCTAATATTGTATGGTGTTATTTCATAAGCCAGTTCTTTTTTAGCCAGTTGCGTATTGGTATATCATATAGTTTGAGGCATGCGTATGCTACAGCTATAGCCATTACAAATGTTGAAATGCTTACAAAAATATGTGCTCCTAGTGGGGCATCTGGGTGGCTATGCATCCATGCTACTTGTAGGTAGACTAATGGGTAGTGAATAATGTATAAAGGATATGATATTTCTCCAAAAAACTTACACACGGTAACTGATTTACCTGATACATTACTGCCTGCTCCCATTAATACAATTAAGGGGAATAGAACTATAATTGTTGTTGATTCATATATTCCATTCAGCCACATTTTTTCTGTGCCTCCTATTCTAGGCATTACTAGTAGTGCAGCAATAAGTAATGAGCACCACCAGAATCCAGCTCTTACCTTTATCAGTTTGTTGATACGTGATAGTAGCAGACCGGCAAAAAATGGATATAGTAGGCGAGATGCTCCTATACATATTTGGTCGGGGGTTAAACTCCATCCTCCAATTACTGTATATACAGCATAATTGCGAGCTTGAAGTACATTTAAAACATCCCAGTTCATTGTTAAATTTAATGTGAGGAATGCTGCAAAAACCAAGAATATAGCTAGCATCGTCTTCGAAAAATGACGTATGATAGTTGCATATAGAATGTTAGCTATATACTCCCATTGAAGAGACCAAGCAGGACCGTTCAATGGATTTGTTTCTCCCCATCCTCGTATATCCATCTTAGTTGTGGCAGGTAGCATAGTGAAAGCAAACAACATTATCATTATCAACTCTTGCCATGATGTTTTGCTGATAAGTGGAAACCCTGAGCAGTCACTGAAATAGAACAATAAGGCACCTAAAGCTGTACCCATTATGACCATAGGGTGTAGACGTACAAGACGTCGTTTGAAAAATCCCCATGTTGTCATTTTGTTCCATCGGTCGTCATAAGCATAACCAATAACAAATCCTGACAGAACGAAAAAGAAATCTACAGCTAGATAACCATGATTCAATATCTGAAAAACTGGTCCTTTTGAATAAGTCTCAAACAAATGGAATGCTACTACGATCATTGCCGCAACACCGCGTAGTCCGTCTAGTATTTCATATCGTGGCTTTGATGCCAAATAAGTTGATGCCATAATTGATTGTTTAATTTGTGTCGGCAAAATTATAAGAAATAAAAAACATATAATTGTATTATTGTTTATTAGAATTGTCTTATATTTGCATCTCGTATTATAATACCAACTACACATGAATGACAACATCTTACATTCTTTTTCTTACAACGATGTTCATATTGCTCCTAAGAATCAAATTGATTTGCACCAGCAATCTACATGGGATTTATCTTATGTATCTCTGGGTTCAGGGATGCGAGCTATAGGTGATAAGACCGAGATGTTTAATTCTGGAGATGTTGTCCTTATACCTCCAGAAATACCTCATTGTTGGTCATTTAATGATTCTGAAACTGATATAAATGGTCATATAGCAAATATAACTGTAACTTTTGATGATATTTTCTTGAATAAATGTGATTCTACATTTCCTGAAATGTCTGCTGTGATAATGAAGATACGTGAGAATGTTGATGCTGTTAAATTCGGCAAGAGAAAAGCTGATGTAATCATATCTATTTTAAATGGTATGAAGAAAGAAAATAATGCAGAGAAATTAGCTTCGCTAATAAGACTCCTTAGTATTTTGTCTGATGATAAGGATATTTATATTGTAGGACATGATAATAAAATTGACGCTAGAGAATATCAGCTTAATTGTCGCGAGTATTGTACCATACCACCGCAGGAGTTTCTCTTTTAAAAGCGAAAGTTCACAATTTTTCCCGATTGTGTTTGCTTCTTATTCCAGTAAATCCGCATCGGATTTCTCTGTTTGTTCGTGTTGCGACGGGGTTTGCAGTTCCTTGAGCATGTCGAGTGCCTTTGCTCCGAATTCCACGGAATTCTCCGTATACGTGCTCAGCGCGCGGAAGATTTCGCCGCGCACCGCGTCCGAAAGCTTCACGCGATCCATGTCCGCATCCTCCATCATGAGCATACGGCGCATTCCCTCCAGAGCCGTTTTACTCACAGGCTCGCCGTTTTGCACGCAAGCGTTGCAGACCGCACCCCCGCGTGAGGAAAAGCGCACGATCGCGTCAGCGCGGATATCGCGCCCGCACTGCGCGCAGGTGGTGATGGATGGTCGATAGCCGATCGCGTTGAGAAAGCGCGCTAAAAAGCAGCAAAACAGATCCTGCGGGTTGGATTCGCCATAGGCAAGAAACGAAAGCGAATGGTACAGAAGCGAAAAAAGCGCCTCATTCGGCTCGTCTTCTGGTGCCGCGTCGTGGCACAGCCGCAGCATCACGGAGCCGATGGAGTAGCGCTCATAATCCTCGCGAATGGGATAAAACGTCTCCCGAATGTCGCAGGCGTTGATGGTCGCCCGCTCTTTTCCAGTGAAGATTTCAAATTGACCGAATACAAACGGCTGGCAGGCGTTGACCAGCGGACTCTGCGGCTTACGACAGCCGCGCGCCTTTGCGTCGATGCGGCCGTTTTGAATGGTGAAGATGCTCAATATGCGGTCGCTCTCGCGATAGTTTGCGTATCGCGTCACGATTCCTTCCGCGCAGATGACCGGCATCTCCTTATCCTCCCAGACCGATGCGTTTACTCGTACCCAAGCTCGTGCAGCATGCCCGGGCGATTGCGCCAGTCTTCCTTAATCTTAACCCAGAGTTGCAGGTTCACCGGACACCCCAGCATCCACTCGATGTCACGGCGTGAGTCCTGCCCGATTCGCTTGAGCATGGAGCCACCCTTGCCGATGATGATGCCCTTGTGGGACTCCCGCTCGCAATAGATCGTCGCGTAAACGTCCATCATGTCGCGGTCTTCCCTGCGCTCCATCTTGTCCACGCCGACGCCGACGCCGTGCGGAACCTCCTCGCGCAGCAGCAGCAGCGCTTTTTCGCGGATGAGTTCGCCAACGATGATGCGCTCCGGCTGGTCGGTGACCATATCGTCGGGAAAATATTGCGGTCCGGGCACGAGATACGTACTCAGCGTATGCTCCAGCTCTTCGAGTCCCTTGCCTGTTCCGGCGGAACCGCGTAAGATCGCCTTGATGAAGCCTTGTTGCTCCAGCGTTTCCTGCGCCTCGTTCGCCTGCCCCAGACTCGCCGCGTCGGTCTTGTTGATAAAGGCGATCACGGGCGCTTTCGCGTGGCTGAGTTTTTCGAGGATTGCCGCGTCCCGCTCGCGCACGCCTTGCTCGGCATCCGCAACAAACAGGATCGCCTCCACCTCGTTGATCGCGTCGTAGGCGACCTTTTGCATGTATTCGCCGAGTTTATTCTTCGGCACGGTCACGCCGGGCGTATCGAGGAAGATCATCTGATAATCCGGCTTGGAGAGAACGCCGGTGATCTTGTTTCGCGTGGTCTGCGCGCGGTCGCTCACAATTGCGATCTTTTGGCCGATGAGTTTGTTGAGAATCGTCGATTTACCCACGTTCGGGCAGCCGATGATGGAGACGCAGCCGGAT
>Ga0183099_1000448_pt1 | contig 30774 bp, 25 predicted proteins | sample Biomet1_FD_127788 | JGI IMG/M metagenome (GOLD analysis project Ga0183099, IMG submission 127788) | Microbial communities from bioreactor (seeded with anoxic lake sediment) at LBNL, California, USA - Biofuel metagenome 1 | ecosystem: Engineered > Bioreactor > Anaerobic > Unclassified ...
GAAACATAGCGTTCCTCAAAGGACTCGTTGTCGATGTATGAGAAGTTCACATCGTAGAACTCCATACCGCCGATTTTCTTTAGCTGTTCTTTGACTCGTCTGCGCATTTCGAGGGCGAAGACGAGAATTTCCTCAATGTCCTCTTTGCTGAACTCACCATTTGGATAGAGCAGCTTGGTGAAGCCGGATACAATTTTACGAACGGCGATTACGTCACGCTGATTCAGGTTGTTGCCGAAACGGAAGTATTTGTCGCATACGTCGCCGAATGGCTCTTTACGCATCTGTCGCATAAATTCAGCGAGGTAGTCAGTGATGAAGCCGTAGCCATTGGTGAACGATTCGGGACGGTACTTCGGGATTTCCCAGCCAGGGATATAGCAGTGCATCCGGTCGAGAAATGCTGTGTCATACGCCATCGCTTCGGGGAACGGGTCAAAAAGGTGCGATGTTTTCAAAAGCACGTCCACGCTCTGATTGATGTTGCCCACGAAAGCCATCGACGCGGATGCTGCCTTTTCTTCCTTGCCTCTGGCAAACGAGCCGGAAGCCATATAGTCTTTCATAATTTGAACGCCGTCTTTGTCCTTGAACGTGATGCCCGCTACCTCGTCAAAAGCCACACAGTCCCAAAGCCCAACAAGTCCGACTTGCTTGGTCGACATATTGTAGAAAAGGTTGGCTACCGTGGTTTGCCCGCCAGAAATAAGGATGGAGTTCGGCGAGATTTCTTTGTAAAGGTGCGACTTACCCGTGCTGCGGGGTCCCAGTTCACAGAGATTGAAGTTGTTCTCGATAAGCGGAAGCATACGGGCGAGTAGCAGCCATTTTTTCTCGGTCGGTGAAGCGGTCTGCCTCCATACCCGTGGAGCGGAGAAGAACGGTTATCCACTCGTCCTTGGTAAAGGCACTTCGACCGTTCTTGATTTCGTCCATGTCGATATGCGGCATCTGAATCGGTGTCAGTTTCACGATACGGATGGGCGTAGACTTCTTGTCTTCCTCGATGTACTCGTATTCAAGCCCAACAATGCACCAAATGCCGCCACAGAGTAGGCGGTCGTACTTCGATACATAGTCCGACGATATAGGAATATTTCGAACACCAAGGTTTGAGAAGTCAGCTTCGTAGCGGTCGAGTTTTATATTTAAGCTGACGGTTATGCGGTCAATTACAGTGAAACTGCCGCGCTCACGTAAGCCGGACAGCACCTTCTGTGCTTCGTCGGGGCGCACGAAGTTCTCCGAGAGGATTCGCTTGACATTACTCACGCCGTCCTCAATTATCTTCGGGTCGTCGGAACTGCAATACTGTCCAAGTAAAAACTCCAAGACGTAGACAGGAACGTTCGCACCTTCCTTGATAGCCTTGGTCAGGTCTTTGCGGACAATCTTGCCATCGAAATGCTCTCGTAGTTTTCGATAGATAACTTCATTTGCGTCATCTGTTTCCGGCGTGTACTGAGCCGATTCCAAGTCCATAGTGAAGCCTCCTTGTTACAGGTCAAAGCCGAAATCATCGGCAAACGCAATGTCAATGTGGAACTCTACCTCTTCGGGTGCATCGGTGTCGTTGGCAATGACAAGGCGGTAGATTTTATTGCGGTTGTATTGTATTTGCTTCAGTGTGAACCTTACATGGAACACACGGTCAGACGCATTGTTGCTTGTTCTGTCGGCGATAACCGTCTGGAAATCGCTGATGGAAACGCCCTCGTCGTCGGTAAAGTACAGACTGTAATTGCACGGCTGCACTTTTTCATCAACGGCTTGCTTTTGCAAGAAGTCGAGAAAGAACATAAGGTTAGACACCTTGCGGCTCTCGGAAATCAGCGTCAACCCCGGATTCTGCACTTCTACATACTCCTTATAACTCGTCCGCATACCCTTGTAGACGATGACTGGCACGACCATCTCCTGCAAACTGATCCCGCCGTGGACGTAGTTCTCACCACCGCCTTGTACCTTAATTCGGACGGTATCCTGCGTCGCATAGCCTTTCATCGGAATGCCACCGAGCGTCCGCTCCGTTTTGACGGGCAGTAAGTAGTCGGCACTGGTTTCGGGCGGCACAAGCGCGTAACGTCGGCCGAGTTCCAGTATTTCGCCGTTAAAGGCCTGGCGACTGATTTTCTGACTTTCCTCCAGCGGTTTGTAGGTGTAAAGAAAGCCATGGTCGGCAGTAATAAAAATATTAGTGCCTAAGCGATTAAGAATTAACTTTACAATGCCAGCTAATTCATTAATGGCCGTTTGGCATGCTTCAAACACCTTCATTTCGGTGGCAAGCTTGTCGCCGAGCGCATCTATCGTGTTGTGGTAGATATACACGACTTCCTTCCCGACCACAAGGGCACTTTGCTCCGATGGCTTCATTTGAAGTAAGTCTTTGTAGGTTACGGCTACACTGTTAGGATTCGCAGCACTCAGGATTGCTCCGCGCTGTTCTGTACTGACTGTCGCGTTGCCGTCTACAAACACGTCTATTTTGTCGTTCACCGACACTTCTTTGCCGGGTAGGAGTGCCGCCATACCAAACTTCGTGATACTTGGTAAGATCGCTTGCATCGCTTCAAGCGTCGCCTTGCCCTTGGTACTGTGGTTGAGGGCTTCGGAGAGTTCAGCGGCGACCTCATAGCGCAAGGCATCGGAAATCACCACAAACACACGGTTGCCTTTGTTCACGTTTGGCAAAACATAACGACTGTAGAATCTGCGTTGTTCATTTATTTCTGAAACATAACCGAGCGAATCCAAATCGCCCGCTATGGCTTTTGTCCAAGTCAGGCTGAGTTGCTTCAAAAACCACTCACGGTACAATCCTTCCACCACATCGGAACACTTCTTCAAAGCATCCTCCAAAAGGACGTTCGGGAATTTTAGCGTATTGCCGAAGCGGGAATGAAAGTGCCTATAATGGCTGTCCATCTCATAAGCGTCGGTCGTGTAGAGTTTCCAGATCTTCGCAGACTCGACGATATGGAAGCCGTCGATATGCGCCAGATAGAACTCTTGCATCTTGGCAATATAATAAAGGCTTTCTAGGTAGTCTTCCGTGAGGGCATACCAAGCGGCTGTGCGGCGGTTCTCAACCGCACTGATGATGTCCTCCACCTTGATGACGTTCTCGCTAATCTCGGTAAAGAAGCGCTTCAGTATACTCTCGTTGATAGCTGGGAAAGTATCACTCTTTAAGAGGACGTTTATCTCCATCTTGTCAAAGCGGTCGGCAAGGCGCAGTTCATGTTCAACATAGCGGCAAATCTCGATCAAGCCGTTACTGCCGGCTCCGCGCTGCCATTCGTGGACAAGCTGATAGCAGTACGCCTTGCATGGATCGGAAACAAACCGCTCCAAGCCGCGCAGAGCGGAAGTGGGCATCGTCTGCGACAGGGCGGTGATGAGAATGTGTGCGGCCAGCTCACCGAGCGGACGATCCTCCGCGTTCACATAGCCTGTGTACTTCTGTACAAGCTGCCAGAACGCTTCGATGCTGCCGAACTTCTCTATGTTAATAAGCGCATCGTTGCTTTCTTTCTCCAAACCCGCCGACAGAACAGCTATAATTACGTCCTGAGCTGAACCGCCGTTAAGTCCGCATAGCACCGCCATAATGTCGATGTGCAGTTGGAGCGGTGTCTGGTATGTACGCCCGATACGGCCCAGCTTCGCCTTACGGTCTTTGTTGTCCAGAAACTTGGCATACAGCTTCATTGTCTTTCGCATCGCGGAAGACGGTTCGACGAGCAGTTCCTCCATTTGGAGCGACACAAGGTCGGCGCGGAATTCCTCGCTGTAAAGTTTGATGTCCAGCAGCCAGTCGTCATGCTGGTCTTTTTCGTAGGACAGTGGGTCATAGACAAGATAATCGCCCGTCAGGTCGTCCGCCGAAAGCAGTTTCTTGACGGCAAAGGTGTTTGTACCGGTGAGTTTGACAATGCTCACTCCAGGCAGGTCGAGTTCGTCAACCGCATCCGTAAATTCACCGTCCTCGTCGTGCCAGAAAACGATTCGGCGTTTATGAAATTCTGGAAGCGGCACGTCGAACCGTTCCGCGAGCCTTAGTTTTATCGTTTCTGACAGCATTGTATCCTCCTATATCTTCGCCAAAACGTCGGCGAATATCTCGTAGTTCTTCTTCACGCCGTCGTCAAGATCGATGGTAATGTTCATATCGGCAAGGTGGTGTACCTTCTCTTCAAAAGCGGTGATCTCTTTCAGTTGCTCGGACAGCTTGTCTTGCTGCTTTAAGAGCCGCGCCCGTTCGGCGCCTGTCGCAGTGTTCAGAGCGGTGGCAATGTGCGAAAGCTGTGTACGGTAACGCTCCTGCTGCTCGTGGACGTAATCCGTCCGCAGCTTGGCCAGCAGGTCACGCGAGTAGCGATGCAGGTAGACAAGAGCCTTGAAGCCGTTCTTCTTGCCGCTGTCGAACAGCCAGTAAATCGGGCGTTTCTGATAAATCTTACAATGGTCGGCGTAGAAGTCGTTGAGGAAATAGTTCCGGATGACCTCTCGCGGCGTACCCTTGCCGCCGAGTGAATCGGCGATGAATTTGAGGTTATCCTCTAAGGTTTCCGCACCATAGGCTACACGGATAAAATCCACGAACCGCCCCACAATGTCGTCGTCAAAATACTCGTCGTCACAGATGGGGAGGATATTGTCCTTGTCAGGGATAAACGAGCGGTATTTACCCGCATTCCAATCACCACCCGCATAGGTAAGCCCATCTGTATCGAGCGAGTACCGCCCGAACATACAGCCCACAGCGTAACTTATCAGGCTGCGAACCTCGCGTTTCAAATCAGCAGGGCGTACTGTCACATCCTTGTCCTCAACCTCCGGTGTGAGCTCATCCTGCAAGCCGTAGATGTCGATGAAGATGCAGTTCAATTCTTCTTCATAGGCCTTGAGAGCGTCGAAGCGATCAGAGCATTCGGTATTCCATGCAGCATAGGCTTCAGAAATGCTGGGGACATCGCGCACCAATGGATGGCGGGCATAATCCCATGAGTATTCAAAAGCGTCCCAATCCAATCTTGAAAGTGAAATGCATTTAGAAACTAATTGTACAACCGTCTCATTAATGGACTCTAGTATAGGGACGTTAGCAACTGTACCCGCATTATAGTCCACGGTTGGAGAAAGCATTTTTAGGATTTCATTTGCAACACATGAGTTGAGAAAACCCATGTATGTATACAATTCATCGGTTGATCCACAGAAACAGGAAGAACCTTTTGTATCGAAAACAAACCCACTTTCGCAATATCTACACGAAAAGCTGCTAGTAGTCAATGCACTCCAAGTTGTACACTCAGAAAAGTAGTACTGTTTTGAAGGTAAATGGTTACCTTGATTTTGTAGTATATCATAATTTATTGAGTCAAATTTTATAAGTAGATCTCTATTGCCATACCACTTGCGGAATTCACCACCTTTATTGTATGGGGCATATAAATATGGCGACTTATGAAATTCCTCTGATGATAAATATCCGAATCCAATTTTACGATAAGCGACCTCAAACCAAGATCGTAAAAAAGTATCATTGTCACCGGTCGCTAAACCTTGGCGTGGTGCAGCAATCACTCCCAATTTTTTTCCATTAGTAAAATCATCGAGCAGGTTACTAGATACCCAATAGGCAAACTGATAGCCTGGTAGTTGCTCATATTTTTTGTTGCAAATTAGAATGAAATCGTTCAGAGCAAATTTATCCTCAAACACTGCCTGTTTATTAGCACTCTGAGGAACATTGTTTGTAAGATCAAAATACTTTGATATAAAATCAGCAATATGGCACCGGCGAAAAACAAATGATGTTCCTTGAGCTATTTTTGAATTCAGTTCAGGAAAGCTATTATAGCCAACATGTAGCATGGTGCTAAGCATATCGTGCAGTAATGTTTCTCTTAATTCTTCAAATCTTTGGGTAAACATCCATCCCTGAATTGTTATCATTGCATAGAAACAGTTGACCTTAGTCATTGTTCTACATTTAACAATGAATGCTGAATAAGTATCATTTTTTGCTATGGAATACTCCTTTTTTAAATAATTCAGGAGTTTCTCTCCAATATTTCCAGAGCTAATATACGGCGGGTTGGTGACAACCACATCATACCTCTGTGCCAAGAGCCGTTTAAAGTTCCAAGAGTTTAACTTCGCTTCGTAACTACCCTCAAACAACGTGATCTGCTGTTCTTTCGGCAGTTCCGGCATCGGTTCGAGTTTGTCCACTTTCACGAGCGAGCCGTATTCCTCACCGTCGGAGAATCCGGCCGGGTGGTAAACTTGCGGCTTTACATCCTCGGTAAAGATGCGGCGGTTGTACTGCCGCGCTTTCATCATCAGCGAGAAATAAGCAAGCTGATACGCCCTGCGGTCGATGTCCAGACCGTAGAGGTTCTTTTCGAGTATCAGCTTTGCCGCGTCCCGAGGGTCGTAGCCTTCGCTCTCATATATCTGCATCAGCACGTCAAAAGCGTAGACCAGTATATGGCCGCTACCCATGCACGGGTCGATTAGGCGAATGTCTTCAGGCGATTTCACGGGCGACTGCGACCGCAGAACGCGCAGTTTCTCAGCGACTTCCAACGTTTGCTCCGCTTCGTCAAGGTAGTATTTCCAGTTGGCTTTCAACGCGGCATTCGGGTGGCTTTCAAGCCACAACCGACCAAGGGAATTCTCCACCATATACCGTACAATCCAGTCCGGTGTGAAAAGTTGTGTCGCGGCGGGGATTTTCTCCTTGCTGATTTTTACGTTCTTCTTCAAACCGTCAAATACGGCTTGCTTCGGCTCGGTGTTGTAATACTGGTACATCCACCCGATTATCTGCACTGCGTCGCGGAAGTCTTCCTCGGGTATATCCGTCACAAGCCGCCCAAGAACACTGTCCGGCTTCAAAATGCTGTTTGGCAGGAGCATTTCGGTGTAGCTGCCGAGTTTCTCGAACATCTCCGGCAATGCGGAATTTAGTGCATTGCACTGTGTCAGCAGAAGGTAGCGGTAGAGTTCCTCCGTTTTGTTGGCGTTTATGAGGTCGGATACTTTTGCTTTATCCAGCCCCGGCAAGTCAAGGTGCAGAACGTCTTTCAGAATTTCGGGATTGAATCCTCCGCTCGCGTCCGAGAACATTCGGACGTGGGTCGGCAGATAGTCGTTGACCTCCATAAAGCGCAGGGCGACAAAGCGGTTGAACCAAGTGTACGCTACTTCCTCGACCGCCTGCTGGATGCCGTTTTTCTGTATCTCCGCAACAAACGAGTGCCGCTGTTGCCTCTCCTCGGCCGACAGCACACGCCCCGCGATGACGGCGGCGTTCTCGTCGCCGTAGCCTTTGTCGCTGATGCCGAATTGGTAGGCGCGTTGCTTTACTTGCTCGATAAGTTCGTTCCGCGCCCAGATTGCGTATTTCTGAATGGCGTTCTTGTTCATTACGATTCACTCTTTCAATAAGATGTATTATCCAAATACGTTCTAATCGCTTGATTTGTATAATCAGCAGCGGAAGATAATATATAATTATTTATAATATAATCACAGCTCTCATCTTCGTCGAAGAAAAAAGAATTGAAATCATCTTCGTTTTCTTCTAGGGCGTCTTCTGGATTCCCTTTCTGCCACCATATTGCCATCTTTTCATATGTTTCAAGTGGTGCCATTCTTTTTTTAATCATCGAACTTATTACATCCAGATATGAATCCCAGAATACAGATTCCTCGTATTGTACCTGGACACATATTTCGTCCCAGACGTTATTAAGGGAAGAGTCATCTCCCGATAACAAACAATCTTTCATTGCACGAAGATCAGAAATTGTTTGATTCGTTATCTTTTTGCAGAGCTTATCCGCAAATTCTGACAACATTCTATCTTTTATGTCATAGTCTCGTGCACTCATAATAAAAATCCTTTTATTAAGATATTTTAGTTAATCTGAATGCCGTCGTTTGCCTCCAAGGTGTCGTATAGCTTCTTGCGGATCGTTTCAAGATAGCCGTCTACGTCGTCGCGTGAAGTCAGCCGCTTGACTGGGAACACATCGTAGCGGCGCACCTGTACGATCTTCGGCGTTTTCGGAGGCGTTTCGCCGTCGCGCGGAGCGGGAGGTGTATCATGGAGAATAGATTCGATTCTCTTGCAAACCTGGTCTTTATAATTCAGCAGCTGCGTAATCATTGCGTCGAGCACAGTCAGGCTTGTAGCTTCGGCGACTTTCTTTTTGCTTTCGGTGAATCGGTCGTCTGAATTTATTACTTCATTTTTTGCATTGTTTCCTGCCTCCGCCAGTGTGTGGATATCGCCCATACACTGCACTATGATGCCGAGAACTTCCTCTTTCTTCTGCTCCAAAAGGACACCGTAGGCATTCTTGATGGACTGCATCAGGTCAGAGAGGTCTTTAATCCGTCCGTAAGGCTTCGGCATACCGAGGATAGCGGCAATCTCGCTGATTTTGCTATTGGTGTCAGGGTCGGTAACGAAGTAGTCCCGCTCGTTTTGTAGGTCGGTGCAGACTTTCCGCGCCGCGTCGAAGATGCCCCTTTGGGACTTGAAAAAGGTTTCGACTTCCTCCATATCCTCGGAGCAGTCGCGGAGGCTATCCTGCTTAGCAATCAAGCGGGTCAACAGGGCGACGTTGTCACGTTTCTGCGATAGGATGTCGTTCATCAAATCACGGGCGTTCGTGACGACCTCTTTTTGTGGATAGCGGTCCTGATCGTATTCGCCAACAAGTTTTTCGTAATGGGCGAGTTTCGGTTCAAGAGTGTCTATCACAAAGGCGATCAGTCCGTCTTCGTCTTCCGGGACGCCCATTTTACCAAGCCAGTCACGCAGGAATGTCACAGTTTTTCGCATCAGTTCTTCGCTCGGGGCGATTCGGCGGCTCACGCTTGCCTTGTCAATCTCGGATTTCTTGCGGAGGTAGCCGACGAGGTTTTTATCATCTTTGCCGACGACCGCGCCGCCGTAGCGGATTTCTATTTTTTGTGTGACGATAAGCCTTGCCACAAGCGCGGCAATGTCCACCTCTCGCCAGCCATAGGGTATCGACTGATAACGCCGCTGTATGTCGCCCATTGAAACGGGGACATGGCTCATGTGGCGTTCCTCAAGCCACTGGCTGACTTCGTTTAAGGCAAACTCGTTATTGCTTCCCGTTCCGGGTAAGCCGCCTTGCTGCGATTCTCCGTTGAGGATGGTCAGAATGTCTGCATCGCTCTCGCTAAACGTGTTCACAAGGTTCAATTTGGAGTAGACGCTCTCTACCAGTTGCTTCAAGGCTTCATCAAGTTTGGTCTTGGCATCGCCGTACTTAATTTCGACCTTCTCGCCAGAGACAAAGAATGCACCGCCTACAATAGCTTTGTCAATCTGCACCTTTGCGCTCTCTTCCAGAGTGCGGGCTTGCGCCTGGCGCTTGCGGATGATGTCCTGAATGCTCTCGGGCAATTGGGACACGTTCTTCTGCTTGATGTATTTGCGAATCTTCGCGGCGGTTTCGAGCTCCTCAAAATACTGCACCTCGCTCGACAGCAGAACGATAGCCTCGTTGTTGACCCGCGAGTCCATTATCAGCTTCTGCTCGGAAGCGTTGTAGTAGTCGCTCGCCACGGTCACGAACCGTAGTCGAACCCCGCCCGTGGCAGCCCCGACGATGGTCTCGTCAATGTACTGGTCATAGGCAAAGTCGTATTTGTTGTATTTATATTTTTTGGATGGGTAGATTTCGTTGAAAATCGTCTGCCCGATGCTCTGAACGATAGTCGCGCTGTCGACCGAGGTATTGCGAATGTCGATGGCAATATCCTGTTCCTCATCGGTCAGGAACGCATAGTTATCGCCGTTTCTGGCGACGTAGTTTTGCGCTTCCAACCGCTCCAGGGATTCGGCGATTTCACGCCGTAGGGTTATTTTGTCTGTGCGGATGTCGTCCACCATCAGGATGGCGATGTTGTCGATGTTCGCCTTAATGTCGTCGATGTAGCGCACGAGATAGAGCAACTTGAGGACGCTCACATCTCGCTGTTCCAAGCCGTCGTGCTTGTCAGCGGCGGTCTGGCAGCGGTCAATCACGCGGCGTATCGGGCTTTCGAGAAAGGTATGCACCGTGTCATAGAACTGCGAGAAAGGCACAAGGGCATTCTCGTCTTTACCCTGCACCTTCTGCGCTGCCTCTTGGAAGCCGGAGAGCATCGAACGCTCGCCACCCGATAGATGCTTACCAGAATTGCCGTGCTTGCGGATTTCGGCGAGCACCTTCTGAATGATGATGAACTGGTACGGCACGAATGGATAAGTCGCGGAGAATTCCGCGCCGTCGGCGTAGCCTTTGATGTCCAGTACCGCATTACTGAATGTGAAAAGGTTCTTCAGTACAGCATGTTCCTTGTCGTAGACCATACGCAGGAGAGCGTCCGCGTCCTCAGTCTTTTCGAGAATACGCTTTTTGATAACCTCATCCACCGAAGCGGAGGACAATGACAGACGTGTGTTGAAACGCCCCTGAATCTTCGAGAAATCGTCGCCGCTGATTTTCACCACCGAGTCGATGGCTTCTTGGCTTGTGACCATTACCCAGACCTTGCCGCGGCACTTGCTGCCGACTTCCTCAACGATTGACTGGAGGTTAATCATCAGGTCACTGTCGTCGCCGATGTACTGACCGACCTCATCCACGCAGAACAGGAGCCGGAAATCCTTACCCTTGGAATCGACGTACTCCTTGATTTCCTCAACAAGCTGTTTGATACTCATATCCACGTTCTCTTCGCCGTTGAACCAGTCTCGGGCAGCAGTTTCGCTCATGCCGAGAACGCTTTGCAGGACGGATACAATGTCGTCCTCAAAGAAAGCGTAGGAAGCTCTGGCTTCCATCCAAGGTGCACCGTTGACTTCTTCAAATGCTCTGCGGAAAGCGTCGGTCTTGCCGCACTTTTCCACGAAGCGTTCCAGTTTGGCTATTTTCAAGTCCTCGCCATAGAAGCCAAGATGGTTGTAGAAAACCTTGGCGAACACGCGTAGGACTGCCGTTTTATCCTTGTTAATGGGTCCCTCAATGTCGATGTTGAACAGAATCGACTCCGTGGGGATATTGGTACAACGTACGACCGTGGCATACATCATCGGGTCATCAAACTTGTCCTTGAAAAAGTCCACGGCCTGTCTGCCCGCAACTTCTTGATTGGAAAGTAGATAAGACAGTATTTTAAGGAAGTGGGATTTACCGCTTCCGAAAAAGCCCGATATCCAGACCCCGATTTTGTCGGTTGGGTGGTCGATGGCTTTCGAGTAGTTATCGAAGAAGGTGTTGAAGTGGCGGCGGAGTTCCTTGGTGATGATGTACTCTCCAAGTTCCTGCACAAGGCTCTGCTCGTCGTCCTGTGACACCTTAATAACGCCGTTGATATCACGGTTGATGTCCTTTTGGAACATACTCTGAATCTTCATAGTAATTTCCTCCGGTTAAAGTAGATTGAACGCCCTGTAATAGTTCCCGTCGTAGAACTTATCGAACAGGATTAGGCTTTGCCCATTAAATTCCCCAGGATAAAACATCACAATCGGTACATCTGAGAACGTCTGTTGCATACTGTCGAGCATTTTATGCGCCCGCATATAGGGGTACACTTTGCCGACACCCGTTAGGAACAGCACATCGCCGTGTTGGTGCGGCTCATATTCCATCTTTGCGAGGAACGCCTCCGGCGTGGTTATTTTTTGAAGTTGGGCGAGGAGGTAGTCCTTTCCTTTTTTCCCCTCCAGAGACGGTACGGCGCCAAGCACTCGTTTCTCGCCCAAGATTTCAAGCAGTATCTTGTACATATCTCGCTCGATGATCCTGTAGTCGTCAGACGGCGTATTTACAAGCCGCTCAATGTAGTCGCGGACTATGAGTTCGTATTGCGGCGCGTATTTAAAGACATGAATCCCCACCTCGTTAGAAAGCCCCTTGTTGGCGAGGAAGCTCGCGTCGGAGATGCGCCCCTTAATTTTATCTAGTTCTTGTTTGATGTCTGCCATAGTCACACTCCTACCTGAAGCAGTTGAACGCGGCGAGCGCGGTCAAGTCGTTGTTTTCGCGAATACCTGTTTCCAGTTCCACACTGATGAAGATGGGGTTCAGCGTGGTATCCTTCAAATTGTCGAGCATCTCCGTTTCAATCAGGCATTTGTTCAGCACCTGCTTTAATTTCGTAATCGTCTGTTCGCTCCAAGCCGCCACATCGTCGTTCTGCTCCTGCAAGCGGGAAAAGAACACGTTGATGTCCTTCTTGGTGTAGGAGAAGTCCTGCTGGCGGTACTTTTCGCCGACAAGCCCCTCCATAAACTCGCGGACAAGGCGGTTGTAGCGCATCATCGCGTAGAGGTTAATCTGCTTCGCTACCTCGGCAGGAGCGTTCGCCACCTCGTAGACCAACTTCTCATTGCCAAGGGCGACAAGCCGCTTATAGCAGGCGCGTGCAAGTCTGTTAATCATACGCTCTGTCGGGTACTGGAACAGGTTGTCCCGCTTGATATATTCAATTATCTCTTTAATCGTCTTGCCTTCAAGATATTGCTTCGACACAATCCTCATCTCGTAGAAGAGGAACTGTTCGGCAGTCAGGCTGCCGTTGTACGGTATAGAAATATCCATGTAGTATAATCACCTTTTCACGCCCCTCTGGCCACAAATCGCCATCGGCGGTTTTCTTAATCTCGGCACTTTTGCCGCTGCAGACCCGAGTGCGCACTTCCAAAATCCTGAATTTGAACTGTTTACCTATACGCTGTTGCGGGATGACGCCTTCCTCTTTACTGGGTAAATCCGCCATGCTCGTTAATACATTTCACAAAATACAGGCGATCGCTGTTTGCGGAAACCTCGAACTATTGAGAATATAAACAATATTGCTTGTCACGAATTTCGAGGGTGAGGCTAATAGTGGATTCAATCGAAATCCGAATCAGCGGCCACAAGAAGTGGATACTGAAGGTTAAAAAACTGTTTGCTGTATTCTGCGGTATGCATGAACCGAACCTCATTCTTACCTGCCCCACCAGTTTCCAAAATGCGCCGTAGGACGACTTGCGCCAATTCGCTGACCCTCAATTCCTTTGTAGCATCAGGTTTCACATGCCCCCGCGCAAGACATCCTTTAAGGCTTTTGAGCAGGCGCAAAGCCTTCGGAGAACATGCGGTACATTTGATAACTGCGGAGGAAAAGCTCACTTGTATCAGACACGCCTTCGCTGATCAGGAGGATGGGTTTCAGCACCGAGTCGTTGAACTCCTCGTTTGCGATAATCCTTACGGAAAAACTGAAACCCCGTTCCTGTAGGAGAGTGTTTATATCCTTATAGCATGAAATGAGCTCGGCCAAGATTGCCGGGTTTATCTTCGGGGAAGCAAATACAATCTCGGCTTGTTTGGTATCAAGATAGCCATATAAACACATCGCTGTGCGGAGACTCTTCTTGATGACCGCCATGACGGTTTCCTGGCGAGAACCATAGTTCAAGCCTGCCTCATGGAACGCAACATCAACGGCGTATGTATGGATGCCGTTATCTTGAAGGGCAATACCGAGCGCATCACATTCTCCCTGATGAATAAGTTGTAAAAGAGAACTGTTCTTTTTATATATCTGGTATCCGTATTTTTGGAAAAAGAACTTTTCGGTACTCATCATTAAATCCGCAAGTTCATCCTCATGCTTAAGCTGCCATTGAGGAGATGCCTTCCAATTCGTTTGTACCACCTGGCACTCTTTCACATGACGTAGCCATGAGTAAAAAAGGGATTCGCCCATTTCGATTTTCATCAGTTCCCTCCTTGCCGCCCTTGTACTTGGCCATTAATTATACAACCTTTTCCAACTTAAATAAATATATCTATCGACTATCATCAAAAAATATCAGTTATCAGCGAATGCTTTGCTTGCTTACGGGATAAAACCCGGTATGAGCGCAAAACCTCATTACGGGATAGATAAATATAAAAAAGTATCTATGAACGGTGAGATATCAATCAACGAGCAGAAGGCGACCGTCGTAAGACGCATCTTCAAAGAATTCATTGATGGCTTTAGCTATGACGAAATAACCGCCGGATTGCTTTCCGACGGCGTTCCGACGAGACACGCCGGCGTTTCCTGGGTGCCCACGACCGTCAAGAACATATTGACCAACGAAAAAATACGGCGGCGACTGCCGTTTTCAGAAGACTTTATTCAAGACCCCATTTCACATATAAGTGTTACCAATCGTGGTGAGTTGCCACAGTTTCTTGTTGAGGACTGCCTTCCGACCATTGTCGACAAAGAGACATGGGACGTCGCCCAGATAATGCGACAGAGGCACCTGCCGCATTCGAAGCCCCCCTCCTGGGAGTATCCATTCCGGGGCGTCATGTACTGCGGCGTCTGTGGAAAACTGTTTGGGCCATATTACTATCATGGCGTGGGCCGAGAACTGATCCCTGCTTTTCGATGCGTCAGCCGGCACGACAACAGCGGGGTACAGATATCTGGCATGACGTATACTCCGCCGCATAAAGCGACCTATACCAAGAATTCCACGGCAGCGCTGGAGGAATATCGTATGCGGTACTACAAAGGAGCTCAACCACGGCAGATGCTATGTTCAGATATTCGCATCTCGATCGACAGGCCGGAGAAAGCGTTTGTCCAAGTTTGGAATCTGCTCGCCAGCAAGAAGGCACGGTATCAGGCGACGCTGCGGCGGACTACCGATACTACGGGCGACATCCTCGTGCGTTACCGCGCAAAGGAGATGGTCACTTTCTTGACGAGGTTGGGGAAATTCCTGTGTTCAACTATCCGCTGATGCTGAAAACGCTCGACAGGGTCGAGGTCATGCCGGATGGAAAGCTGACATTTCTGCTTCAGTCAGGCATCCGTGTCACCACTAAGCTACCCATATGTTACGCCACCTCGCTACCTTTACGGCAGCGAGGTGGCGTAAACATTCTCACATATATCGTTTTGAAATGTTCCAGCGAAATACCACATGCAGGGAAAAAAGACATATTTTCCTTGAGTGCAGGTCCTTTTGTGTTATTATGTAGTAAACTGCATGAAAAGGAGATTAACTGTGGCGTCAGTTAATTTAAAGAGTATTCTCGTATGCAACGGGTTGAACCCTGAACGGGTGAAGCTGATCCGGCATTCCTTAAATGATGAGGAGTTCCTGCGTTGCTATACAGATGGCTTTTTTGACGAATATCAAAGAATACAAAAAATAGGCTTTTTTGATAACTGCGATTACATTTTATCATTTATAAGCGCTCCTGGTACAAGTGCCAAATTCGTCGGCTGTTACAAAACTGGACCTGGGGTCGCCTGCTCGCCTAGCCTAAAAAAGCCCGGTTTTCCTTGTCCCGAGATGTATGACAACGTGTGCATGTACTATGAACTTCAGGCTTGTGATTACTTGGCCGATCTAAAAAACCGGCTGATTATTGACTGGGGAAAAGCAACTGTATCTTGGCATCAATGGGCAACAAACGATAAAACAGTGCTTGCCATTCAGGAAAATACGAAATTATTTTTCTGTGGTTATGAAAATGTCTTGTTAAAGTATGAAGATTTGAAACAGATTATTGATGATAGTGTGCTTTATGAGAACTGGCATACAGCACTTTCTTCTGTATATGCGATTTACCTCCTTGTCGATACGACTGACGGTAAGCAATATGTGGGCTCCGCATATGGCGAAGGAGGGTTGCTGGGCAGATGGAAATGCTATGTTGATACAAAACACGGCGGGGACAAGGCTATAGAAAAGTTGATTTGTAAGTTCCCGGAACGGTATAAAAATTTTCAATTCAGCATTCTTCAGATTCTGCCTAAAACGGTTACGGCAGATGAGGTCATTACGATAGAGACTTTATATAAAAACAAGCTACTAACGAAAGAGTTTGGACTGAACTGCAATTAATGTTGTTGTGTAGCATTGAATTTTATTGTTATTTTTTTGGGGGGGTAGGAGTATGGAATATAAAGAGAAAAAAGCAATTATGGATTATTCGAATCATGCTAGTACGGGCGATCTTGTATCCGACACTCACAGTCCTACCATGGAAGAAAAGGAAAAACCCGCAGAGACTTCTAATAAAGGAATATGGCTTCTTGTTGCTAATCCTAAATTGTGGACGTACTCGGGCATAAAAATTGGCGGGATACAGACTTACGATCTCTATAATAGTGATACCGGAAAGCCAAGAAAAATTCTTGCAAACCTTCAGGCTGCGAAAAAAGGCGATTTAGTCGTTGGTTATGAGTCCTCACCAACTCGCAAGATCATGGCACTTGGTATAATATCAAAAGATACAGATGAAAAATGTTTGTACTTCAAAAAGACAGTGCAGTTAACTAATCCCATCCTGCATGATACTTTCACAAAGAATTCAGGATTGGAAAAAATGGAAGCTGCTGAAGACAACTTCCAAGGGAGCTTGTTTAAAATTACCAAGGGCGAATATGCGATTCTCGTGAAGTTAATTAAAGCACAAAACCCCGATATAATGGATCCCAATATGCTGATTGCTTCAGAGGCAATGGAAGAGCCCCAAAAAGAGCTACCCAAAGAATCAAATGAGCCACTTGCCAATTCTTCCTATACCATTAAAGATTTTCTCTCCGAAGTCTACATCAGCAAAAAGCGGTATGAAACGCTTAGATCATTGCTTTTGCGCAAACAGAATGTAATTCTGCAAGGCGCTCCTGGCGTTGGAAAGACCTTTATCGCTAAAAGACTGGCATATTCCATAATCAAAGCCAGAGATGACACAAGAATTTGCTTTATACAGTTTCATCAGAATTATTCATATGAAGATTTCATGATGGGTTATCGACCTACGGAAACCAGCTTCAAAATGTATTATGGCATATTCTATGAATTCTGCCGAAAAGCCACAGCCGATTCCGATAACGCTTATTTTTTTATAATTGATGAGATAAACCGAGGCAACCTCAGCAAGATTTTTGGTGAGCTTCTCATGCTCATCGAAAGCGACAAACGGGGGCAGAAAATAGTTCTGGCCTACAACGGAGAAATGTTCTCTGTACCGAAAAACTTATATATCATTGGCATGATGAATACCGCTGACCGAAGTCTTGCAATGATCGACTATGCTTTGCGAAGGAGGTTTTGTTTCTTCGATATCGAGCCTGCTTTCGACAGCGATGGCTTCAGGGCATACCAGACGTCCTTGGAAAGCTCTCATTTGAACAAACTAATAGAAATAATAAAGGCACTCAATGAAGTGATTGCTAGTGACGCATCATTGGGCGAAGGTTTTCGTATTGGACATAGCTATTTTTGCGATCAAAAGAAGGCAAACGACGCTTGGCTATCCGAAGTCATTGAATATGAACTAATCCCAACATTGAAAGAATACTGGTTCGACGATAAAACAAAGTTGGATTACTGGAGTGACAAGTTACATGGAGCTATAAATGACAAGGGATAAAAGTATATACATAAAAAATATATACTACATGCTGGCGTATGCCTATCAGATATTACGCCAACAGTCCTATAAAAAAATTGAAGCAGAGAGATTTGACAATATCCATGACCTTTTTGCCGCTATTCTGGCACAGAGCATTGCAGTCCAATTAAAGCGCGGTTTGAACCGTGAGTACATTGCCGAGACAGAACAAGTTGGAACTCTTCACGGTCGTGTAGACTTTACTACATCAATCAAACAGCAGACGATGCTGAATAAAACCTTAATTTGTACCTATGATTCATTTTCTGAAAACTTCTATATGAATCGTATCCTGAAAACTACCGCTTTGCTTTTGTTGTTTTCGCCAGACGTAAAGGATGAAAACAAGGCAAGTCTCCGGCGTATTCTATTGTTCTTTTCTGATATTGAAGAACTGGACCCGAAATCGATAAACTGGAGCACTCTTAGATATCACAAAGACAATGCAACATATCAGATGCTGATGAATGTTTGTTACCTTGTCATTCATGGGCTGCTGCTTTCGACAGAATCCGGTGAAAGAAAATTGGCGACATTCCTGGATGACCAGCACATGTCACGGCTCTATGAAAAATTCATTCTGGAATACTATAAAAAACACTACCCACAATTGAACCCGGCTGCCCGCCAAATAGATTGGGCGGTCGAAGGCGGAACAGACTTTCTGCCGGCCATGCGAACAGATACAGTACTTACAAATGGCGATAAGGCACTAATTATAGATGCCAAGTATTATGGGAAAACAATGCAGACTCGGTATGGTGTTACAACATATCACTCTTACAATGTCTATCAGATTATGGCCTATGTCCAGAACAAAGACGTTACCAATACGGGCAAAATCGGTGGTATGCTGTTGTATGCAAAAACAGACGAGGTCATCGTCCCGAATGGACAGAAGATTATAAAGGGCAATCCTTACTATTTTCAAACGCTTGATTTATATACCACTTTCGAGAACATTGCCCGACAACTCAATAATATTACAAAAGAGTACTTTCTAATAGAATGAAGTAAAAGTATTTGAGCGAACACAAATAGGGTATCAGTGCTTTTCTTTTAATCAGGGCGTTAGTAAATGAAGTGGAGGCAAAAATGGAACATACTGAGGCTGTGGCTTATTTAAAGACGCTGCAGTTTATTGCGTCAGCAGACAATTCGCTTGATGATGGGGAATTGAAATGCTTTAACTTAGCAGGCATAGATGCAGGTTTGTGCCCAGGTGAAATCGCAGAGATACAAAATGACGTTCTCACCCAGCAGGAGAAAATTGAGGATATAGTAAAGGGCATTGTCGACGAAAAGGTTAAGGTGTCCCTGGTAAAGGAGCTTCTGTCGCTCTGCTACATTGATGGTGAATACTCTGTCGCCGAGCAAAACGGAATGGTTGAGATTTGTGGTTTGCTTGGAATAGATGGCAATAATCTTAGTAAACTTGAAGCAGAAATTGATAAGTATAGCAAACGCCACAAAACAGGGTCTCCTTGGAGAAAAAGCACATTGAGTCCGTTTCTGCTTGAAAATATGGCGAAGGCTTTTGAAGCTGGTAAGAATGGTACGAAGCTCGTTGGGCAGAGAATTGCTGAAGGCAGTTCAACCGTAGCGCACTCTGTTGCATTAGGTATCGGTACTGTTGGTGCAAAAATCTCATTCTCCATTGAAAGCGCAAAAAAAGCAAAGGAAGAGAATAAGCAACTACGTGAAAGGCTGAAAACAGACAATCTCAGCGAGGCCGTAAAGCAGAAGGTCATCCTGCAACTTAACTCTAAAATCAAGGCAATGACCTCCCAGCTTCGAGAAGAAAAGCAAAATAACGAGCGCAACGAAGAACTAATCCGCCTGCTTCAGGCGCAGATAGACGACCTTACAGAAACGATGGAAGTAGCTCAGAACGTAAAAACGGCGTAGGAGGCAAAATGGATAAGGATAGTGTAATCTTAAAATACGAGCAAGAGAACGCCTCTGATATTGATAAGGAACTGCAAGACCTCAGCAAAAGCAATGACGGTCAAGCCAAAGAGCTTGCCGAGCTGCAAGAGAAACTTTGCAAACTCAATGGAAACAAGGAAAAACCGGTTATTTCACCCACACCAAAAATCCGTTTGAGAGCTGCAACACAAACAATAAAATGTGAAAGTAGTTACGAGGAGCTCTATGCCGTCGCTGCTGAGTCGCTGGCTCAGCGAGGTCTTTCAGCCGATGAACTCGATTTTAACGGCCTTGTCACCTGTGAAGAACTTGACGTTATCACCAGAGAGTTGAACAGGCCCCTGCCTAGAGAGGAAACGTGGCGCAAGTCTGACTTCATTGCCACTTTCATTGCTGGTTTTGTTGGCTGCGCAGCCGATATTATTCTAAGCGGCCGGAATAACAAGTACACAGGTCAAAACAGCAAGTTCAGCCAGAAGCTAAATGAACTGCACGAAAAGACCTTTAAGCACAAATCTGGTGCACCTATTGATTATCAGGGCACCGGCTTCGGCGGCGGGCATCATAGAGAATTATCGAAAGGACACGACCTTGCTCGTTTCGTTGAAGGTATTAAGATGTTCAAAGAAGGTAAGTTTGAAGGAATTGTTTTTGAGAACGGTGTTAAAAAGACAATCGTAATGACGGCAAATCAATTTGGTACTGCTTATGGCCAGTTATCTACTATTGAAGCAATTATCGGTTACGCAAGTCACATGTTTGCCGATCTGTTTTCTACATACAGTTTGCCTTTTCCCGGCTATTCTTTTTTGCGAGAAAGCAACGCAAGAGAATTGCGCATTTTAGCAGCGGATATGTATAAGAACGGTTTTAACCTAAAAAACGTTATGACGCAATCGCTGTCCGCAATCATTATCGAAGTGATCGTGCGACTGTTTTATAGCATTCAAGCCGTAAAGGATTATGCTGACAAGGTAGAACTTACCGAAGATTACTCAAATCTTGATGCTATCAAAGAGTTTATCAATCCCTCGCACAAAGAGAAATTGAATGAAATGTTGTTAGTTGCTCATTCTATTGTGATGGCTGAAAACACAGGAAAAATTATTTTCAAGTGCTTGGTAGTCAAAGACTTGAAAGCAGCTTCGGAAATCAATATCGCGGAGATTATTGCTGTAGTGAACTACGGTATCAAGTTTGTTAATGCGGCAGCCGCAAGGGACAACACTTATGCAAAGTTGATCTACCATGCTGATGAAATCAACGCACAATGGGAAGAAATAGGCTCAACTATCGGAGCGGATGAAGTGACAGTAATTGCTGACACACAACCCCTGCTTATCGGTGCGTAAGCACATCAAACTGAAATAGAGTGAAGGAGCGTTTCGTGCTGGGTTTTGGTATATAATCCCAGGGCCTTTACCGACATGGTGGAAAATACTTCTGGCTTGGGCAAATTCACATACACATATTTCCATCACAGAAACGGTCACGCCTGCCCCATGTCACATCATGCGTTGTCAGTAGTTAAGTCATGTCAGCAGAAAAATATTGATACGCATTTTAGTTAATTGATTATCCATGTCAACACCTCTCCCAATGAAAGCATCTTGCTTCACGGTTGCGAGGTGCTTTTATTTTCTATAGTCACACCCAGCAAAAGTGCGGCTGTTATGCGGAAGTTAAAAGGGGAATACACTGGCGTTTTGAGGGGCAGAAATTAAGGGCACATTTTCTGCGATTCTCCATTGCCCGCGTGTCGTGGAGTGCTCATTATAAATAATAACGTTGCTTTTGAACCTTTGAATCTCTTTGCAGATGGTCGGCCAGTGCATTCATGCGGGAAAGCTCCTCGTCCAGCTTTCCACTCTTCATGGCGGCATCCTCTTCCTTCTTGAAATGAGAAAACGCGCCGTTCCGAATGGGCACGATAAAACGCTCCGCGCCGACAAGTATCCCTCATTGTGCCATAAGCTGCGCCAGTCCGATACTGCGCAGGAACATGGATTTTCCGCCCTGATTGCTCGTGGGTCAGGCCGTGCTTCCCAGCGATGTACATGGCGTACGCCAACCCGTCGGGCGGTTTGTGGACGATCTTATATGTTCGCTGCGACGGATCGTTCTCTTTGACCATACTCGGCGCAATCCTGAAACCTTTCAAGAACTGTTGATACCCTACTACGAAACGAATGCAAAAAAGAGATCTTCGACATCTATGACAGAATCAACTCACAAATTATGACCATTTCATGAGGGAATCTGAATCCAAATCGAGTCAAACTAGGAAAATCCCGCAGGATTCCAGAAAAATTAATGCTAAATACAGAATCTCCAACGCCAGTAGCTTGCTCAATTTTCCGAATTTCCAAAAAACCCGCGTGAAAGTATTTACGCAGTAAAATTAAGGTCCACCCCCTTCGGTCCCGAGGCGCTTTGCACCTTCACGGGACGGGGGGGCGTTCAAGGTACCCCCACCACCTTTTCACTCTCAGGATTTAGCTTTTTTCCGGTAGTTTCCACATTGCCCCCGTCGTGCCGGTCAAAGCAATTCGTTGATACCTTCACTATTCGCGTTGCCGGGTCCCACACCACCCACTCGATGCCAGTGCCGCCGTCCAAGTACTCGACTAGAGCCATACCGATGATCATTTCTCCGTGCGGCGTGCCCAGCGTACGCCGTGGTGGTAGGAACTGGACGTCGTAGTTCTGAAATACTGAAACAATCTGAAGAATTTTTACTGTCACTGTCGTATCTCCTTAACATATTTTTTACCTTTTTCGTTCCTCGTTCCATTCTCGCTGAAGTCAAAAATGTTGCGAGTGTTGCTATCAAATACAAGCTCGTATATGAGAAATAAAAAGTTAGTTTATATAAAGGTTTGTTTCCTATCGCAACATCCGCAACATTCGGCTTTTAACCCGTTGCGCTGCAACGGATTTCGAAATGTCCCGCAAGGCCAACATGCAATCCAAGCCACACCTTTTTTCCTCCTGGTGTCCGTTTCTCGAAGCCAGCCTCCTCCATAGCTGCATTGAATTCCGCAAGCCGGCGAACATAATCGCGTGTATCCGTTGCGAAGTTCCTGTATTCGCTGTAAAGCTCTGCTGCACCGACACGCGAATCTCTCTCTATGGTGCAACGCTCTGATAGGAAAGTCTTGAGCCAATCCTCCCGTTCCCGGTATGCATCCGTAGCCTCTTCGACCGCATCCGGCAAGTACAGGCGACACCCGCTCCTGCGGAACATGACAGCGCCCTCGATGATCCATTCCAGGATAGCGGGGCCGGCCTTGTCCACGAGTACTTCCGCATAATTGGGGATGTCCTCGATTCCGCTTGGCATTGTAGCGTTGAAAGGCACGACCGTCAGCCGGCGCCAGGTACCGCCGTCGGTTGAACCGACACGAGGCAAAAAGTTAGTAAATAGGCAGAGGTGGTGTGATGGGATGATGGTTTCTGGCTGTCTGAATTTCTCCTCTATGGTCATTGGGTCCGTGGAGGCCAGACGTTTCAATGTGGCGACCGATAGCCTTTGTCCTTCTTCGAATTCGCCGCAGATCGCAAAACGTTTCCCGCGTAGTGTAGCAAGTGCCGCACCTTTGTTTTGTCGGTCTGTTGTCAGCACCGTCGCATCGATAGTCCCGGCATAGTCTCCTAGTGAACTCTCGACAGCATTGAAAAAGGTGCTCTTACCATTCCGTCCGTTACCAACAGCCAGAAGAATTCCCTCATGGAAGACCTTTCCCACGGCACACATACCGGCGAGAGTTTGGAGGAAAGCGATGAACTTTGGATCGTCGCCGGAGATACGCTTCAAGAAGTCTTCCCACAGATTAGCGCCCTGATCACCAGGAGATATCCGCGTCATTTTGGTGCAAAGCGCCGCCCGTTCTGGTGATCGAATATTTCCTGTCTGCAAATCAGCAATGCCAGAAGGTGTGCATAGATCCCAAGGGTTGGCGTCCAGCTGTCCAGCGGTGATATGTAAAGCGGGCTTCGATAGCTCCAGCATATTTCTAAGTGCATTCGCTTGACGGGACCTCTCCGCCCATGCAAGATATGCCTTGGCCTGTTTAACCTGTGCCTGTGCCCGCTCGACCTCACTCTTGCCCTCTGTCCCACCGTTTTCTACCAACCTAGCCTTTGCGTCCGCCTCCATATGGAGAGCCTCATAGACCTCTGCACGTGCCTCTGACAGCATCTTGGCGGAGTGATCTATCCCTGCTGCCATAGCAATATGTTCATTTAAGGCGTAGCGTTTCCCGTCCCAACAGGCGAAGCCTAGGGCGTCCGCATACAGCAGATCATCACCACGGGCCTTTATAAACGATTCCGCATTGCCAGCATCTGAAAAGTCCGCAGGCCTAACTACTTCCTCCTGCTCTGGGTCATCATCAAGCGCAAGCAACTCATCTGGCTGCCACTCCGGCGCCGCCGTCATAAGCTCCATTAGCGCCTGGCAGGCCCGCTTTGTGCCGAAGTGCAAAATCATGTCCGTTATGTCCGCGTGAGCGGGCATATCCTTCCACGCCACTGTGAGATCGATTACCTTCACCGACCGTGCCACGCCGTGCAATTTGTTTGCAACCGTCTGCGCATATTTTTTCCCAGGCTCGTCGTTGTCCTGAATGATGGTCACATCCCTGCCTCTGAGCATCTCGCTATAGTCGATTCGCCATTTGCTAGAAGCCCCGTCCGGAAGCGTCGCCGCCGAATATCCGACGCAGAGAAGCGTCTCCACGTCCTTCTCCCCCTCAACCATAAAAACGGCCTTCTCCAGGTCTTTTCCTCCGGTATATAGTGGAGGGTTTACGCCATTACGCCCGTTCATCCATCGCCCGCCCTGGAGACATTGCCAGTAACAAAACTTTCCGCCGTCGGGTTGCCGGACCTTAACTTTTTTCAGGTCTGTAGTATATAGATATTCCGCCTCAATCTTCCCGCTTAGAGCTGGAGCCTGAGAAGGTCGTGTTACCTCTTTTTCCCGCTCCGGGAAAAGGTCTTTTGTCGTGAGTCCAACCGCACCGAGGACATCCTCGGTCCGACAGCCAGCTTGGTCATAGACAAGTATTTTTCCATCCTTGCCTACACCAATGGAGAGCGATGCCCGCGCATCATCATGAGCAGGACATCGGCACATCCATTGGCCGCTACCGCCATGAACGACCTCAAAATGTCTTAATAGTTCCTCGATTCTCATTTTCTATCCTTTTGCTCAACCCCGACCACTCAGAAAATTCAACAGCGTAGGCCAGTAGATGAGTGCCTTATTTCCGACATATACCGCCGGGACCTGACCTTCTTTGACCCAACGCCGGAGAGCAGTCTCAGGAATACCCAGCCCCTCAGAGCGTGCCCGCTCCAGTGTTTTGTTTATCGTGGCCACCTGCGTGTATTCGTTCATACTTCTGCCTCTTTCAGTCGGTCAATAGCACGAAAAACTTCAGCCCTTCGCTTGTCCGATAGTTCATGCCGAAGTTCACGAGAAAAACTGGTGTCGCGGATGCCCAGCGCTTCAGCTATCTGCCAAAGGTAGACGCCAGCATTCTTTGCAGTTTTTCTTATCTCTTTATTGTTCATATAGTCATATCCTTTCGTGAATTATATTGTTGACAACTCTCTTTGTTTACGCTATATTTATTTTAGCAAACAATTAGAGCAAACACAATATCCCGAGCAACATTTCCACATGTGTTTACAAATAGAGATTTTCAGAGGAGGTATGCCTATGAAAAGAGTAAATGAAGAGTCTCGCTTTCCAGCTTTTCGTACAGCTTTTTTGTCTCTCAAAGGCGACATGACCACAGTTGAGTTTGCAAAGAAACTTGGTATGTCCCGCGCTACTGTCGGTTTCTACGAGGCTGGCGAACGTATACCGGATGCACTAGGCGTCGCAAAGATTGCACAAGTATGCGACGTTTCTACCGATTACCTACTCGGCTTTACAACAGACAAAGCAAAAAAGCCGTCTCCAATTGATAAATTGGGTATCTCAGAAAAAGCTGTCTCAATATTGTCCGAACTCCAAAGCAGGCGAATTGGACAATCTTTTTCACCAAGCTCTATTGAAGCGATGGCCGAAGGTCAGAAAAGCTATGCGCGTTTAGCAAAGCTTTTTAACGAACATAATACCGATGCTTTAAAAGAAGCACTTTCTGGAGCTGAGGTGCACAGTCTCGATGAACTAAAAGATTTATTTATAGACAGTACGACTGAACTATGCAAAGATCTCGATTCGGCTTCTGCCAGTCTTGTTTTAGATATAATAAATTTGTTATTAGAAACCGAGGAAGAACTCCACATAATTAGGAACCTTTCATTATTCATTTTTTCAACTTCTCGAAGTACTGAAAGAATTTATTTTTCTGTAACGCCATTGGACAAGAATGGCCGCCATGGTGGGTTGCCGGTGAGCTTTGATTCATCTCAGATAATGAATATTCCGTTGGTTGAGGCTGAAAAAGGAATTTACAAACTAAAAGAAAGAAACGCAAAATATATGGTAAACAACGTAGGACGGGTTAAAACGGAGGAATAAATGGCGAGCATTGAGAAACGCGTCGGAAAGAACGGTACATCTTACCTCATTGCTGTAACTGCTGGACGCGCTGCTTCTGGGAAACAGCTCAAGCACTTTAAAACTTATAAACCACCAGTCACTTGGAGTGAAGCCAGGGCGCTGAAAGAGGCTACGCGGCAGGGTGATTTATTCGAAACCGAAATTAAAAAGGGCTATGATCTGGACAACCGCCAGACATTCGAGCAGTACGCCGAATATGTGATTGGCCTCAAGCGCCGTCAGGGTGTTCGGGAAAGTACACTGGAACGCTACGCCAAACTGCTAAGCCGTATCAATCCAGAGATCGGTTACATGAAGCTTGTTGATATCCGGCCCGCTCACTTGAACAATTTCTATGAAAAGCTGATGAACTCAGGTAGTCGTCAGGTAATTGCAAAAGCAACAGCACGGGCGGACCTGGGTGCGGAGCTAAAGCGCCACAAACTTACACGGGATAAGCTGTCCAAGTTGGCAGAACTTGCGCCGAACACAGTTACCCAAGCCTGCCGGGGCATTACGATTTCCGAAGCCTCCGCGAATAAATTGGCCGCCGCCCTGGGTGAAAAGACCAAGAAGTTGTTCACCATTGAGCGGGACATGACTCCACTGTCTGATAAGACCGTCTTGGAACACCATCGACTGATCTCCACGGTGCTTTCTCAAGCTGAAAAAGAGATGCTTGTACCATACAACGCCGCAGCAAAGGCCGCTCCTCCCAGGCCCAAGAGGCCAGAGCCGAACTACTTCCAGCCGGAAACTGTCTACACCATCCTAGACGCGGCTGAGAAAGAACCGCTGAAATATCGAGTCTTCGTAAACCTTGTCACCGTCACCGGAGCTCGGCGTGGTGAGTTAGCCGGGCTCAAATGGAACAAGATAAACCTGGTCACCGGACAGATCACCATCGACTGCGGCCTGTATTATTCTGAAAAGCGCGGCGTGTATGAGGGTGAGACAAAGACGGGTGAACACCGCTCCATGAAAGTACCAGTGGAAACTGTGGTCCTTCTAAAACAGCTTCACCGTGAGCAGCTCGAAACCAGGCTTAAAAACGGTGATCGTTGGCATGATACCGGGTATATCTTTACCCAAGACGACGGACAGCCGATGAACCCACAGACGTGGACACAATGGATGAACAATTTTAGCGTCCGCCACAAATTGCCGCATATTAACCCTCACGCCTTCCGGCATACTGCGGCGTCGGTGCTAATCTCCAACGGCACAGATATCACGACAGTGAGCAAAATACTGGGCCATGCCAGCGTCACCACCACCGAGAGCTTTTACTCACACCTAATCGAGGAGGCTAAGGCAGCAGCATTAGATACACTATCAGATGTACTGATCCGCAGGAAAGCATAAAAAAAGGTGACAGGGTATGAACCTTACCATCCAAACAAAGGACTTTTTAGAGCGTTGTTCCAAAAATTCGCTTTGTGAGCTTTTAACTTCCTTTCATAAAAGCATATAAAAAAAACCCTGTAACTTCTACGGTTACAGGGTTCTCTTTATGGTTGCGGGAGTAGGATTTGAACCTACGACCTCCGTGTTATGAGAGCCGGATTGGGAACCTCAAGTTTGTTCCCCTTATCTCCATCGGATTATGCATTCAAAACGGCTAATAATTTTATTTCATTCTCCCATAATTCATATGGCGCAAATTTCATTATATTAAAACTTGGCATGTCACTTTTTGTACTGATCCATTTTTCAATGTCCTTATTTATGGCTTCGAACATAGAAAAATCACAATCACTTTCGCTTGATGTCAGATTAACATCTGTCGTCAGTATTTCTCTAAGTTGCATCAATGCAAAACATCTATTTTGATCCATCACATTTTCTAATTTTAGAATATGCTTATTATTTATCAAGTTGTCTAATTCCGCAACAACTTGTTTGGAATTAAGACGCCAATGGAGAACTAAATGGCTATAACGATCCTCTTTGTGTTCGTTCCCTCCATCATTAATCTTTTGTTTGCATATTATAAACCATTCTATCCATGTTTTTTCCTGCTTCGAATAATCAACGTTTTTAAAGCACGCCTTACATACATCTGCATAAGTCTGTAAAAGATACATTATAAGCTGATTGAGAAATAAATAAGTATGGAATCTTTCGGTTCTTTTTTCTTTATTTTTCCTATTACAATCAGCTTTATCAATTAAAAAAGCAACTATTGTAGACGCGACAGCACCTGTTGCAATATCGTTGATAACCGAGTCAATAACACCATTTCCAGAAGTAAAAGGTACTAAACGTAAAGCAATAGATAATAAAGTCAAATATGCATACAGCTTATAATCAGGTCTGTATATTTTCATATTATATTCTCTTATCACATTTTTAGTTTCGGTTTACTAGGATATTTTCCGCCATCGCATGGAGAATATATCCTCAAGAAAAGTTTTGTATGTCGCTCTCTAGTCGCTGCAATTCATCAAACATTGTTTCTTTGAAAAAGCTATCTACAGCATTTCTATTCTTTGTATCGCTTGGCTTACATCCGTATATACTTGACAATATTCTCAACTTATCCGCATATGAATACATATCTACATTTATTAAATATGTCGATCTGCTTACATTTTTTGTTATCTCGTGGTAGACTCGAACAAAGCTTTTAACATCGTCTGGCTTTTTTAAGTTGAAACGATCAAATAAACGATCGACTAACCAATCTAAATGAAAAGGTATCCGCAAGTCGTTCAATTGCGAGTAATAAAACATCCAGCCATACTTTTTCCTGTCAAGAATGCAACCAGCAATTCTAAGATTTAAGCGCCAAATAAGTAAAGGAGTTGAAATTTTTTCCTTTTTCCACGTACGAAACAATTCTTCAAGCGAATTTTCAAGCTTTTGTTCTGCAGCAGGGCGAACACTAATTTTGTTATTGTAGAATACATACCCCAAAAAGGGAACGCCATTTCGAATTTTCCCTGACGTCGTTTTTTGGCTGCTTACGATTAAATTGAACTTATTCTTTAATACTTCAATAGCAAAAGATTCAAGTCTTTTTCGCATTCGCCGCATCGCACAAAATGAGTATATCGTCTACATATCGGAAATATTTCACCTCAAATGAACTACATATTATTTCCTTTAAATCTGTTAAGTAAATATCCGCCAAAATGTTAGATATCGACAACCCCTCTGGCACACCCTTTTCTATGTCCTTTCTTTCTTTAGCCGGGCCAGAACGGGCTATTGTTTCAGTCGTAATTGCCTTTTTCAAAAAGGCTATTGCTTCTGTTTTCCTAACCTTTCTTTTTACTTTTTTAAACAAAATATTATGGTCTATAGAAGCATAGAACTTAGTAATGTCGATTTTTACAAATCCATCATATTGTTCAGCTAGCACTTCATGCGTGATATCACCAACTATTGTATGTATTAACGGCTCTTCGATAACATCCTTAAAAGATTCTTTTAAAAACAAATGATATGACGCCAACGCCAGCTTATCACGCACAGTTGGAATTGAAATAACACGGGGTTCTTTTCCGCGACCCTTGTTAATAAGCACTTCTCGATAGCGAGTAAAATGATAATTACCGGCAAGAACTTTTTTAGAAATGAGAAGTATATTTTCATCCAAACTTTCATCAAAAGCTTTTGGCGTCACGCTATCCAAACCAACAGATGCCCTACCCAAAATTTTATCCTTATACACTTGCTTGAGTTTTTTTGACGTAAAAGAGCGTTTAAAAATCTGAGCTGCAGGCATTTTCTTACCTCACAAATAGAGACAAATAATTACCACTATCGGAGCAACTATTAAAACAGATTTCCATAGATAGTTCCAGGCAGTATAGCCACGCCAAAGCACTTTCTCTTTCCTCGTCATGGTCAGGTCTGGATCTGATGCACTGCTCTTTAACTTATACATATCCATATCTATATGGTTTTCTGATGTTTTCAAAAGCTCCGCGTATTTTTCATCAACCTCCATAATAGCGTCAACGTCTGAGGCTTCTATATTTGTTAAGCGATCAAGTAATAATTGTAAATTAATATAGTTTTGTTTGAGTGCCGATGATCGCTCTCGAAAATTCGTAGCATTAGCATATATAATCAAAATGGTGAGCACGATTGAGCTTGTAAGTCCAGTAAAAGAAATCTGATCGTTATTTTCTTTTAGAGAAAGCATAGATAAGAGGATGACAAAAATCGAATAACACACATTTAATGTTTCGATATACTTTGCCGTTGAAAGAAGTCTTTCTGATGCGTTTATCCGGCATTTGCGAGTCACCCAAATATTTCGCTCAAGTTTTTCTTTTAAACTTGCGGTCATAAATTTGATCCTCCTTAAATGACCAGAGGAATCGCTTTTAATAAAAAATGTCCAAAATTCAGACTTCCTCAAATGGAACCGTGATTAATTAGAAAAAAATGTCCCCAATAAAAGGAACCATGTAAAATACATAAGCGATTCCTCTGGCATCCATATTTTATCAAATTTCGACCAAGAATTCAACAAGCAAGGTCAATTTATTCAATATTGCGCAACAGATGGAACGGGTTGCTTATTTTCCGTCCTGCTCCATCTTCTCGTCTATGGTAGCATTGATAAACCCGTTCAAGCTCTCGCCCCTGGCATCAGCACGGGCCTGAAGATCTCCTTTTACCGTTCGGAACCCTTCATTATAATAAGTACAGTGAGAGGGGCCCGTAGAACGACACCGGGTATATCTTCACCTAAGACGACGGACAGCCGATGAACCCACAGACGTGGACACAATGGATGAACAATTTTAGCGTCCGCCA
>Ga0183099_1000449_pt1 | contig 30738 bp, 24 predicted proteins | sample Biomet1_FD_127788 | JGI IMG/M metagenome (GOLD analysis project Ga0183099, IMG submission 127788) | Microbial communities from bioreactor (seeded with anoxic lake sediment) at LBNL, California, USA - Biofuel metagenome 1 | ecosystem: Engineered > Bioreactor > Anaerobic > Unclassified ...
GAACTTGGTGAACCGGGCGAAGCACGCAATCTGCTTCTTGAACTCAAACTTTTGGCCGATGTCGGCTTGGTTGGTTATCCGAGTGTTGGCAAATCAAGTCTGATAGCAGCTGTTTCGGCGGCGCGCCCGGAAATTGCCGATTATCATTTTACGACGATTACGCCGGTCCTTGGTGTTGTCAGCCTCGATGAAGGGCACAGCTTTGTTATGGCGGATATTCCGGGGCTTATTGAAGGCGCAGCTGACGGAGTCGGGCTCGGACATGACTTTTTGCGTCATGTTGAACGGACCAAGGTCATTATCCATGTGCTGGATGCCTCAGGAATTGAGGGGCGTGATCCGGTAGAGGATTACCACAAAATAAACAAAGAACTCAAACGCTACAGTGAACGCATTGCAAGGCGGCCTCAGGTCATTGCTGCCAATAAAATGGATTTGCCGGAGGCACGTGAGAATTACGAAAAACTCGAGAAACTGGCAGCTGCTGAAGGGGTAAAGATCTTCCCGATATCGGCGGTAACTAATGATGGATTGCGCCCGCTGCTGGAATGTGTAGCACAGATGCTGGAAGAATATGTTGAGGAGCCGGAAGCAGAGGCGGAAACCGCTGTATACGAAGCCAAAGATGCAGATGAAGTCACTATCTCACGTAACATCAGCGGTGATTTCGTTGTATCGAGTAAATCCTTGGAAAAACTTGTTGCGATGACGAACTTTGGCAATGATGAGGCCGTGCGGCGGTTCCAGTACATCTGGCGCATCAAGGGCGTCGAAGAGAAGTTAAAGGACAAGGGCATTAAAGAAGGCGACACGGTTCATATCGGGGATATGGAATTTGAATATAGACAATAATAGCAGTTATAGGGGGAAAAATATTTGATCCGCAATACATTAACGGGAAAACAAAAGCGCTTTTTGCGCTCACTGGGTGTTACGATGGAGCCGGTGGTTCAGATTGGGAAAGATGGACTAACGCCAGCTGTCGTTGAAAGTGCCAGAGAGGCTGTTAAGGCCAGGGAGCTGATTAAGGTAAGAGTACTGCAAAACTGCCTGGAAGAACCGGAAACGGTGATCACGATGCTGGCTGAACGGGCAGATACTGATCTCGTACAGGTGATCGGACGCAATGGCCTCTTATATAAGAAGAATTTTCAAAAGACGAAAATTGAGCTGCCCAAATAAAAAGCAGTTATAAAGATTGGGAGAGGTTATGCGCATGGAAACACGTGAAGAGCTGAAGAATGCCTGCCGGATCGTCGTTAAAATCGGCACGAGCACTTTGACACATGCAACGGGCAAGCTGAACCTTTATCGCATCGAAAGACTGGTTCGGGAATTAGCCGATCTGGCCAATGAAGGCCGGGAGATTCTCCTTGTTACCTCGGGGGCAGTTGGTGCCGGGATCGACCGCATGGGGCTTGCCGAAAAACCAAAGAGTATACCGGAAAAACAGGCACTGGCTGCGGTTGGCCAGGGGATTTTGATGCATATCTATGAGAAATTATTTGCTGAATACGGCCAGACAGTGGCTCAAGTGCTGCTGACAAAAGAAAATTCCGTGCGTCACAAGCAGTATATGAATTCGCGCAATGCATTGCTGACGCTGCTCAAAATGGGCATTATCCCAATTATCAATGAAAACGATGCAATTGCCGTTGATGAACTGAAAATCGGCGATAATGATACTTTGTCAGCTACCGTGGCGACGATTGTTGATGCGGATGCACTGGTCATCTTGTCAGATATTGAGGGTGTTTATACAGCAAACCCGCAGACGGATGAAAACGCGCAGCTTTTAACAACGATAGCAGAAATCACCCCGGAGGTTGAAAAAATGGCCGGGGGGGCCGGTTCAAAACTTGGTACCGGAGGTATGCATACGAAAATTCAGGCGGCTAAGATTGCAGTCAATTCGGGGGTTACGATGGTGATTGCTTCCGGCGCTCGTGATGGCGTTGTGCGAAGCGTTCTCTACGGAGAGCCGATCGGAACACTGTTTCCGGCAAAGGAATCACATCTGAAGGTGCGAAAAAGCTGGCTCGCTTTTGGCCGGTCGATTGTCGGGGATCTTGTTGTTGATGCCGGCTGTGCGGCAGCCATGCTCCGGGAGGGCTCGAGTTTACTGGCAGCAGGAATTGTTGAGATTCACGGTAAATTTTCTGCGGGTAATACGGTTCGGGTGCTGGCTCCAGGTGGGCGGGAAATCGCCCGCGGTATTGTCAACTATGACGAGCATTCCTTGACGAAAATTATCGGCCGGCAGACCTGTGAGTTTTCGGATATACTGATGGGGCCGATTCATAAAGAAGTTATCCATCGGGATAATATGGTTTTGATGGTCTGACAAAGGGGAGTTGTTAAGATGGATTTGAAGTCAATGATTATAGAAAAAGCAGCTGCGGCTAAAAAAGCAGAAGGCCGGCTGGCAATACTCCCGACACAGGTTAAAAATCAAGCCATCGCGGCAATGGCAGATGCACTTTTAGGGCGTAGGGCAATGATTCTAGCTGAAAATGCCAAGGACCTTGAAGGCGCCCGAGAAAAAGGGCTGCGTCGGGCAATGCTTGACCGGTTGATGCTCAATGAAGATCGCCTTTGTCAGATGGCAGATGGTCTGCGTCAGACAGCCGGTCTGCCTGATCCTATTGGCCAAGGCTGTGGTTCGATACGGCGTCCCAATGGACTTGAGATCAGCAAAATCCGGGTCCCGCTTGGTGTAATCGGCATTATCTATGAGGCCCGGCCCAATGTGACGGCTGATGCGATCGGATTGTGTCTGAAATCAGGGAATGCGGTAATGTTGCGCGGTGGATCAGAAGCGATTTTTTCAAATCTGGCGATCAGTTCGGTACTGATGACGGCGGCATATACTGCCGGAATACCAGAAGGTGCGATACAGTTTATTGAGACAACCGACCGTCAGGCAGTTCAGCATATGCTGCGCCTCAATGGCTACCTGGATGTTATTATTCCCCGCGGCGGCAAAGAGCTGATTAAAACGGTTGTGGAAAACAGCTCCGTCCCGGTCATTGAAACCGGGACCGGTGTCTGTCATCTGTTTGTCGACAAAAGTGCCGATTTTGCAATGGCCTGTAATATTGCCTTGAATGCCAAGACTTCGCGCCCGGCGGTTTGTAATTCTATCGAAACCATGCTGGTGCATCAAAGCATTGCTGCGGAGTTTCTGCCGCTTGTTGGCGAAGCCCTCACGGCAAAGGGGGTAGAACTGCGCGGCTGCGCCAAGACCTGCAGTTATTTGCCAACCGCTACTTTGGCAACAGAGGAAGACTGGTCTACTGAATACAATGATCTGATTTTGTCGATTAAGGTTGTGACTGATCTTGAAGCGGCCATGGAACATATTGAAAAATATAATACCCGGCATTCAGAAACAATTGTGACCAGTGACTATAACAATGCTCGTAAATTTCAGCGTGGTGTTGATGCAGCCGCTGTATATGTCAATGCATCCACCCGGTTTACAGATGGTTTTGAATTCGGTTTTGGAGCTGAGATCGGTATCAGTACCCAGAAGCTCCACGCCCGAGGTCCAATGGGACTCAATGAACTCACCAGCACCAAATATCTCATTTCAGGTGAAGGTCAGGTGCGTTGATTTTATGCGGATAATCTGGGGCTACCTTCGATCGATTTTTCAATATATACAAACACCAAAGGGGCGTCATGATTTTCTCGATGATCTGCGGGCGCTTTTGATTATCGCGCTTACGATTGTCATCGTGCTTGTGGTACTGAAGTTTATACTATGATAGGAGCATGTTTATGACAGAGAAGCAACATCGGGTCGGATTGTTAGGCGGAACCTTTGACCCGATTCATGTGGGACATCTGATGACTGCAGAAGCAGTAAGGGATGAATATCATCTGGACCGGGTTTTATTTATTCCCGCGGCCAATCCGCCCCATAAGCAACATCAACAGGTGACGCCAGCGATTCATCGATTTGTCATGACCTTGCTAGCGACCTGTTCCAATCCGCACTTTGAAGTGTCTTCCTTGGAGATGAATCGGCCGGGACCATCGTATACAATCGATACGATTTATGAATTTGTCCGCCGCTTTGGCAAAGATACGGAATTCTATTTTATAACCGGAGCTGATGCCATACAGGAAATACCGACCTGGGATCGGATCGAGGAGCTGTTGGGACTCTGTCAGTTTATCGCGGCTACCCGCCAGGGCTGTTTGCCGAATGTTGATAACATTCGCGAATACTTCGGTGAGCTTGGCCGGGAACGCATTCATCGTCTGGCAACGCCTGAGCTGGAAATTTCCTCAACGGATATTCGCGATCGGATAAAAAAAGGCTATTCTATTAAATATATTGTCCCTGAGCAGGTAGAACAATATATTCGCAAGGAAGGGCTTTATCTTTAAGCAAGTAAAAGCCCAGTGGGGGCTTTTTTGCATGAAGTTGAAAGGGGATTCCGGCCGGAACAGCGAATTGCTTACGATGACAGAAAAAAGGATATGGTCGAGATGAATATCAATGAAATAAAAGAAAAATTGGCGGGACAATTGAAAAAAAGTCGCTTTCTTCACTCAGTTGGCGTTGCTGACTGTGCTGCTGATTTGGCGGCGCATTATGGGGCTGATGTCGAGAAGGCTTATTTAGCTGGGCTGCTGCATGATTGTGCCCGCACATTCGCCACGGTTGAACTGGTCTCGGTTGCTAGCGGTATGCAGCTGCCGGTTACGGAAATTGAAATGAGAACTCCTATCCTGTTGCATGCTGCAATTGGAGCGGCCATGCTGCCGGAACAATACCAGATCGAGGATGAACAGATTCGGCAGGCGATTTGCTTTCATACAGTGGGCGGACCGGCGATGACCGATTTAGATAAAATCGTCTATTTAGCTGATATGATCGAGCCAGGACGAAGATATCCGGGGGTCGATGAGTTGCGCCGTTTGACAGCAATAAAAACACTCGATCAAGTCCTGCTGGCTGCCTTTAACCAATCCATTGCCTTTGTGTTGAATAAGAATAATGTCATTCACCCGGATACTGTAGCTGCGCGCAATGAAATATTATTAAAGGAATAGGCGCTTATGCGAAATAATACGAGTGCGAATATAGAGAAAAAAAGAAAACTAAAGCGGCGTCGGCGCCGGGTGAAGGTGGGCCGACTGTTTGTCTGCCTGCTGCTTATCACTGTGCTTTTGACCGGAGTTGGCTGGGGCGGTTATTATGTTTATCAGTGGGGAACGGCAGTTAAGGGTATGTATGATCAACATCAACTACAGGCAGAGATCAAGCGCAAGAGCCAGGACCAGCGCTTTGTCAATTACACGAATATATTGCTGCTTGGTCTTGATGAAAGCGATCCGCAGGCGGAACAAGCTGCCCGTCGGGCCGATACCATTGTGTTGTTGAGTTTTGATAAAGTCAATGGCAAAGTCCGCTTCCTGTCGATTCCCCGTGATACGCTGGTTACTATACCAGGGCGTAAAAGCCAGGAGACGATCAATAATGCTTATTGTTATGGCGGGGCGCCTCTGACGCAGCAGGTGACAGGGCAGCTGCTCAATATTGCGATTCATGAATACATTGCTGTTGACATCAAGGGAATGACTGCTCTCGTCGATGCCCTCGGGGGGATCGACCTTTACGTAGAGGATGATATGAATTACGAAGATCCGGCAGCGGAACTGGCGATTCATCTGCATAAAGGATATCAGCACTTAAGCGGCGATCTGGCTCAGCAGTACCTGCGCTTTCGCAGTGATGATCTCGGGGATCTCGGCCGTGTGCATCGTCAGCAGCGCTTTATCAAGGCGATGTATGAAAAATTACCCGACCAGATACGCTTACCAAGCTGCCGGCGGCAGCGGATGTAATGGAGCAGCAAGTCGTGACGAGCCTCGAGCTGAACAACGTCCAGCAATGGCTGACGGTAATCCGGGGCTGCAGACCGACATCCGGCGGCAGGTATCTTCCCGGCAGCCAGGGCAGTGGTGATAGCGGCTGGCTGCCGGATCAGGGCCGAATTGCGGCGCAAATGCAGGAAATGTTTCCGGAGACAGCAGTTGCAAATGAAATAAATGAGAAAAAAATTAAAAATTAAAAATTAAGATAAATAATTCAAGGGGGAATATAATAAGTGTTTCATTCAGTAGAGGATATGTCCAGATGTATTGCCAAGGCGGCAAATGAAAAAAAGGCCAGAGATATTGTGATTTTGGATATGAAAGAGCTTACCGCAGAAACAGATTATTTTATCATCGCCAGTGCCAATAATACATTGCAGGCAAGAGCGATTGCTGACAACATTGAGGATGAATTAGCAGCGCAGGGCGTAAATTTCCTGCACAAAGAAGGTTACCGTCAGGGAGATTGGATTCTGCTTGATTATGGCGACTGTGTTGCCCACATCTTCGTCGAAGAAAGCCGTCAATTTTATAATTTAGAACAGCTGTGGGGCGCCGCTGAGCTTACGCCTTACAAAGAGTAGAGGTATATATGGAAGAGGAACGCAAGGTAATGAAATACGGACCCAGTACAGTAGCGGTTTTAAAAGCGGTCCGGGCCAGCGATATGGGGGTATTTCTGGATGCACAGACCGGAAATACTGCCGATGATATTTTGCTTCATAAAACACAGCAGACGACACCGGTTGCTGTAGGCGATGAAGTAGAGGTGTTTCTGTATCGGGATCCGAAAGGCCGGCTGACTGCCAGCATGCGGACGCCAAAAATGAAGGAAGGTCAGATTGCCCGGCTAAAAGTCATTAACATCAGCAAGGACGGTGCATTTCTTGATGTTGGGGCAGAGCGTGGTATATTTATGCCGTATGCCGGCACGCGTGGCAAGGTACAGGTAGGCGAAGTTGTTTGGGCCAAGATGTACACCGACAAGTCTGGCCGCCTGGCAGTAACCATGGTCGTCGAAGATGAAATGCGCCGGGCATCAAAGCCGGCTGTCGAGGTTAAAGTGGGCGATATGGTTCATGGGGCGGTTTATAACTATACTGATCAGGGTGCCTTTATGTTTACGGATGAGCGCTATATCGCCTTTATCGATAATAAGGAGATTGCGATCAAACCACGGGTTGGTGAAGAAGTCACTGCCCGGGTCACTTTCCTGCGCCCGGATGGCCGAATCAATGTATCTCTGCGCCCGGTGAAGGAAAAAGCTATTTTTGCTGACGCTGAAAAAATCATGCTGCTGCTTAAGGATCGCAACGGTAAAATGCCCTATAGTGACAAAACGGCCGCCGAAGTAATTAAAGATAAATTTCAAGTTAGCAAGGCGGCATTCAAACGAGCTCTGGGCCATTTGATCAAGCAGGGATTGATTGAAGAGCGCGATGGCTGGACTTATTTGAAATAAATCTTTCTTGTCAAGCAGGAGTTGCCTGCTGAATAAAGAATAAGAAACATAGAAACAGTTTATGCAGATTTCAAAAATAAACAGGGCATGATCTTTAATGACAGAGAGTAAGACATGGAGGAGATTCTATGGCAGGAAATAATGCAGAAAAAAAAGGAATTCTTTTAGAAACAGGAACCAATGAATTTGAGATTGTGGAATTCAATATCGGGGAAGTGAATTATGGCATTAACGTGGCCAAAGTCCGTGAAGTCATCACGCGCGTGCCGGTAACAAAAATGCCGAATGCCCATCCGTTTGTTGACGGCTTATTCACTTTGCGCGGCGGTGTCATGCCGCTGGTAAATCTGCCTCGCTGCCTGAATGTGCAGGGTGACTCAGATCCGAAAAACATTATCGTAACAGAAATAAACAATTACAATGTTGGTTTTTTGGTAGATAATGTTTCAAGGATTCATCGTATTTCTTGGAAAGAAATGGAACCAGCACCGGAATGCGGCGATCAGTCGATGGTTGTCGGTGTCATCAAAATGGAGGGTAAGATCGTATTGCTGCTTGATTTTGAAACAATTATTGCCCAGATCAATCCGGAAATCAATGAAAAACTGACAACGGTTGAAGCTGCCGAAGACACAACCAAAGGGGAGCGGGAAAATGTACACATTGTTGTAGCTGAAGATTCGCCGATGCTCCGGGATTTGCTTGTCTCAACGCTGCATGAATCCGGATATCGGTTTGTCAAGGACTTCAATAATGGACAGGCAGCATGGGATTATCTGTCAATTTTAGTTAAACAGCCAGGACCGATTCAAAAACAGGTTGGAATTGTAATCACAGATATTGAAATGCCGCAGATGGACGGACATCGTTTGCTGAAGCTGATTCGGGAAAATGATACCCTGAATGAGACGCCGGTAGTCTTGTTCTCTTCATTGATCAATGATGAAATGCGCCGTAAGGGTGAAGCCCTTGGTGCCAGTGGACAGATTTCAAAGCCGGAAATTAACCAGCTGATAGATCTGCTAGATTCCCTGATTTTTGAGCAAAACGAAAAAGCGCATAAATAAAAAAAATACCACAGAACTATGTTCTGTGGTATTTTTTATGCAATTTTTGCAATAAAAAAGCACACATTGCTGTGTGCTTTGCATACATATGGTGGCGGCGAAGAGATTTGAACTCCTGACACTGCGGGTATGAACCGCATGCTCTAGCCAACTGAGCTACGCCGCCAAAATGGTGGGCAGGGATGGATTCGAACCATCGTAAGCTAAGCTGACGGATTTACAGTCCGTTCCCTTTAACCACTCGGGCACCTACCCATATACTGTTTTCAAACAAGCAAAACAATTTGCCCCATGATCTCTAGTCGATTATATATCGAGATAAACACGATATTGGCTTGAGAACAATATTTATTATACTGATAGTTTGTTTGTATGTCAATAGAATATTTTAAGTATTTTCTTTTTTATTTTTCCTTGGCAAATCTACAGTTTCTGTGTCCTGTTTTATTTCAGGTGATTTTCTATAGCCGAGGTAAACAAATACACATAAGGCAATGGCGAAAGCACATAAGCTCGTCATCTGGGCAGATTTTACTAGACCGAAAACGAGTTCGTTATAATCTCCGCGTAAATATTCAAGGAAAAAGCGTGCCAATGAATACAACAAGACATAAAGAACAAAGGCTTGTCCTTTGCGATGTTTGGTTGTACGGAAGATCAAGAGCAGGGCAAAAATCACCATGTCGAGCTGACCTTCCCAGATTTCTGCGGGCCAAAGCGGTTGGTCTCCATACGTATGATATGCAAGCGTAGTTGCCGGGTAAATGATGCCAAAGGCACTGCCTGTAGGGGCACCAAATGCATCGCCATTAAGTAGGTTGGCGCAGCGGCCAAGCGCTTGACCTAAGATGATTGCTGGAGCCATGATGTCTGCCAGCGCCCAAGTGTCGATGTTATGGCGTTTGGTATATAAGATGCCCACGATGACACCTAAAACAACACCGCCCTGGATTGCCATACCGCCTTGCCAAACATTGAAGATTTCGGTCAGATGATGTTGGTAATAACCCCAGTCAAAAAATAGTACATCCCAAAGCCTGGCGCCGAGAATGCCGCCAAGTCCGCAATAAATGCCCATGTCGACGATATGCTCATGCCAGCGACCATCTTGTTTGGCGAGGAAATAGGCAACGCCTGTAGCTAAAATGATGCTGCAGCTTAGAACGAGTCCATAGGCGCGAATCGGAAAATCACCGATAAAGAATAAATATTGATGCAATGCAATGCCCCCTTTGATTTCTTTATTATAAAGAATCCGCTTTGAATATGCAATGCGGATACGCACTTAGAAAAATTATCAGTTTTCAGCTTTGGTGTAATTCTGTAAAAAACAGGCGGAACCTGCAAGCTTAGTGTAAAATAGTTCTCGGTAGAAGTTGCAAAATAAAAGGAAGACCTTTATTATAATATAAGCTTTGCGAGCAAATATATTACAAAGAAGGTCTTCCTATGAATTCAATTGTAGCAGAAATCGTAAAAATAATAAAGGACTCGAAAGACGCAATTTCTCGTGAAGAGTGTATATGGCGTTATTTTACAGATAAATTAAGTCAATCTGTAGCGGAAGCATTGGAAATTATTGATGCAGAAGTAGCGGAAAAATATAAGCAGAAAGGCTATGAGATAGCAAGGCGAGACTGGCGAACAATCCAGTGTGTTTTTGGTGCCGTCCGTTTCAAACGCCGTTTGTTAAAAAATGCCACTAAAAAAAGTATATATCCTATGGATCGAGAACTCGGTTTAGTTCCATACCAGCGTTATACGCCATATTTTCAGTACTGTATAGCGCAGATTGCTGCAAAAAGCGTATATCGATCTACGGCGTTAGCGGTAAACTTATTGACGCCGGTAGAAATGAGCCATCAAAAAGTTGGAAGTATCGTAAAGCATGTAGGAAAGAAATATGCCCAGTGGGAAAAAGAGCAGGCAGTTGCTGAACCCGCTGCGGATGCACAGTTGAAGGAAGCCTCGGTTTTGTATATTGAAGGAGACGGTGTAATGATTCGAGGACAAGGTCAGAAAAAAAGCGAAATACATCGTTTTCAGATTGCCGAAGGTGTAGAGACTTGTGGAAACCGTCGTCAACTTACTGGAACGCACTGCTTTGCAGGGTTTAATCGTGCAGAAACAGCAAAACAAATGAAACTATATTTGGAAAATAACTATGACTTAAGCAATACAATTGTTTTAAGTAACAGCGATGGTGGAAGTGGATACGGGAAAAGTGTATTTGATGAGCTTGTGGAAGGATGTCACCGCCATGAACATTTTAGAGATCGATACCATGTAAATAAAAAGATTAAAGAGCGCCTAAATTTTGTAGAAGGTACTCTGCTGAATAAGCTTCAGCGCCACCTTTGGGACTATGACTGGGATGGAGTCAGTACGGTTTTGGATACAGCCGAATCAATAGCACAAGAAAAGACGACACAGGAGGAACAGGTTCAGCAGTTGAGAGGTTATCTACAAAGGAATTGGAACTATCTAAGTCCCATTGAAAAACGAGGTCTTGGCGCATACCAGAAAGGATTAGGAACTTGCGAGAGTAACCATCGCTTGTATAGCTATAGGATGAAGCGTCAAAGCCGTCGGTGGGGAAAAGAAGGCGGAGAAGCAATGGTAAAGATAATAACGGGTCTAAAGAATGAAGAACTGGCGCGAGCTTTGACCCAACAAGACCAAGCATTTCAAAAAAAGCAGAGTCGTCAACTCAATGGAGCCGTACGAATCGCCTTAAAAAAAGCAAATGCCGCGGTGTTGCATGTTGGAGTACAACACGGGCGTTTGGCAAATTACAGTCCAGCAAGTAGTGCCATGGGAAAGTTAGCAAAAATTTTTGCATAATGTACAAAACGGTTAAATTTAAAAAGCTGGTGAACGTAGTTAGAATAAAGGTTGAATTTCTTTACCGAGAAAAACTTGACACATACACCTGCAAGATTTTATTTGAAATTTATTGTGGTCTGTGATACTATTACAAGCATGGACATATAGCAAAATAATGTTGATGGAGACAGTAAATTTTAGACAAAAATCCAAGCGAGCCGGTGTAAGTGTGAGATCGGTATGAGTCGTCTAAGATGGAAAATCACTCCGGAGTTGCAGGCTGAAAGATTCCAAGTAGGCTGTGCCGGTTCCCACCGTTATCAGGGTAGCATATGTTGGTATGCGAAATAGGTGGTATAATGATAGCTAAGCTTTCATCCTGTTTTTTGGGGTGGGAGTTTTTTTAGTTTATTAAGTGCAGAAAGCTTTCATCCTGTTTGCAGGATGAAAGCTTTTATTTTTTTAGGAGGGAATTCGATTGTATAATAAAGTAGAAACGAATTTAAATTTTGTCGAACGAGAACAAAAGACCGAAAAATTTTGGCAGGACCATGATATTTTCAAAAAAAGCATTGAACAAAGAGAAGGATCGCCTTCTTTTACTTTTTATGATGGACCGCCGACGGCGAATGGGAAACCGCATATCGGGCACGTGCTCACTCGTGTAATCAAAGATATGATTCCGCGTTTTCAGACGATGAAAGGTCATAAGATCCGCCGTAAGGCTGGCTGGGATACCCACGGTCTTCCGGTTGAGCTCGAAGTGGAAAAACAGCTCGGTCTAAATGGCAAAGAACAGATTGAAAAATATGGTATGGAACCATTTATTCAAAAATGCAAAGAAAGCGTTTGGCAATATAAAGGCATGTGGGAAGAATTTTCCGGACATGTAGGATTTTGGGCAGATATGGACGATCCGTATGTGACCTATCATAATAATTTCATTGAGTCGGAATGGTGGGCATTAAAGCAGATCTGGGAAAAAGATTTGTTATATAAAGGCCATAAAATTGTACCGTATTGCCCTCGTTGCGGAACGCCGCTTTCTTCTCATGAAGTAGCGCAAGGCTATAAAGATGTTAAAGAAAAATCGGCCTTTGTCAAATTCAAGGTCAAAGGCGAAGATGCGTATTTCTTAGCTTGGACGACTACGCCATGGACGTTGCCATCCAATTTGGCACTTTGTGTCAATCCGCAGATCACCTATGCTAAAGTACGTCAAGACGATGTCGTTTATTACATGGCAAAGGACTTGATTGAAAGCGTATTTGAAGGCGAAACAGAAATTCTGGCGACTTTCCCGGGAAAAGACCTTGAATATAAAGAATATGAACCGCTTTATCCATATGCGGAAAAAATAATCAACAAGAAAGCATTTATTGTCACTTGTGACGATTATGTAACGACGAGCGATGGTTCAGGCATTGTTCATATGGCACCGGCTTTTGGTGAAGATGATTCACGTGTATGCCGTAAATACGATATGCCTTTTGTTCAGTTTGTCGATGGCAAGGGTGAACTGACCGCGGATACAGACTGGGCGGGAACCTTTGTCAAAGATGCCGATCCGCTTATCTTAAAAGACCTCAAAATAAAGGGCTTGCTCTTTAAAGCACCTGTATTTGAACACAGCTATCCGCATTGCTGGCGCTGTGATACTCCTCTTATCTATTATGCGCGTGAATCGTGGTTCATCAAGATGACTTCCGTTAAAGAAGACTTGATCCGCAATAACAATACAGTTAACTGGATTCCGGAAAGCATCGGGAAAGGCCGTTTTGGCGATTGGCTCGAAAATTTGCAAGACTGGGGCATCAGCCGTAACCGTTATTGGGGCACGCCTTTAAATGTCTGGGAGTGCAGCTGCGGCCATCAGCACGCGATTGGTTCGATCGAAGAACTCAAAAACATGTCTGACAATTGCCCGGATGAAATTGAGCTGCATCGTCCGTTCATTGATAAGGTTACGATCAAATGCCCATCTTGCGGTAAGCAAATGAACCGCGTACCAGAAGTCATCGATTGCTGGTTCGATTCTGGTTCCATGCCATTTGCACAGTGGCATTACCCGTTTGAAAACAAAGATATCTTTGAAGAAAACTATCCGGCGGATTTCATTTCTGAAGCAGTCGACCAGACACGCGGTTGGTTCTATTCTTTGATTGCGATTTCCACTTTGCTCTTTAATAAAGCGCCATATAAGAATGTCATCGTTCTTGGACATGTCCAAGATGAAAATGGACGCAAGATGAGCAAGTCTAAAGGCAATGCCGTAGACCCGATGGACGCTTTGCGGACACATGGCGCGGATGCTATTCGTTGGTATTTCTATGAAAACAGTGCACCGTGGCTGCCAAACCGTTTCCATGATGGAGCGGTAAAAGAGGGGCAGCGCAAGTTCATGGGAACTCTATGGAACACGTATGCATTCTTTGTCCTTTATGCCAATATCGATGGCTTTGATGCATCGAAATACGAGCTTGACTACAGCACATTGCCTGTTATGGATAAATGGCTGTTTTCACGCCTCAATACCTTGGTCAAGACCGTCGATGACAATCTGTCCAATTATAAAGTGACAGAAACAGCCAAAGCATTGCAAGGCTTTGTCGATGAGCTCAGCAATTGGTATGTAAGAAGAAGCAGAGAACGCTTCTGGGCAAAAGAACTCACACAAGACAAAATCAACGCCTACATGACGCTTTATACGGCTTTGGTGACGACCATCAAGGCGGCAGCACCGATGATTCCGTTCATGACGGAAGAAATCTATCAAAACCTCGTTCGCAGTGTCGATCCATCTGCCCCAGAGAGCATCCATCTGTGTGACTTCCCGGTAGTTCGAGAAGAATCCATCGATGCTTCTTTGGAAAAAGACATGGAGCTTGTCCTTGAAATCGTAACACTAGGTCGTGCGGCTCGTAATACAGCGAACATCAAAAATCGCCAGCCAATTGGCAACATGTATGTGAAAGCCGATGGCGAGCTCAATGAATTCTACAAAGAAATCGTTGAAGATGAGCTAAACGTCAAACAGGTCACCTTTAAAGCCGATATGGAAGAGTACTTGAGCTATAGCTTTAAGCCGCAGTTTAAGACGCTCGGGCCAAAAGTCGGCAAGCAAATCGGCGAGATAAAGGCAGCTTTGACGAAGGTCAATGGACATGAAGCTAAAGAGTCACTTGATAAAACTGGTAAGTTGTCCTTGTCACTTGCTAGCGGCGAAGTGGTCCTGGTTCCAGAAGATGTTGAAGTATCGATGGCACAGACCGAAGGTTTTGTTGCCGAGCGTTATAATGGGGTGACCGTTGCCCTGGAAACGACACTTAGCGAAGAACTCGTCGAAGAAGGTTTTGTGCGTGAAGTGATCAGTAAAATCCAGACGATGCGAAAAGAAAATAAATTTGAAGTCATGGATAAGATTACAGTTTACGTCAATGGCAATGATAAGGTAGCAGCACTTATGCAAAAAAATGAAGCTGCCATCAAGGATATTGTACTGGCTGAAGCAATCAACGTAAATGAAAAAGATGGCTTTAGCAAAGAGTGGAATATCAATGGGGAAAAAGTCGAATTGAGCATAAAATAATATTGCTCTAAGAGGCTGAAACAAGGCAGGCCGCAGGGCCTGCCTTGACTTTTTTGCGGGCAGTGGGCTATAATATATAGCAGTTGTATTTTAAAGCTGAAACTGAGTTTTGGCAGCTGAAATCCGAAGAGACAGAATAGTAAATTTTTCCTGCTCTACAGAAAACTGGCGGTTGATGCGAGCTAGTGGGCGGATGAGTTGAACTCGCTGTGGAGGAGCGAATTTATTCGCCGTTGATTGCGTTAAGATTAGAGAGGGCGGCATTTGTCGTCAATCAGGGTGGTACCGCGATAAAAATCGTCCCTGGCGTAAAAGCCAAGGGACGATTATTTTTTTTAGGATGCTTGATTTTAAGGAGGAAAAATGTATGAATGAAAAATATTCTCCCCTGGAGATTGAAAAAAAATGGCAGGCGCAGTGGGAAGAAAACAGCGTTTATAAAACAGAACTCGACCGCAGCAAACCAGAATACTATGTTTTGGAGATGTTTCCGTATCCATCGGGAAATCTGCATATGGGCCATGTGAGAAATTATTCGATTGGGGATGTCATCGCTCGCTATAAAGCAATGCAGGGCTTTAACGTGCTACATCCGATGGGCTTTGATTCATTTGGTATGCCGGCAGAAAATGCGGCAATCAAACATGGCATCAATCCGTCGACCTGGACCTATGATAATATTGAAAACATGAAACGCCAACAGCGTGAAATGGGTCTCTCGTACGATTGGGACCGCGAAGTGGAAACCTGCCGCCCGGAATATTATCGCTGGACACAGTGGTTGTTTGAACTCTTTTATGAAAAAGGCTTAGCTTATAAGAAAAAGGCTTCGGTAAACTGGTGCAACGAATGCAATACGGTTTTGGCCAATGAACAGGTCATCGATGGGCATTGCTGGCGCTGCGACTCGGATGTCGTGAAAAAAGATTTGTCGCAGTGGTTCTTTAAGATCACCGATTACGCAGATGTACTACTCGAAGATCTCAAAGACCTCAAGGGCTGGCCAGAGCGCGTCAAGACCATGCAGGAAAACTGGATCGGTCGCAGCGAAGGGGCTGAATTCAGTTTTGATGTCCCTGATTTTTCAGAGAAAATCCCGGTTTATACGACTTGCCCGCATACCGTGTTTGGTGTGACCTATGTTGTTTTGGCAGCAGAGCATCCTTTGGTAGAAAAGCTCATCAAAGGCCGTGAAAATGAAGCGCAGATCAGAAGCTTCTTAGATCGGGTAAAGAACCTTACGGATATTGAAAGAACTTCAAGTGAATCAGAAAAAGAAGGCATGTTTACCGGTGCTTATGCCGTGAATCCATTCAATGGCAAACGTGTGCCAATCTGGATCACCAATTATGTTCTGTATGAATACGGTACAGGTGCTGTTATGGGCGTGCCGACGCATGATGAACGCGACTGGATGTTTGCCGATAAATACAATCTAGCAAAAGTAATCGTTGTCAATAATCCGGAAGGCACATTGGATCTCGATACGATGGAAAATGCCTATGTCGAACCAGGTGTTCTTGTAAATTCAGGTGAATTTACCGGAATGGACAGTGAAAAGGCAAAACCAGCTATAATTGCGTGGATCGAAGAGAAAAAAATCGGCAGCAAACGCGTGAACTATCGCCTGCGTGACTGGTTGATTTCACGTCAGCGTTACTGGGGCGCTCCGATTCCTGTCGTCTATTGCCCGACTTGCGGCGAGGTCTTGGTACCAAAAGAAGAGCTCCCGGTCAGACTGCCGGAAAATGTGAATTTTGAAGCGGGTTCGGTATCTCCTTTGGCGCAGTCTGAGGATTTCGTGCATTGCACTTGCCCGAAATGCGGTGGTCCGGCACGAAGAGAAACCGATACGATGGATACCTTTATCTGTTCTTCCTGGTATTACATGCGTTATACGGATCCGCACAATGATAAAGAACCATTTAGTGCGGAAAAAGTAAATTACTGGATGCCGGTCGATCAATACATCGGCGGCATTGAACATGCAATTTTGCATCTTTTGTATTCGCGCTTTTTCACCAAAGTGCTCAAAGATGCCGGTTTGGTCAATTTCAAAGAACCATTCCAAAAACTTCTGACACAGGGTATGGTCATCAAAGATGGTTCAAAGATGAGTAAATCCAAAGGAAATGTTGTTTCACCAGAAGAAATCATCGGTAAATACGGTGCGGATACAGCTCGCCTGTTCATCTTATTTGCCGCTCCGCCAGAACGTGATCTCGAATGGAGCGACCAGGGCGTCGAAGGGGCATATCGCTTCCTTAACCGTGTTTGGCGAATCGTTGGCGAATTTGCCGAAATGGTAAAAGAAGGCGAAGACACATACGATGTCACAAAGCTCACAAAAGCAGAGAAGGATTTACGCCGCATCTTGCATGTGACCATTAAAAAAGTCACAGAAGATATCGGTGAACGTTATACGTTCAACACGGCAATCAGCTCGATCATGGAACTGGTCAATGCGTTCTATAATTTTAAAGAGGATGCTTCTATCAATAAAGGTCTTGTTCGCGAAGTAGTCATTGCCTTAATCAAGCTGTTGGCTCCGTTTGCTCCGCACATGACAGAAGAGCTTTGGCTCGATATTGTCGGTGATGGCAGCGTGCATAAGGCTGCTTGGCCGGTTGTCGATGCGGCAGCTATGGTACAAGATGAAGTGGAACTCGTGTTGCAGATCAATGGTAAAGTACGTGACAAAATCGTTGTCGCAGCCGCTTTGAAACGGGATGAATTGGAGGCTGTCGCGATGCAGCAGCCTAAAGTCCAGAATCTTATTGAAGGCAAGCAGATCGTAAAAGTTATCTGTGTGCCAGATAAGCTCGTCAATATTGTTGTAAAATAAATAAACGATAAGCCCCAGCAAAGTTATTTTGCTGGGGCTTATCGTTTTTGGGGCAGTCTTTTAGCAGGAATCATGAAAGCGATGTCAAAATATATCTTAAATCAGACAAATCAGATAAATCGGTTTTGCGTTATGGAAAAACGGTCATATATCTTGGGAAATAAGGGGTGTTTTGGCATGGCAGAAAAGTATATTGTGAAAATTTGTAAAGTTGAGCAGCTAGAAAATGGAATGCTTTTGGCAAAGACGATATATGATCCGGCTGAAAATATTCATATAACCGTGGGCACGGCCCTAGATGCTTCCTTGATTTTAAAGTTGCAGGAACGATTTAGAGCAGTTGAAGTTTTTGAGGTCTATGACGACAGAAAGGCAATTCGAGATTCGAATGTCCTGGATGCAAAATATGTGGGTAAATATCAGAGCATATATATTCGTTTACAGGATATTTATATTCAGGCGAGGCAGAAAAAAAACGTTGACATCGAGGCGATTGAGAACTTGATCGAGGCTGGCGGCTTTATGCAAATGGTCGATGGCTTCAAAGCGATTACCCAAGTACATAATATTCCGCGCGATAGTGATTATTTGGTGCATCATAGCATTCGCGTAGCGATTTTGCTTGGTGTCTTGGGGCAATGGCTGAAAATGAATAAGGAAATCTTAAGAGAGCTCGTTTTGACCGGTCTTTTATATGAAATTGGCAATACGCAGATTCCGCAGGAAATACTCGATAACCCGAGAACCTTGACAGAGGAAGAAACCAAACAGGTTCAGCAGCATGCTATGCTAGGGTTTGAATTATTGCGCTATGGGCAGTTAAAGGGACGTGATGAGATTTTATTTGGAGTCTTGCAGCATCATGAAAGATTGGATGGTTCTGGTTATCCGGGTGGTATGCGCGAGGATAATATTTGTGAATTTGCCAGGATGATAGCAATTGCCGACACATATGATGCGATGGCAGCCCAAAAAATCTATTTGCAGCCGATGTCACCATTTGCGATATTCAATATTTTGGCTGATGATATCGCAGAGAAGAAGCTCGATGCCAATTACGGTGTTTTATTCGTGGAGAATATGCGCCGGGCACTCAATGGCAATTGGGTCTGCTTAAGCGATGACAGCCTTGCTAAGATCATATACATCAATGAAAAGGATATGAGAGCGCAGCCTATTGTTCAGACACAAGGGGGCGAATTCGTTGATTTGAATAAAGACAAGGCGCTTTCTATCATCCGGCTTTTGACAGAGGATAAGGTTTGAGTATCCTGACGATGGAGAATTTTCCAACCCCAAATTTATCATGGAGGTGAAAATAGGATGCCGATGTACAAGCGCTCGATGTTTGTGCTTTTGGTTTTGACAGCATTTACGATTGTGGGGATGTTTTATGGGTATCGTGAAAAGGATCAATCAATTGTCCTTGACGCGGCAAAAAAAGAACCTGTCGAAAAAATTGTGGTCTATGTGAATGGAGCGGTAAATAAGCCTGGTGTGGTCAGTCTGGCAGCGGATGCCCGTATTGTCGATGCGATCCATTATTGTGGTGGCGCTCTGCCGACGGCAGATTTGACGAAGGTAAACATGGCGCAGATGCTAAAGGATGGCATGCAGGTCGTGGTTCCTGAAAAAACTATGGTTGAAGGAGAAAAAAACAATGCGGATAAAACTCCACGGGGAGAAGAAAAAATCAATATCAATGCCGCAGATGCCAAAATTTTAGATACGCTGCCGGGAATAGGACCTTCTTTGGCAAAGCGAATCGTTGAATACAGGGAAAAACAAGGCGGCTTTCATACGATTGAAGACCTTAAGAAGGTTTCAGGCATCACCGAAGCTAAATTTGTTAAAGTAAAAGAGCGGATAACCTTATGAAAGGGCAGCAGCTCTTGTTTTTGAATACGCTGCTAGGTGCGGTCATCGCCGGAATCTATGCTGCACGTAAAATCCAAGTTTGGGAGATTTTTTTATGTACAGTGCTTTTGGCCTTGTTTCTATATGCTTGTTTTGCCGTGTGGAAGAAAAAAGAAGAATCGGCTGTAATAATTGTTCTGGTGTTTTTTCTGTTGGGCTTTATGCGATTTGAGCAAACCGATGCGATTTTAATGAATGATATCAGTCGGTATGCAGGTAAGAATGTCTTATTAAAAGGTTCGATCGAAGGAGCCCCACAAGTGAAAATCGACGCTGAAGGAGATCGGCGTCTACGTTATATAGTAAATGCCGAGTCCTTGTCCGTAGACGGTAAGGACTTATTTGTAACAGGTAAGCTCTATGTATATGGAAGTTCAGCGGAAAAAGAGAAGGTAGGACAGATCGGCGATGAAATTTTAGCAGCTGGAACGATAAAAACACTGCATGGCTATAGAAATCCTGGCCGGGTGGATACTGTGGAAAATGCTAAAAAAGAAGGCATTACGGCATCTTTGCCAGCTGGTAAAAAACCGATTGAAATAAAACCTCGGGACACAGCATCTTTTATGCGCTGGATAGAATCGGTAAGAGAAAATATTTTGCGTTCATTGCAGCGCGTCATGAGCGAGGGAGATGCTGCGGCTATTTTTGCGATGCTTTTTGGTGGTTATGAGGGAATTCGCCCAGAACTCCTAAGCGCTTTTACCATAACAGGAATTGTGCATATTTTATCTGTTTCGGGTTCTCATATTTCACTTTTAGCAGGAACGATTGCGTGGGTTTGCAATCTATTTCGCATGCCACGCTTTTTGACGGCTTGTTTGGTAACCGTGGTTATTATCATTTACAGCATTTTTGCCGGAGCAGTTCCACCGGTGCTTCGAGCGGCTGTTATGGGAATCCTGGCGTTTTTTGCTCTGGCTTTGAGGCGTGAACAAGACGCTCGGCGGATTTTGACTATTGTGGCGCTTGGCTTGCTGCTTTACACTCCGGCACTTCTTTACGATATAAGCTTCCAGCTGTCTTTTGCGGCAACGGCAGGCCTTATCTATATAGCGCCTATCCTTCGGCAAAAGCTTTGTTTTATGCCGGAATGGATGGCGGGTAATTTTTCGATAACGATTGGTGCACAGCTTAGCGTGCTGCCGATTTTGGCGTGGTATTTCAATGTGGTTTCTTTAAGCTCATTGCTGGCAAATTTTTTTGTTGTGCCAATTTTGGAATATATCATCATTCTTGGCTTGGTATCTATTTGCTTAGGGGTCGTGCTTTCTTTTTTACAGCCGCTTTTATTTGCCGGTTGCAGCTTAGCTTTGGGGCTGGTTTATGAGCTTACGCGAGAAATCGCAAAAATTCCTGGCGGACAAATATATTTGCCTTCGGTGGGGCTTTGCGGCATTGTTTTTTATTATGCTTGTATAGCTCTTTATTTGACGGGGCGCGGTCGGCTTTTTTATGACAAACTGTTGAAATTGAGCAGAGCATATGTCATTGCGATTGGGTGCATTTTATGTTTGTTTGTATATTTTTTATGGCCGATTCCTCGGTTACAGGTTCATTTTATCGATGTGGGGCAAGGTGATGCAGCTCTTTTGATCACGCCGCATGGTAAGGGGGTGATGATTGATACCGGAGGAACCTTGAAGGGGGATTTCGATGTAGGCGTTAGGGTCGATCTACCTTATTTATACCATTATGGAGTTCGGAATCTGGAATATTTGATCTTGACCCATGCGCATGCTGATCATGCGGGCGGTGCAGGAAGTATTGTGCGTAAGATTCCGGTGAAGCATGTTGTCATAGGAAGGGAAGATCGTATTGAATATGAAAAAACGACGCATCTTAATATGGCGATTGAACCGGCCGCGTCATTTATTCCAGCAGAAAAAGACATGAAGTTTATTGTTGACGGCGTGTTGTTCTCAATCTTGCATGTCGGTGATGCAATCGGATCTAAACCGGGGAACGAAGCCTCAAATGTCATACAGGTCAGGTATGGATCAAGCAGCTTTTTATTTACGGGAGATTTGACAGCAAAGGAAGAAAAACGGATGTTAGCAGATGGCGAAGCGATAAAGAGCACCGTATTAAAGGTTGGGCATCACGGATCGAAGACCTCTTCGACAACTGAGTTTTTAAACGCTGTGCAGCCTAGCTGGGCGGTGATTTCAGTTGGAGCCGATAATCCATTTGGGCACCCCGGGCCAGAGACGTTAGCGAGGCTGCAAAGATGCGGAGCGCATATAGTAAGAACGGATAAAGATGGTGCCGTTGTTTTTGAATCCGATGGCAATACCGTATCCGTCCATACTTATGTGCAAGATGAGTAAAAGAAAATTTTGCGAAATGCAGGTTGTCCTATATAATATAAGAAGACTTGGAAAGGGCGAAAGGCCCTGGATATCTTAAGAAACATGATTTAATGGAGAAAATAGGTGCGAACATGAAATATGCAGAAGCGATGGCGGCGATTAAAAAGGGTGATTTGAAATCCGTGTACCTCATTGCCGGTGAAGAAAGTTATTTGGCGGAAAAAATTGAACAGGCATTGTTGGATAAATTATTGCCTGAGGCAAATAAAGAAGGTTTGCAAAAAATCAGCGGCGATATCGACTTGGCTGAATTGATGAATTTAAATGATTCAGCTCCGTTTTTCAGTGATAAGAATGTTATCTTGATTCGTGGCACGACTTTGTTGAAAGAGAAGAAAAATGCTGCGCCGGCGGAGGGGAAGAAGGCAAAGACGGATAAAAAGGAAGAAGCGTTATTGTCGACTTTGGCAGATATGCCTCCTTATAGTGTTCTGATTCTTGTCAGTCATGAAAAACCTGATAAGCGGCGTAAAATTTATAAAACGATTGAAAAGTATGGAATGACTGTCGAAGCAGAATCGCTGCATGCTTGGAATATAAATGAATGGCTGCAAGCAAAGCTTAGCGAGATGGGAAAACAGTTCGATCGTGAGGCGCATGCTTATTTGCTCGAAGCCATTGGTGTCATGCAAAAAATATCTTTGGGATTTCTTGATCAGGAACTGAGCAAGCTGGCGCTTTATACTGATAAACGGTTAATTGGAAAAGAAGATTTGCTGCAGATCTTATCCGGATTGCCGGAGGTTTCAATTTTTGCGATGCTTGATGCCATCAGTGAAAAAAATACAGGAAAGGCATTGCAGTTATTGAATGAACAGCTTGAGACGGGTACATATCCACTAAATATCGCAGCACTCTTGATTCGTCATGTTCGGCAGCTATGGCAGGCAAAAATCTTGGAAGCGAAAGGCTATAGCGGCAGGCAGCTAGCTTCTCCTTTGGGATTGGTTCCCTTTGTGGCGGAAAAGGTTGCAAAATACAGTCGCAGTTTCAAAGAGCCCGCTCTTAAACAAGCACTGATGGATTTAGCAGAAATGGATTACAAACTAAAATCCGGACAGGCAGAGCCGGCACTTTTGGAGAGAATCATCATTGAACTTTGCAGAGCTTGAGAAATCGTTAAAGAGGAAAGTGGGGGTGACTATGCAAAAATTTTTACAGGAGTTCAAGGCGTTTGCCTTAAAAGGCAATGTGCTTGATTTGGCCGTAGCGGTGGTTATTGGCGGTGCTTTTGGGAAAATCGTGAGCTCTTTGGTCAACACGATAATCATGCCGCTTGTTGGTATTTTGCTCGGTGGGCTTGATTTTAGCGGACTTAGTTTTACTGTGGGGCAGTCGGTTATTAAATACGGTGAATTCATTCAGTCTGTTGTGGATTTTCTGATTATTGCTTTGGCTATTTTCACTTTTATTAAAATTCTCACGGCTTTTCAAAACAAGGCAGTAAAACCGGAAGAAAAAGCAGTGGATTCAGCTGTACTCGCAACTGAATACCTAAAAGAAATACGCGATTTACTCAAAACGGAACAAGATGGGCGCAAATAAAAAATCGGCTAAAAAATTCAGCCGATATAAATAAAAATACCAGTTGCTAAAAGCAACTGGTATTTTTATCGGTCCAAAAGAACCTGCCGTCCGTTTAAGGTTGTTTTACAATAACCCATTTATTACATAAATGTAAAATTATTCAGCTAACGCTTTATTGATTTTGCGAGCTAAACGAGACTTTTTGCGAGCTACAGCGTTTTTGTGGTAAACACCGCTAGCAGCTGCCTGGTCGAGTTTTTTGCTGGCAACGATAAGGAGGGCTTTTGCTTCATCAACATTACCTGCTTCAAGAGCATCACTGACTTTACGGGATGCAGTCTTTACAGCGGATTTTGCAGCGAAGTTTTTAGCGCGACGTTTAGCGTCGGATTTTACACTGAGAATAGATGATTTTATGTTTGGCAAGAATTTCACCCCCTTAATAGCTTGTTACCTAAATATTCTAGCATGGTGCAAATGAAAATGCAATACTTTATTTTGGATCGGTCGGCAGAGGCCATTGGCTTGCTAGGGAAGGCGTTGAAATGATATAATAGGAATAATATTCGTAATTGGCTCGCAGGAGGAAAAAATGCAGACAAAAAATATACGTAATTTTTCTATTATTGCTCATATTGATCATGGTAAATCAACGATTGCCGATCGTTTGATCGAATACACAGGGACTTTGTCCAAAAGGGAAATGGAAGCTCAGGTTTTAGACAGCATGGACCTTGAAAGAGAACGCGGCATAACGATCAAGGCGCAGACGGTGCGTCTTGATTATCAAGGGGCGGATGGGCAGATGTATGAGCTCAATCTCATCGATACACCGGGCCATGTCGATTTTACCTATGAGGTTTCAAGAAGCCTTGCAGCTTGCGAAGGGGCTCTTTTGGTTGTCGATGCAGCCCAGGGCGTTGAAGCACAGACGTTGGCGAATGTTTATATGGCACTCGAAAATGAGCTGGAAATCATTCCGGTCATCAATAAAATTGATTTACCGAGTGCTGAGCCGGAAATGGTCAAAAAAGAAATTGAAGATGTCATTGGGCTCGATACCAGTGATGCTGTCATGGCTAGTGCCAAATCAGGCATTGGCATTAAAGAAATCCTCGACAAAGTCGTTGAAAAGGTGCCAAGCCCGGCAGGTGATCCGGAAAAACCATTAAAAGCTTTGATTTTTGATTCGAATTTTGATTCGTATAAAGGCGTTATTGCGCATATTCGTGTGATCGATGGCTGTATAAAGCCAGGGATGACACTTAAGATGATGGCGACAGGCAAGAGCTTTGAGGTTACCGACATCGGTTGTTTCCGTCCGGCACCAGTTATTATGCCAGAACTCTATGCCGGGCAGGTTGGCTTTATTGCCGGCAGTCTTAAAAACGTCAAGGATGTGCGTGTCGGCGATACGGTAACGAATGCTGAAGCTCCAGCAGCTGAAGCGCTTCCCGGTTATCGCGGGGTCAATCCGATGGTTTATTGCGGGCTGTATCCAATCGACAGTGCAGATTATGATAATCTGAAAGATGCGTTGGAAAAATTGCAGTTAAACGATGCGGCATTGATGTTTGAACCGGAAACTTCGACGGCTTTGGGCTTTGGTTACCGTTGCGGATTCTTAGGACTTTTGCATATGGATGTTATCCAGGAACGGTTAGAGAGAGAATACAATCTTAAGCTCATCACAACGGCTCCGAGCGTAATTTATCATGTGTATAAGACCAATGGTGAGATGATCAAAATCGATAATCCTTCGAATTTACCGCCAACGACAGAAATCGATCATATCGACGAGCCCTATGTCAAGGCGACGGTCATCGTGCCAAACGACTATGTCGGAGCAGTCATGGAAATATCCCAGGAAAAACGCGGCGAATTCAAGAATATGGATTATCTTGATGTCAATCGCGTCATGATAACCTATTATATTCCACTCAATGAAATCATATATGATTATTTTGATCGATTGAAATCGTCGACGCGCGGTTATGCGTCGCTTGATTATGAATTGGTAGATTATCGCCAGTCAAAGCTTGTTAAGCTCGATGTTTTGCTCAATGGCGAGGCTGTTGATGCCTTGTCAACGATTGTTCACATCGATCGTGCGGCAATGCGTGGACGCCAGTTAGCCGCGAAGTTAAAAGGAATCATTCCGCAGCAGATGTTTGAAATTCCGATTCAGGCGGCTATTGGCAATAAGGTCATTGCCAGAGAAACCGTTCGGGCGATGCGAAAAGACGTTTTGGCCAAATGTTATGGCGGCGATATTTCGCGTAAACGCAAGCTGCTCGAAAAACAAAAAGAAGGCAAGAAACGCATGAAATCTGTAGGGTCTGTAGAAGTTCCACAGGAAGCTTTCATGGCGATCTTGAAGATTGATTGATGCAAATCGGCTTGTATGTGCATATTCCGTTTTGCCGGCAAAAATGCTTTTATTGTGATTTTGCTTCGGCGGCGGGTACGGTGCTTTTGCAGCAAGCATATGTAAAAGCACTTTGCCGGGAAATTGAACAGGCTGGAAAACAGTATGCTGGCGAATCTATCCATACGGTCTATATCGGAGGCGGAACGCCGACGGCTTTGCCGGAGACACTTTTACAAGAAATCCTGGAAAAACTGCAACATTCATTTGTGCTCAGTGAAGTCGTTGAATTTACCGTAGAGGCAAATCCGGGGACTGTGACGAAGGAAAAGCTGATGCTGCTCAAGACTCTTGGCGTCAATCGTTTGAGTTTTGGTGTTCAGAGTTTTGATGATGGCTTGTTGAAAAAAATTGGCCGCATCCATACCTCTGATGATGCCTTGGCGGCGATAGCGGAAGCTAGAGCGGCAGGGTTTTCCAATATCAGCATGGATTTGATGTATGGACTGCCTGGGCAAACGATGGAGATGCTCCAAGAAAGCGTAAAGACAGCATTGTCGCAAAAAGTGGAGCATATTTCAATCTACGGGCTTCAAATCGAAGAGCAAACGGAATTTTTCAGGCGGCAAGAACGCGGCGAGCTCGATTTACCGAGCGATGAACTTGTCGATGCAATGTATGAATATATGACTAAGGCATTGCCGGCAGCGGGATATGGTCGATATGAAATTTCAAATTTTGCCCGTGACGGCTTTATGAGCCGCCATAACATGAGTTATTGGCAAGATAAAGCGTATATCGGTCTTGGTGCTTCGGCACATTCTTATTATGGGAATGAACGGTTTTTCAATGTAGCAGAGACAAGTGATTATATCAATCGACTGATGGCAGGGGAAAGCCCAGCAGAAGTTGAAGAAGAGTCGACGCGGGACATATTGATGGAAGAGTTCTGTTTTCTGGCTCTGCGTACATCACAGGGGATAGATACGGTGGCGTTTTTGCAGAAATTTGGCTGCGGCATCGATTCGGTGTATGGGAGCAAGCTCAGCCGTCTCCAAAAAAAAGGCCTTATCGTGCAAAATCAGCAATATTTAAACTTGACAGAACTTGGAATGAAGTATGGCAACGTTGTTTTTGCAGAATTTATATTGGAAAAATGATGTGTTTAAAAGTGTTTGGCAGCGAAGCTCTAGCTAAGAACGACAGGGTTTTGCCGTCAAACTCAAATTTTTTGTTTTCCCCGAAACCATGTTGACATTTTTATAAAAGAGTGGTACATTCTTATTAGACATTAGCACTCACTTGTTGCGAGTGCTAACAATAGGGGGTGGGATAATGCTAAACGAACGAAAACGACGAATTCTTCAGGCGATTATCAACGATTATATTTCCACCGCAGAACCTATTGGCTCTAGGACAATTGCTCGCAAATACGATTTGGGAGTGAGCTCGGCTACTATCCGCAATGAGATGGCCGATTTGGAATTGCTTGGCTATATTGAGCAGCTCCATACTTCATCGGGTCGCATTCCGTCATCAAAAGGCTATCGTTTTTATGTCGACGATCTTCTGAGCCCGGAAGCAATGACCCCGAATGAAATGACTTTGATCAAAAATTGGTATAAAGCAAAGGTACAAAGATTAGACGAAGTTTTTCAGGAAACGGCTAAGATTATATCACGAATGACAAAGAATGTTTCATTAGTGCTTGCACCGCAGTTATCACAAGCTATGTTCAGGTCTCTGCAGTTTTTGCCGCTTGATGCGAATCGTGTCATAGCGGTCATCATGACCGATGTTGGCTTTATTGAAAACAAGATCATTGTCATGCCGTCCGGTGCGTCTTTTGAAGATTTTCAAAGAATCGCGCTTTCAATCAATGAGTGTTTGGCAGGAAAGGCGCTCGATTCGATAAGCTCGGCGATGCTCAGGAAAATCGAAGCGGAAATCAAAGATAGTTCTTTGTTTGATGCGGCGCTTGAAGTGATACATCGGGCATTGGCTGAAGAAAAGAAAGAGCGACTATACCTCGGTGGTACAACGCAGCTTCTAAGTCAGCCGGAATTTCGCGATGTCGAAAAGGTCAAGGCGATATTGCTGATGCTCGAAGAAGAGCAGCTTTTATGCGATATCCTAAATGCACAAAAGACCGAGGGCCTCAGTGTTACGATTGGCCAGGAAAATAAGTACAGTGGCATTCAAGAGTGCAGTATTATCAGTGCCACGTATCATTTTGATGGCGAATTGCTCGGTACGATTGCTGTGCTCGGTCCGACTCGCATGGAATACGCAAGGACGATGGCATTGCTGGATTTCATGAATGCGAATTTAGCGCAGGTATTAAAACAATTCAGATGGTAGTGTAAAACTGCCATAAAAGGGTATAGAGTGCAAAAAGAGGTGAGGTTTTGAAAATGCCATTTATGAAGGAAGAACTGAAGAAAAAAGACGAGGCTATCTTAGCCGATATGGAACAGGAAATCAAACAGTCAGAACAAGCTGAAGCAGCAACAGATGAAGCAGCAGATCAACAAGAAGCAGACAGCAGTGCAGTAGATGCAGCGGCCATTCAAGCAGATCTTGACAAAAAGACACAAGAGCTCAAAGAATCAGAAGATCGTCTGATGCGTCTGCGCGCTGATTTTGATAATTTCCGTCGTAGGACCCGCCAAGAAAAAGAAGAACTGTCCGCCGTTGTATCCCAGGGCATTTTAGCGGATCTTTTACCGCTTCTTGATAATTTTGAACGTGCTTTGGCGGTAGAAACTTCGGCAGAAGAAGCCTTTAAAGAAGGCATGTCGATGGTGTATAATCAATTTGTCGCTAGTTTGCAAAAAAACGGCTTAGAGCCAATCAAGGCTGTTGGTGAGAAATTCGATCCGAACTTCCATCAGGCAGTCATGCGGGTAGAAGATGCGGGTCAAGAGGATGACGCCATCCTTGAAGAACTGCAAAAGGGGTACATGGCGCATGGTCGGGTGATTCGTCCGAGCATGGTCAAAGTAGTGGCTAATTAAACAGGTTATTTTCTTATATGCAGCATATAGAGATAAATATTAAATTTTAGTTTAATCTGAGGGGGATATTTATATGTCAAAAGTAATTGGTATTGACTTGGGTACAACAAATTCGGTTGTAGCTGTTATGGAAGGCGGCGAACCTACCGTCATCACAAATCCGGAAGGCAGCCGTTTGACACCATCGGTTGTCGGTTTCTCAAAAAATGGCGAACGTTTGGTAGGCCAGTTGGCAAAACGTCAGGCTGTATCGAATCCAGATGGTACGTTTTCATCCATTAAACGCCATATGGGCACCGATTATAAAGTCAGTGTTGATGGTAAAAATTACTCGCCGCAGGAAATTTCCGCAATGATTTTGCAAAAGCTTAAAGCAGATGCAGAAGCATATTTGGGCGAAACTGTTACACAGGCTGTAATCACTGTTCCGGCATATTTCAATGACAGTCAGCGCCAGGCAACAAAAGACGCTGGTAAAATCGCAGGCCTTGATGTGCTTCGTATCATCAATGAACCTACGGCAGCGGCTCTTGCTTATGGTATGGATAAAGGTGAAGAACATACGATTCTCGTATTTGACCTTGGTGGCGGTACGTTCGACGTATCCATCTTGGAACTTGGCGATGGCGTATTTGAAGTAAAAGCTACGAATGGTAACAACCGTTTGGGCGGAGATGACTTTGACCAATGCGTTATGAACTGGATGGTTGAAGAATTCAAGAAATCTAACGGCATCGATCTTTCCGCTGATAAAATGAGTGCACAGCGTTTGATTGAAGCAGCTGAAAAAGCAAAGATCGAATTGTCGAATATGCTTTCGACGAATATCAATCTTCCATTCATCACAGCCGATGCTAGCGGTCCAAAACATTTGGATTTGACTTTGAGCAGAGCAAAATTCGATGAATTGACAGCTGACCTAGTCGAATCTACGATGGGCCCGACTCGTCAGGCATTGAAAGATGCTGGTCTTACTGCTAGCGATATCGATAAAATCATCTTGGTTGGTGGTTCGAGCCGTATTCCTGCAGTTCAAGAAGGCATCAAAAAGAATTTGGCGAAAGAACCTCATCGCGGCGTAAATCCAGATGAATGTGTTGCCGTCGGTGCAGCTATTCAGGCTGGTGTCCTTGTCGGCGAAGTTAAAGATGTTCTGCTTTTGGATGTAACTCCGCTTTCCTTGGGTATTGAAACATTAGGCGGCGTTTGCACGAAGATCATCGAACGCAATACAACGATTCCGGCATCGAAGAGCCAGGTGTTCTCGACCGCTGCGGACAATCAGCCTTCAGTTGATATCCATGTTCTTCAAGGCGAACGCGAAATGGCAGCTGGCAATAAGACTTTGGGCCGTTTTGAACTTTCCGATATTCCACCAGCACCAAGAGGTGTGCCTCGTGTCGAAGTTTCCTTTGATATCGATGCCAATGGTATCGTGCATGTATCAGCAAAAGATCTTGGTACAGGCAAAGAACAAAAAATCACGATCACGTCGGACAGCGGCATGAGCAAAGATGATATCGATCGTATGGTCAAGGAAGCTGAAGCACATGCTTCGGAAGATAAAGAACGCAAAGATGAAGTGGAAACTAGAAATAGTGCAGATTCTTTGGTTTATCAGGCTGAAAAAACAATCAAAGATCTCGGAGACAAAGCCGATAAAGCTTTGGTTGAAAAAATCCAGGCTGCTTCTGAAACGGTTAAAGAAGCTCTCAAAGGCACAGACATTGAAGCGATTAAAAAAGCAACAGAAGAATTGCAAAAACCTCTTTATGAACTCAGCGCAGCCGCTTATCAAGCAGCTGAAGCCGCTGGCGCAGGGGCAGCTCCCGGGGCAGGTGCCGCCGGGCCGCAAG
>Ga0183099_1000450_pt1 | contig 30728 bp, 34 predicted proteins | sample Biomet1_FD_127788 | JGI IMG/M metagenome (GOLD analysis project Ga0183099, IMG submission 127788) | Microbial communities from bioreactor (seeded with anoxic lake sediment) at LBNL, California, USA - Biofuel metagenome 1 | ecosystem: Engineered > Bioreactor > Anaerobic > Unclassified ...
AATTACCGAAAGATGTAATGACCTCTCCAGCATAGCCCTCGAGCAGAATCAACCTTGTAGATGAAACATTCAACGCCAGACGAAACAGCGTCGTAATCAAAAGTAGTGATGGAAAAACCGAAAAATCCAAGGCTTCCACATTATAAATAGAAACCATGACAATTACCAAAGCTAATGTGATATTAAGGCACAAAAGCAAATCCAACAGCATCGTTGGCAACGGTATAATCATCATGATTACTATGGTAATAATCGCCAAAGCAACTACTACATCACTATATTTTTGTATGAATCCTCCCATGGTTGAAGAAGATGTTTGTGCAGCCATTATGTCCGCTCCTCATTTACAGATAACAAAATACATTCAGACTATACTATGCTAACTTTTTATTTTTCAAACGATATACATAAGCCAATACTTCCGCTACTGATTTATAAAGTTCTTGTGGTACAGCATCTCCTATTTCAGTCGCTGCATAAAGTGCTCTAGCCAAAGGCTTGTTCTCGACAATTGTCACCCTTGACTCACGGGCCACTTCTTTGATCTTCTGTGCGATCAAATCCTGGCCTTTGGCTATGACAACCGGTGCTGGCATTCCTGCAGTATATTTCAAAGCAATCGCAAAATGTGTAGGATTCGTGACAATAACATCTGCCTTAGGAACTTCCTGCATCATTCGCTGCATCGCCATTTGGCGCTGTTTCTGACGGATTTTCCCTTTGATCTGCGGATCTCCTTCAGACTGCTTGCTTTCATCCTTTATATCCTGCTTGCTCATTTTTAAACCTTCTAAATGCTGCCATTTTTGATAAACATAGTCTAAGATTGCCAAAACCAAAAAAACTGCACAGATTTTAAATGCCAAAAACATGACAACACCTGTAATAACATGCAGCGTCGTAGGCAAATCCGCCGAAATGAGTTTTGGCATCTGCAGTATTTCATCTAGCAGATATTGATAGACAAACATGCCCACAACAACGATTTTCAAAATAGATTTCACAAGCTCCACCAAAGAACGTTTGGAAAAAATCCGACCAAACCCATTGATTGGATTTAAATTTTCAAGTTTAAACTGCAATGGTTCCATTGTAAAAACAATACCAACCTGAAATAAATTTATCATAAGACCTGTAACCATGATAACAACCATGATCGGCAAAGCCGTCTTTGCCAAAATCTCAACAATTCCAAGAAACAGCCGCATGACGGATTCGACATCTACGGGCTGATATAAATGGCTGAATATATAAATCATATAACTGACAATTTGATCATATATCGAAGCACCAAAAACGTTCAGCGAGATGAACCCACTTAAAAGGACAAATGCTGCACTGATTTCCTGGCTTTTCCCTACCTGCCCTTTATTACGGGCATCACTTTGGCGTTTCGCTGTTGGTTTTTCTGTTTTTTCTCCCGCAAAAAGCTGCAGATCAAACACAGGATTTTCATCGAATTGCCCGCAAAACCAGGGATATGTTTCCATACATTTCATTAAACATCACATCCAAAAACAAGACATAAAACGGCAAAGCAATCGATAACACAAAAAGGCCAATGACAATCTTAGCCGGTATGCCTACGACAAAAATATTCATCTGCGGCATTGTCCTCGCCAAAATCCCCAGGCCAACATCGGTCAGCAAAACAGCAAACAGAACCGGTAATGCAATTTTGAGTCCTGTCAGAAAAATCCCTCCGGTAAAATCTGCGATGATATTCGTCAAACTCAAATCAAAGGAAGCACCTAAGACAGGAACGAGCTGAAAGCTCTCAAACAATCCGGCAATAATAATATGATGACTGTTGCTCACCAAAAAAATAATAAGCCCTAAATTATACAAAAAACTGCCAATCAACGGAATCTGCTGACCAGAAGTCGGATCGACGACATTGACAACGGCAAAGCCGACTTGCATATCCATCAATTTTCCGGCCATATTGATTGCCGCAAAAATAAGATAACTTACAAATCCAATCAGCCAGCCGATGATCAGCTCCGTTATAATTGACAGTACAAATCCCAATAAAGTTGTAGGTAGTGGAGCTACGCCTTGCTGATCGACAACAGGAAAAATGACCAGTGTAAGAGCCGCTGCCACCATAGTCCTGATGTACACAGGAATATTTAAGCTGCCGAAAAAAGGAGCTATGATGAAAATACCGCTGATTCTAGTCAAAACCAAGAAGAATATCCCCAAATGATTTTGCATTATATCATACAAATCCAAGTCAAATTCTCCTCATCAACCAATATAATTCGGTAAATTCATAAATATTTTTGATACATAGTCCACCATCAAACGCAGCATCCACGGACCAAACACCAAAATTGCCACAAAAACCGCCACGATTTTAGGAATAAACGCCAGTGTCTGTTCCTGGATCGACGTCGTCGCCTGAAACACACTGACCAATAGACCCACCAATAAACCTAGCCCCAGCATTGGAGCTGAAACCAGCATTACGACCAGCAAGGCTTCTTGCGCAAGCTGGATTACCAAATCTCCTGACATCTTTCCTCATCCCCTAATTGAAGCTTACAATCAACGACCGAATCAACAAATGCCAGCCATCAACCATTACAAAAAGCAAAATCTTAAATGGCAACGAAATCATGACCGGTGGCAGCATCATCATCCCCATTGACATAAGCGTACTCGCTACAATCATATCAATTACAATAAACGGGATATAAATCATAAACCCAATCTGAAAAGCAGTCTTAAGTTCGCTGATAAGAAATGCCGGGATTAAAGTAAACGTCGGTACATCTGCCTGTGACTCCGGTCTTTCTGCCTTAGATAAATTCACCAAAAGTGCCAAATCAGACTCTCTTGTCTGCTTGAACATGAACTCACGCATAGGTTCAACCACTTTGCTCACAGCTTCTGTCTGTGAAATCTGCCCAGCCAAATAAGGCTGCAAACCATTATCATTGGCTTGGCTCCAATATGGTGACATGATATAAAACGACAAAAACAAAGCTAAGGCAACGACAACTTGATTTGGCGGCATGTTCTGCGTAGATAAAGCATTACGCAAGAACGACAGCACGACAATGATTCGAATAAAAGAAGTCGTCATGATAAGAATCGATGGTGCAATCGACAAAATCGTCAACAATGCCATAACCTGCAACGTTACAGCCACTTCCTGCGGGTTATCAGAAGCGCCCACACCAATATTAACATTGGGGATGACCGGCGCAGCCCATGCCCCTGCCGGTACAAATAAAATCAAAAGCAGTATTCCCGCTAAAAAAACAACATGTCGCCGCCTTAACACCAGCTCACAACCTCTTCCCTTATTTACGATATCTTCCATCTTTAAACAGAGCTGGAATCCTCCGTGATATTTTGTCAAGCGACTTGAGCTGCTCAGCAAAAACTTGTTCAATGCCTTCGGTAGGAAGCTGCTGACTTTCCCTGCTCCGAAGCGTTTCAATCTGCTGCGGATCTGTAATTTCCTGCAATAGTGTTATCGACTGTTCAGTGACGCCAAGCATGACAACCTTACCGGCAAGCTCAACTACGCAAACAGAACGATTTGGCCCCAGCGGCAAATTCTCAAGAATTTTACCGCCGTCTGCCAAGGTCGCCTTCGTAAAACGACCGCCTAAAAAGCGAGAAGCTACATAGGCTAGGACTAAAACAAATACGAACACAACAAGTAAGCTGATAAGATAAGCCAAGGTCGACCACCATGAAGTTTGCGTCGGATGCGGGTCAACATCTTGATAACCGGCCAAATAGCCTCCCGATGAAGCCGCATCTTCAGCAGCTGATACAATTGACGAATCTGCAAAATACAAACAAAAACTGACAAATAGGCAAAGCAGCACTAAATTTCTAAAAATCTTCATTAGCCTACAGCTTTACGCACAGCTTCCAAAACACGATCTGGCTGGAAAGGTTTTACGATAAAGTCACGTGCTCCAGCTTGAATTGCTTCAATAACCATAGCCTGTTGGCCCATAGCACTGCACATGATGACTTTAGCATTAGGATCTACCTTCTTGATTTCTTTGACTGCACTGATGCCGTCCATTTCTGGCATCGTAATATCCATTGTCGTAAGATCTGGCTTAAGCTCTTGATATTTTTCCAAAGCCTTCAAGCCGTTTTCTGCTTCTCCGACAATTTCATACCCATTTTTACTCAAAATATCTTTTACCATCATTCTCATAAACGCTGCATCATCAACGATCAAAACTCTAATTGCCATTTTCATCTCTCCCCATATCATTTTACATTTTCATTATATTTATGATTCATAACAAGCTTGGCTATACTATGATACCTATGCTAATTATATAGTAATACCCTCAATTTCTCAAGCAAACTTTAAACTACTGCAAATTCTTTGCTCGTTCCATTGGGCTTACGATATCTGTGATGCGAACACCAAAATTCTCATCGATGACAACCACTTCACCTTTAGCCAAAAGCTTACCATTGACGAGGATATCCACAGGTTCGCCTGCAAGCTTATCAAGCTCTACAATGGATCCTGTCGACAGTTCCAATATATCACGAATGCGTTTTTTGGTACGCCCCAGCTCAACGGTGACTTGAAGCGGAACATCTAAGATCAACCCGATATTGGTATCGTTGATCTGTACCGGCTCAGTTGACAGTGGCGTAAACTGAGCCGTCTGCACCGGAATGTTCGATGCAACACGTGCCTGGTTTGGCATATACGCTTGTGGCGCAGCTGCATATGCTTGTGCTGGCATTTCTGCTGGCATCGGCTGTTGCATCATTGGGGCAGCAGGTGCCACAGTTGGCGCTGGTGCCGGCATAGGTGCCGCTGCTGGCGCTGGTGCCGCAACAACAGGTGCAGGTACCGGTTCTGGTTCTCCAGCACTTTGATTCAATAAGCTTTGAACCATTTCCTTTGCTATTCCTAGCGGCAAAATCTGCATGATTTCGCTATCGATCAAGCCCTCAACTTCCATTCGGAAGGAGATTTTCGCAATAGCGTCATCTTGCCCAACAATCTCAGTTACCTTATCAACACTTGACAAATCGATCAAGCTGACCTTTGGCGGCGAGATATCAATCTTTTTGGTGAACATCGTCGACAACGAAGTTGCCACTGAGCCCATCATCTGATTCATCGCTTCGCCAACGGCACTCATGCGAATCTCATCTAAGGTCGTTTCGGTAACAGTGCCATCGCCTCCCATCATCAAATCCGCAATAACAGCAGCATCGGATGCCTGGATCGCTAAAATATTGCTTCCATCAATCCCATGCGTATAGCCTACTTCAACAATCAAGTACGGCAAAGGATAATGATCCTTTATTAAATTAACCGTATCAATTGAAACCGAAGGAGTCGTAATCGATACCTTGTGGCCCAAAAGCACCGATAAAGTCGTCGCTGCCCCGCCCATGGAAATATTTCCTATTTCTCCAAGGGCATCTTTTTCTATATCTGAAAGATCATCCAGCAGCGGCGAAGATGCTGAGTCATCAGCAGATGTTGTATCAACGGAGGGTATCCCGCCGTTCAATAATGCATCTATTTCTTCCTGCGAAATTAAATCATCACTCATTGTTATCCTCATCGCCTTCCGTAATTACTCGTGTAATCTGCACTGCGGCATTTTTTCCAAAGGTACCCGGCCTGCAGTAAAATTTAGGTCGTTTGCCAATAATGCATTTCAATTCATCTTTTACCTTCGTATCGAGCTGTAACACATCATTGAAACCCAATGTCAAAAACTCTTGAATCGTTATATCAATCGATCCCAGTTCAACAATCATAGGAACCGATGTATTGCGAATTTTGCGTTGCAAAAGTTCAAACTGTTCCGGATGATCTTGTTTATTGGCAACGGATGCCGCAACCCAAAATGTTGTTGTCAATTTCGACATGATTGGTTCTAACACTAAATACGGAATACAAACATTCATCAGACCTTCAATGCTTCCAACCTTAACTTGCAGCGTAATGATAACAACCATATCACTTGGCGGAACGATCTGCGTAAATTGCGGATTTGTCTCCATAGCTTCAAGCTGCGGTGATATTTTCACTACATTTTCCCAAGCATCTCTAAAATTCTCAATTGCTTTATTAAAGATTTTCCGAATAACAGCCTCTTCTATTTCGGTCAAAACACGGATTTTCATCGTCGATTCGCCTGTGCCGCCAAATAAACGATCGATAATCGCAAATGCTATGCTCGGATTGAGTTCCATAATTACATTTCCCTTAAGCGGCGGAACCGCCAATACCCCAATAACACTCGGATTCGAAAGGGAACGGACAAATTCTTCATAGGTCAGCTGTTCTACCGATGCCACTTCCACATTTACCATCGTCCGTAAATGCGTCGATAAATAGGTATTTAAAAGGCGGGCAAAATTTTCATGCAGCATGTACAAAGTACGAATCTGGTCTTTCGAAAATTTATCAGGTCGTTTAAAGTCATATATCTTTACTTTTTTCTGCTCTTCTGCCGCATTGACTTCTTCCGCTGAAACAGCTCCTGTAGACAGCGCCGACAAGAGCTTGTCTATTTCAGACTGTGATAAGACGTCTTCCCCCAATCTTCCTCCTCCTTTCCTTACCTATACTCACTGCGTAATATTTCTTATTGGAAAACAAAATTGGTTATATAGACTTCATAAACGGAGCCTTCGCCCAATTGTTTATTCAATTCTGTTTTAAGCTGCTGTTTTAAGTCATCTTGCTTATTGGGTTCAAACTCATCGATTTTTTGCGCTCTTAAGACTTGTACTACAGAATCAAGCACCTTCGTCTCAGCGGCCGTATTCATTTTCCCATCGACAAAATTCTTTTTATCTCCCGGATTCATTTCGAGCACAACGCCCACTTTCAAGAAGCGACCTGACTTAACACCGCCAACATTGACAATGATCCCCGTCTTAGGATCTCCTAATTTAATAAATATACCAGGTTCACGCGGCGCTGCCTTTTGCCCCACAGAATCGGTCATCACCTTTGTCGTTACAAAATAAGATATCCCGCCGGCTAAAATTAGTCCGATAACCACTAAGGCAGCAATAATAACTACCGGTGACTTCTTTTTAGTTGCGACAACTACTTCTTCATCAGCCATTCTTCACACCTCCATGATGTTCTATAAATTGCCTTGATTTCATCTGCAAAAACAGATAGCGACGCCTAACCTGCTTTAAAGGCGGCACTCCTTCTCAAATATATCCGAACATCCTGTTCAAATAAACCTGAAAGCATATATTCAAATGGTCATCTCACAAGCCTTATGCAAAACCCATTGTATATTCGAAGTTAAAATCCCTTCAAAGCCCGGCGATACGCCATAACCCGGCGCACAACTTCCTCCATGCGTTCTTCCACAATCAATTTCTTCCCATTGACGAGTGTGATCACCGTATCCGGTGTTTGTTCTATTGTTTCTATAATTTCGGCATTTAAAATGAATTCACCTTTTTTATTTGCTTCTGAGTTAAATTTGGTTAATTTTATCATGAAAGCCAACCCCATTCTCAAAGATAAGGGGGGAATCCCTTCCCCCTTTGCCTTAACTTATTTTATCGTTTCATCCCAATCAAAGTTTCGAGCATTTCATCGGAAACCGTGATGATCTTAGAGTTTGATTGATACCCGCGCTGCGTTACAATCATGCTGCTGAACTCGCTAGCCAAATCAACATTGGACATTTCAAGAGCTGATGGCGTAAGAGTTGATCCACTAGCAGAAACCGTAGCGACCTGCGCTTTCCCGGAGTTGTTAGAAACTGAATACAGACTTCCACCTGATTTTTCTAAGCCAGCCGGGTTGTTAAACGTGGCTAAAGCCACTTGCGCAATTGTACGTTTCTCATTATTGGTATAAGTCGCTGTAGCAATCCCCGAACTATCAAAAGAAACACTTTTTAAAGAGCCTGCAGCATACCCATCATAATCAGTACAAGCTGCTGTCGATTCTCCAGCATACTGAGTAAGACCCGTATAATCAATAGCAATGCTCGATGCTGCTGCATTATCCGAAAAAGCAGTTATAGCTAAAGTTCCCGGAGATCCTGATTTATATGAGCCATCTGTGTTAAATGTTATTGTATCTGTTACCGCACTATTGGTATACCCATCCGTAGCAGCAGTATGCGCTGCAATTTTTGCTGTCCAGGTATTTGCTGTACTAGTTTTTTCAAGCGTTAACGGAACAGAATATTTTGTTCCCAGGCTATCATAGACAGTCATCGTTGTCGTTACAGGGACACTATCGCCTACAGTATAAGTGGTAGAACCAGTAGTCACAGTTTGTGTTGTTCCATCTGACATAGTCAACGTAAGTGATTTTGCTGTGGCATTTGTCGTCCCGGTAGTGCTCATTGTATAAGATCCAGAAGTCGAAGATGCTATAGCAGTTCCATCTCCCGCAGTCCCACTTACTGAAGCAATTGTAAGTGCGGATGCATTCAAATTTTTACTATAAGTCGCAGATGTAGTTGCTTTAGCCGCCAAGGAAGAATCTGCCGGAATCTTAATCGTTGTTGGAGCAGCCGTAGTATCAATTGTCCCCGCAGCTGCATCTCCATTCCACCCTTGAACTTTTACTCCTGAACCTGGCAAAACCAAGGTTCCATCTTCATCAAATGAAAATGCACCATCTCGCGTATAGTAATTATTATCTCCATTATTTACAATGAAAAAGCCTGATCCAGAAATCGCTAAATCTGTATTTTTCCCAGTTGTCTCAGTACTGCCATTTGTCATAAGTGTATCTATGCTGCCAACGCTAACACCCAAACCAATTTGTTCTGGATTTGTCCCTCCAGTTGAGGTTCCCGCAGACGATGCCCCAACCAAAGTTTGATTCAAGGTATCCTGAAAGGTTACGCGACTAGATTTGAAACCTGTCGTATTGACATTAGCGATATTATTCCCAATTACATCCATTCGTGTTTGGTGGCTCTTTAATCCGGCTACACCGGAAAACAAGGAACGCATCATAATTATCTTTCTCCTTTTTTATCTGCAGGGGCTGCTTCGATCATTCCACAGCCCTAGGCTTCCCGAAGGTCCAGCCTATAATATAACTGCACTATCAATATTGGTAAATACATTTTCCCTTGCACTTGTGCCATCCATGGCGGTTATCACGGTCCGATTGGGCACGCTCACAACAAAAGCCATATTATTGAGATATACTAAGGATTCTTTTGCGCCCTTAGCGGCAACCTTGTCAACGGCTTGGCTTAATTTTTCCTGATCTTGCTTCGTCAGCTGCAAATTTCTGCTTTGCATGCGCTGCTGTGCATGTTGAGAAAAAACCACTTGGCCGCTCACATTTGCCAGTACATCAGCAAATGACTCTTTGCCTTTACTAAAATTAGTTGTCGGTGCCGAACTATGATTTCCGACAGGTATAAGTGGTTGGGTTGATACGTAAATTCTTGAATCAGCCATTACCTCTTATCCCCCTCTGTTCTCTATGCCTGCGTTGAAGCCGCTGTATTCGCTGTTGCATTGGCACCGATCAAAGTGATCTGTCCAACTGGTACAGATACCGATTTTGATGACCCGCTTGCCTGTGCGACAATCGAAGGTGCACCATTTGAAAGGCTGACGCCAAGGACTTTACCGGAATACGTCGTCTTATTATCATCTGTCCACTGGATATTTTGTCCAATCATGCCATTGAGCTGGGCGACAAGCAAGGATGAATTGATATTGCCCACCACAGAAGATACATTGGTCATGCCGCTTGCCACGTTAGTCATCTGTTCAAGCGATGAGAACTGTGCCAGCTGGGCTACGTAAGCTGAATTATCTTGCGGACTCAAAGGATCCTGATACTGCATTTGTTTGACCAAAAGCTGCAAAAATGCATCTTTATCGAGTGCACCGCCTGGCGTGGATGAACTGGAGCTCGTCGATGTTGTTGCACTGGTTACCGGTACTCCATTTATTGTGTTTAAACTGTTTGACATAGATTTTCCTCCTTACTTAAATGCGATAATCAATTCCGTCATCTGTGCTGACATCTGTATTGATCGGGGCTATACTGCTCACTTCATCTTCAAAGTCTTCCATGTTGACCTGTCGGTGCCTATTTTGTGAGCCGGCTTGCTGTTGCTGGTTCGCCTGACTGCCTTGCCCAAGAGAATCCCCTAGACCTGCATAAACGCCGACATTATCGACTTTCAAGCCCTGCGACTGCAATTCTTGCCGCAATTGAACCAATGAGTTTTCAATGATGGTCCGCACTTCCGCATTATCGCTATGGAAAGATGCATTGACTGAACCATTGCTCGACACGCTGACCTTCAATACCATTTCCCCGAGATGTTCCGGGCTAAGCTTTATGACCATTTGTGAATTTTCTGCGGTCTTGATAAGCTTTGCCTGCTCTACAATCTGTTTAGGAATCTCATAATCTTTAACGATAGGCTTAGCTGGCTCTGCCCCAAGGGTATTGTTTATATCCGAAGCCTTTGTCAGCTGTGTCATAAACTGGCTGGTGCTTTGTGAATCATCCGTTTCCTTGTTCGTTTTAGCTGGTTCATCTGACTTCAAGAGCGTCACGCCCGCGTCTACCGTCGAAGCTTCATCAACTGGTTTTGCCGCTTGCTGCATATTTTGAAGCTGCTGCTGCAGTGGCGTCATAGGCGTTTGGTTCTCCACCTTCAAGGGAACACCTTGCAGGGGACTCATACTCGTGTCTTGCAAGGAAAAAAGATTATCTTTTTCTGCAGCACTAGAAGCCTTGCCACTTTTATCCAATAAGTCTTTCGCATCAGCCTTTGAGGCATTTTTCGGTTGCATTACAGGTAATGTTTGCTGCATCATTGGCTGCACGGATTCCACGATATTTTGAACCGATGAGTTTGCTTGTCCAATTGCGCCAGTTGCTGCCTGTAAAGAGGCGGCCATAGCCTGAGCCTGTATTGGCACTGATGCGTTTGTTTGGGTCGCAGCACCTGTATTTGCATTCAACAGTTCTAATATTGTTTTGGGATTATTATCCGAAGATTTATTTTGCGATAGCAATGACTCGATTGAAAGGTTTCCTGTTGCCAGCGGCATGGCTGGAAGCACTGTAGGTGTGCCAGTCAACTTCTCATCATCTTGTTTTTTGCTTTGTAACAACTGTGCTATAGCAGATAACTGTTCATCAGTTGCTGCCTTAGGACTACCGCTACCCATTTCTCTCTCGTTTACTGCTGTTTTAGTTAGAGAAAGTGGTATCGCAGTCGTTGTTTTTGGTTCTTGCATCAACTTAGCTATTACAGCTGCCTGCTCCCCAGTTGCTGTTTTTGGGCTATCTGCAGCCAAACTAGCCCCTGTCATTGCGGGTTTATCTTGGTTTATCAAAGAACCTTGCGCTGTCAGCCCCGCAGTTTGTATCAATGAAGCATTCTCAAGAGCTTCGTTAACTTTTGTTTGAAAAACCGACCCTGCCGGTGTGGCGTCTGGCGTAGTCACTTTTTCACCAGTTCCCACTGCCGGGCTAAGTTTCACATCATTTTGCAAAGGTTCTGCTTGAAGAGCTACGGCCGCTGCTAATTGGGCTGCTAATGGAGTTGACAGCTGCACCTTCGCCTCCGGAATACTTTTTTCAGCATCAGTGTTTTTGTCTTCCTGTGTTTTTTCCAGCACAGCATCAAACTTATCCGTTTTTTTGCCATTGGCGATTGCTTTACGATCTTTTACCGAATTTTTTGCCTGCACACCAGAAGCTTTATCCACAGCTGGTTTGATGGTAGAATTATCGGTTGGCGCCGTACTCATTACATTTGTATTCATATCCATTTTTTCACCTCCTTTCTATGTATTACATTCTTTTTAAGGTACTTGCATCACAGGCGGTTTGCCATTGTACATGATCTTTGTGAGCCTTGCGCTTTTCTCTGGATCAAATGCCGCCAGTACTTTAGCCGTCTGCCCTTCATCCATTTTTTGCAAAATGGCAATCGTCATATCGTCATCCAAGACATCCATGATCGCAACTGCTTCTGGCGCTTTCATCTGTCCATAAAGACGAGCCAATTTAGAAATACGTTTCTTTTCCTCAGCTTGTTGCAGCTTCATTTGTTTTTCCACTTGGTCCTTGGTCAGAACGACTGGTTTTGATGGATCGTTCAGCTTGTTGGGATCGAGTTTTGCATCCTCGATCTTATTCCCGCTTTTTTTGGGATCTGCTGCATCCGTCGTCGGCGTTTTGTCGGTTGCCTTATCTTTTTCTGCATCGGTTGGCTTGACAAAATAATCGCCGATTATTGGATATTTATATAATTCCATCTTCTCATTTATCGTATTTGTATCAAATATTCTTAAATAAATCCCTAGGAAAAAGCCCCCCACAATCAAGACCAAAAGCAATAGCAAAATCGCAAAAATCTTTAACCAGCGTTTTATCTTAGACGGTTTTTTTCCCTCAGTCTTTTGATTTTTCCCTAAATCTTCTGGCAGATACACCGCTGCCTGTTCTTTTTTGTTTGCCATATCAGTACCTGCCTTCCGGGATCATCTTTATTGATAAAGATCCAACACCTTATTGACATAATTTTGCGTCTCAGCATAAGGTGGAACCCCGTTATACTTTTTGACGGCCTGCGGACCAGCATTGTAGGCTGCAACAGCCTTGCGCACATCACCGCCAAAATCATTGAGCATTTCTTTAAGGTATTTCGTACCCCCATCGATATTTTGCTGAGGATCATATGAATTCGTAACGCCTAGAGCTGCAGCGGTGTCCGGCATCAACTGCATGACTCCGACTGCACCGGTAGAAGATACGGCATCTGGTCGGTAGCCAGATTCCGCTTCAGCTACAGCGGAAACCAGTTTAGGATCGACGCCATATTTTTGTGCTGCCTTCGTGATAAAACCACCAACATCACCGGGTGCATTCGATGGTGCTGACGATGTTTTCCTTGCGTTAGGCAAATCCAAGATTAGTTGCTGCAGCCGGCTGCATCTCAGCTTGCAGCGCGGCGGGAAAATCGGCCGTCTTAGCCGGCGCCGTCGCTGTATTATTTATACCAAACCGCTGTTCAATTGAATGGATTCGCTGCATTACATTATTGATTCCATCTAGATTCATGATCTAGCCTCCCAGTCTTGCTTTTCTCGTGTAAATTTGCAAGCCTATTTCATCAAGTTCTTTTTGTTCTTCAAAAAGCTGCTGTTGTTTAAATTCTTCCAGCCGCTTTTGCCGAAGCTGCTCAATGGCTTTGAGCCTATTGCGAAGTTCCATGAGTTCTTTTAGCCGTTTGCTCCGCATTTCTTTAGACTCAAGGATTGCCTGATCTTGAAGCTCGATTTGTTCGCGTTTCCAGGCAAAAAAACTATTATACGTCATCAAGGTCCCAACGGTGATTTTTGCTCCATCGGTAAGCCGATTATAATCTTTAAGACCCTGGTCCATCTCGTGCCGCAGTTTTTCCATAAAAAGCTTTCGCTCTTTTAACAGTTGGACCGCTTCAGCAAAAGAAATTTCGGCTTGGTCTTTTTTCATCTTCGTCACTTTCAATAAAGCATCGAGCTTGAACTTGAACTTTTTCATGTGACTTTCTCAACCTCATTTTCAAAGCTCTTCCAACGCTTTTGTCGTATCGTCGAAACTGTCTTTTTCAAATACGCCTTGGCAAAGGAACGAATTGATTCCATCAATTTTTTTGATAGATTCATCGATTTTTGCATTGGAACCACCAACATAGGCTCCAATTTGGATGAGATCCGCCGCTTCATTATATGTCGCGAGCAAAGACCTAAGCTCTTGTGATGCCTTGTAATGTTCCGGTTTAACGACTTCCATCATTACCCTGCTAACGCTCGAAAGAACATCGATTGCCGGAAAATGATTTTTAGCCGCAATCGTTCTAGATAAGACAATATGTCCATCGAGTATACTGCGCACAGCATCAGCAATCGGCTCATTCATATCATCACCATCTACAAGCACTGTATAAATGCCTGTAATCGAGCCATTTTCATTTGTCCCGGCTCGTTCAAGCAGTTTAGGTAAAAGAGCAAAAACCGATGGTGTATAACCACGTGTAGCTGGAGGTTCACCGATGGTTAAACCGACTTCTCGCTGCGCCATTGCAAAACGTGTCACCGAATCCATCATCAAAACAACTTTTTTACCTTGATCTCTGAAATACTCGGCAATCGCGGTTGCCGTCATTGCGCCTTTGATACGGACAAGTGCAGGCTGATCTGATGTAGCGACAACAACAACCGATCGCTTGAGCCCTTCTTCGCCGAGGTCTCGCTCAATAAATTCCTTTACTTCACGGCCACGTTCTCCCACGAGAGCGATAACACTTACATCAGCCTCCGTGTTTCGCGCGATCATACTCAAGAGCGTCGATTTGCCGACTCCGCTGCCCGCCATAATGCCTATGCGCTGACCTGAGCCAAGCGTAATCGTGCCATCAATGGCTCTGACCCCGACATAAAGAGAATCCGTGATTCTCGGTCTCGTCAAAGGTGGCGGCGGTGAGGCCTGCAATGGATATTCTTTCATTCCCAATAAAGGTCCCTGTCCATCGATGGGATTGCCCAGCCCATCAAGGATTCGGCCTAAAAGCTCATCTCCGACTTTCACTTTGAGTGTCTTCTGGGCAGAAATGACCTCACAGCCAGGACCTATCCCCTGCAGTTCACCAATCGGCATCAGCAGGACAAAACCGTCGCGAAAGCCTACGACTTCCGCTGGAATTGGTTCAACTCCAGGAAAATTCGAACAAATATAGCACAATTCGCCCAAACTTACATTAGGTCCGCGCGATTCGATAACCAACCCAATGACTTGCGTGACCTTGCCATTTAATTTTATGGATTCACAATCTTTTATAGCATTCTTAAACTTCTCTATATTGATTTGCATTATTCCATGACTTCCTGTATTGATTTTTTAATGAGTTCCATCTGCGTGGCCAGTCTCGCATCCACACTGCCATTTAGCGATTCTACAACGCAATCGCCTCGTCCAAGGGAAGCGTCCGCTTGAACTTGTAATGGCTCATTGCCTGAGAGCATCGCTTGAAATTCATTTCTCGCCATGAGGACAAATTCGTAATTATCCGGTGACACTCTGATGATTATGCCGCTTTGATCGCTTACTTTTTCTAAAGCTTTACGGACTAGCGGCAAAATAATTTGCGGAGCATCAATAAAGTGCTGCGGTAAGACTTTTTCAACAACATTCATGACCAAATCAGCGATTTCGCGTTCAGCTAAAACCATGCAATTTTTCATTTCTTCCTGCGCCGACAGAATTGTTCGTTCTGCTTTCGCATTAGCCTCATCAATCGTTACCTGTTGTTCCTGCTGGACCTGTTCTAAAGCACTCTGTCGGCCGAATTCGTACCCTTCAGCTTGGCCTTGTTCTTTTGCTTCAGCTTTGATTCGTTCTGCTTCGGCTAAGGCATCTGCTTTAATTGCAGCGGCGTCTTGCTGCGCCTCTGCAAAAATCGCATCGCGAAGAGTTTGCGCATCTGCCAGCATCTTTCTTGCCTTTTCTTCTTTTTCCTGTAGCAATACCATTTGTACTTCCACAGACACGGCTCCAGTTGATTCCGGATCATCCGTTTCAATAAAAATCGCCGGGCGTTCAACAATTTTTGGTGTATCCTGCCATAAGGCAGATTTAATTACCCTAGACAATCATTTCGTCTCCCTTGCCGCGAGCTACAACGATTTCGCCTTTTTCTTCCAGGTTGCGGATGACGCCGACAATCTTTTGCTGTGCTTCTTCTACATCACGGATTTTAACTGGCCCCATGTATTCAATTTCTTCTTTGAGCATATCTGCTGCTCTTTTCGACATATTCTTATAGACCTTATTGCCAACATCTTGTGACGTTGCTTTCAGTGCCAATGATAAATCTTTGGTATCGACTTCGCGAAGAACCATTTGCAAGGAACGATCGTCGAGCATGACAATATCTTCGAATACAAACATAAGTCGTTTGATTTCTTCGGTGAGTTCCGGATCGTCGATTTCGAGACTTTCGATGATTGTACGCTCTGTACCACGGTCGACGCGGTTGAGAACTTCGACAATTGCCTTGACACCGCCTGCGACGGTAAAATCTTGCGTGACCAGCGACGACAACTTCTTCTCCAAAACACGTTCCACTTCGCGTAAGATATCAGGAGAGGTCCGATCCATTTGTGCGATTCTTTTCGCGACTTCAGCCTGCCGTTCCGGCGACAACGATGAAATTATCGTCGCTGCCTGTTCTGGATCCAAATACGCCATAATCAAAGCGATTGTTTGCGGATGTTCATTTTGAATGAAATTGAGCAATTGGCTTGGATCTGTTTTTCGCAAGAAGTCGAATGGACGGATCTGTAAGCTCGTAGTCAAGCGATTGATGATATCCATTGCCTTTTCTGCGCCAAGTGCTTTTTCCAGTACATCTTGCGCGTATTCCAGCCCACCGGTCGACAGATAGCTTTTAGCCATTGCCATTTGGTAGAACTCAGCTATGACTTGCTGTTTTTGTTCTTGTGTAACTTGTTTTTGGTTCGCAATCTCCAATGTAAGTTTTTCGATTTCTTCTTCATTGAGATGCTGGAACAACTTAGCCGAATTGTCCGGACCTAAAGCAATGAAAAGTATTGCTGCTTTTTGTTGGTTTGACATTTCTTTCGCACTAGGTTCATACATATTGCTCACACCCATGTTCATAAATTATTCGTCGAGCAGCCAAGATTTTACAAGTTGCGCCACTTCTGCCGGTTTCGTCCGAATCAATTCGTCCAACGCCTGGCGTTCGGTCTGTCTCGCCTGTTCTTCTTCGGTCATTTCGTCTTCCTTTATTTCTCCAGCAGCAATTGCCGAAGCGCGTTCTGCTTCACGGCGTTCTGCTTCAAGCTGTTGCTGATACAAAGCTTCTGCCACCGCCTCTCTTTCGAGTTGTTTCTTGCGGCGATAATACAAAACTCCACCGACAATCAAGAGGACTACCAATAAAGCCGCTGCTATTTCCATATAAAAAATTCGCTGTTCTTTATCGCGTTGGTCTTGTTCAGCCTGTGCTTTTTTATCCATCAAGTCCGTGCTAAATGGCAATGGTTCTACAGAAATCGTATCGCCTCTAGTCGCATCGACACCAACAGCTGAAGAAACCGCCCTGCCTATACTGTCTTGTTGTGTTCTCGTCACATCGTCATTGACCAAAACTGCAATCGTCAATCGTTTGATGGAACCTGGCGAAGCCACAACCTTTTGTTTTTCTTCATTTATCTCATAGTTTTTCGTAGATTCTTTTTTTGCATACTGTGCGTTCGAATTATTCGTAGCAACATAGCCCGGTATGTTCGATGTTGTCCCTGCAGGTCCACCAGCCGGATTGGCAGAGGTCCCGCTATAATCTTCCGATGAGTCCTGTGAACTTCTTATAATACCTGAGTCATCGACAACCGGTGTAAAAATCTGCTTATCTGTTTGTTTTTGGTCAAAATCCAGCTGCACATTGAGTCTTACAAACGCTTTCCCCTCACCAAGCGCTTGATCTAAGAGTGTCTGTACATCTTTTTGCATACGATCTTGCACTTTTTTTGTCATATCCATCTGGGTGAGTGTCGTATTGCCTACATTTTTATCATCGTTTTCATCCGGATCGTTCAAAATCTTCCCAGTGTCATCGACGATTGTTATGTTTTCGGGCAAAAGCCCCTGTACACTATGTGCTACCAGGTTCACGATGCCCTTGACTTCTTTTTTGCTGAGCTGTGCACTTGGCTTTAACTTGAGCATAATGGATGCTGTTGCCGGTTTTTCGTTTTTCTTATATAAACTGTCTTCCGGTAAAACAATATGCACCCGTGCGTTTTCGACTGATTCGATTTTTTCAATCGTTCGCGTCAATTCGCCCTGTAGTGCCTGTAGATAATTTACTTTATTTTGAAACTCTGTGACGCCTAATTTGCTGTCATCGAAAATTTCAAATCCTTTTGACCCTCTAGGCAATCCTTGCGTAGCCAAATCAAGCCTCGCGCTATGGACATTTTTAGCCGGGACTAAGATTGTCGTCCCTTTTTGTGATTCTTGCACATCATAGCTTATCTTTGCTTCTTTCAATTTAGCTGCAACTTCGCCTGCATCTTTGGTTTCCATGTTGGTAAACAGCGGAACCATATCCGGTTTGCTTCCATACCAATAGCTCCATCCTAGAATCGATATCATCAAGAGTGCCGCCACGCCAATCATTGTGTAACGCTGTCTTTTGCTTATCTTATTCCAAAGCTGCAGATACTGTTCTTTCCAGTCTGCCATCCTCTCCATCCTTTCGCTCCCTCAAAACGTCATCAGACCTGCATCCGCATAATTTCCTGATAAGCTTCCACAGCCTTATTTCTAATCTGCATCGTCAATTGCAAGGCAACGCCTGCTTTTTCTGTTGCCAACACGACTTGGGATATGTCATCTACCTGCCCCGCAGCTAGCGCCATATCCATTTTCTTTGCCTGATTTTGAAGATCATTGGTTTTCTTTAAAGCCGCTCCCAAGTACTCTCCAAAACTTTGGGATTCAACAGGCGCTTTAGTTTCACCAAGATGACTGGCAGCGCTCATGGCCACCGGTGTCAGTTTCAACGCTTCAACCTGCATGTTACTTCGCACCTCGCATTATTTTCCGATTTCAAGAGCCTTCATCGCCATGCTCTTAGCAGCATTTACAGCTGTTACATTGGCTTCATAAGCCCTCGAAGCTGTAATCATATCAACCATTTCTGCTACAATGTTCAAATTAGGCATCTCAACATATCCATCCCGATTCGCATCTGGATGTGTAGGATCGTATACCAAACGATTCGGAGAACGATCTGCCTCGATGCTGACAGCCCTAACCCCCTCACCTGCTCCATCGGTTCTTTTTTTCATCGAACCGGAAAGCATTTGAGCAAAAGTCCCGCTTTCTGTCGTCCGTGGTTCAAAAACGACGAATTGTCGTTTATAAGCCCCGCCAGCAGCCGTTCTCGTAGTATTTACGTTTGCTATGTTATTTGAAATGACATCCATGCGCAGCCGTTCCGCCGTCATCCCTGATGCCGCTGCGTCAATCGCGCCAAACATACTCATACAACCCCACTCCTCATTGCTTTTACTTTATGATATCAGCCTTTGATAACCGACTTCATATCTGAGAGATAACTGCCTACCTGCCTAGTAAGCGCATTGTAATACACATTGTTTTTGGCAAGATTTGCCATTTCGATATCGATATCCACATTATTATTATCCGTCCGCATAGACGTAGTGCTTATCTCCTCTAATTGTGGCGATGGATATTTTGAATCCCCCAAACCAATAGGTAAATGCTTATCTTGCGTACGCACCATACTGAGTTTCTTTTTCCCCGGTTCCAAATCGAGCTGTTTAGCTAAAAGTGATTCAAAGACCACATCGCTTTTTTTGAAATTTGGAGTGTTCACATTCGCAATATTATTGCTGATGGCCTGATGGCGCAAATTAGCTGCTTGAAGTCCCCGGCTCAGTACATCAACAACGGCCGGGTTCGTCACTTGGTCCAGCATCAGCCCGCCTCCTCTAGCTTTGACTTTATTTCGATAAATAAGCCGAATTATATTCTCATACTATAAGTTCCGTATCAACTTTATTTTTCCTTCTAAATTTTAACACATTTTGCCTACCAATGCACTATTTTCGCAGATTTTCGCGATATTTGGTATATTTATCCTACTTTATACAAAAAAGCTGATTCGCAAGCACCATTTTTTCTCGCAAAATGGAAAAAAGGTGCTGAAAAACCCCAACCAGGGCTTACAGCACCTCCCATTGAAACAGTACAGTCTCCCGCAGGAGACCTCACTGTCTATAAACATCATCGTTTAAGTTTCTGTACTTCTTCCAGTAAATGTTCGTTGAGCACCTTGATATATGTGCCCTTCATCCCGAGCGATTTCGATTCAATTACACCAGCGGATTCAAACTTGCGCAGTGCATTGACGATGACGGAACGAGTAATTCCTACACGATCGGCAATCTTCGAAGCGACCAGCAAACCTTCTGTACCATCGAGTTCACCGAGAATATTGATAGCAGCTTCGATTTCCGAATAAGACAAGGTTGCCAAGGCAATTTGGACGGTAGCTTTCTTGCGCGCTTCAACTTCAATCTTTTGCGTGTGGTCACGAAGCATTTCCATGCCAACTACGGTTGCACCGTATTCTGCCAGCAAAAGATCCTCATCGGTGAATTCTTCATCGTATTTAGCTACGATCAAAGTTCCGATGCGTTCGCCAACGCCATAAATCGGTACGATCGTGGTATTTTTGCCATCAAACATACATTTGGTATCATCGCTAAAAGCACACATGCCAGTCTTAGAGCGCAGGTTAGCAGATGTTTCTTCCATTTTAAGCAGCCAATTTGTATAATGCTTAGGAAATTCGCCTTGATTAATGACTTTGTCGATCATGAGATCACATTCGAAATCATCGACAAATGCATATCCATAAATTTTTCCTTTTTTACTGCCAATATAAACATTAGCTCCGATTACATTGCTCAGTACTCGGGAAATTCCATCATATTCCACGCTCTCTGATTTTTGTAATAATTTATTGATTTTTCTTGTTCTTTCTAGTAATGTTGCCATCTATAAATCTCCCTTTCAATATCGTCAATACTCAAATTTTAGATATTTCTTGTTTTTTATTTTATCATATTTTTATAAATAATCATAGTTATTCCCTGGTATTATTTCTTATTTTTTTGAAAATTCATACCTTTTTCTTATTTTACAATACCTTTTACAAAATAAACTGAGAAAAATACCAAAGCAAAGCCATCGCCTTTCAGCATGCTTCGGTATAAGCCTCATAAATCGTCACGTCCTCGCTGCACTTAGGCAGCAGAAAAGATGTTCGAGCAATTTTTCTATAATTGTATGTAAACGCCGCGCTCCGATATTTTCAGTTCATGTATTGACCGTATCCGCTTTAGTCGCACCTCATTCATAAAATCAATGCGGTGAACTCTAGACTCTTCCTGGCAAAACCTTACACCGCTTCAAGAGCGAATCAGCTGGTCTGTCCGTATCATTTCAATCACTTTTCGATAACGAGGTCATCGCACCCACCCCAAAATATGTACTACAACTTTAAAGGCAGGGGATTTTTATAGGGAATGCATCCACTGTAACTTCCATTTGCACAGATTTCTTGCAATTACAGCGATAAAAAAATATTCACCTCCTTTCTAAAGCTGTTCCTTGAATCCATCGATTACTTGCAACGCTCTATTTGCAATCGTTTGTTTTTTGAGCTTTTTGTCACGAATACGTTCCGTTAATGTCGGCATCAAACCAAAATTGACATTCATTGGTTGAAAATGCTTCATATCTGCAGTTGTAATATAGTGACAAAGCGATCCATGCGCCGTTTCTACCGGGAAAACAATCGGCTCTGCCCCTTCGATCATCCTTGCTGCATTAATCCCGGCAACAAGGCCAGAAGATGCTGATTCCACATAACCTTCGACACCAGTCATCTGCCCAGCAAAGAATATTTTTTTGTTTTCGCGCAGCTGCATAGTCGGCAGCAATACTTTTGGTGAATTGATGAATGTATTTCTATGCATGACGCCAAAGCGAACAAATTCGGCATGTTCAAGTCCCGGAATCAATCCAAACACTCGTTTTTGTTCCGGCCATTTCAAGTGCGTCTGAAAACCTACGATATTGTATAAACTGGCCGCTGAATTATCTTGGCGCAATTGAACAACTGCATGCGGGCGAACTCCCGTTTCAGGATGTTCCAGCCCCACGGGTTTCAATGGACCAAATAACAACGTATCGATACCACGGCTTGCCATTTCTTCAACTGGCATACAGCCTTCAAAAAACTTTTCTTTTTCGAAATCCTTTGTCGCCGTTTTCTCTGCCGTAGTGAGTTCGTGCCAAAAATGTTCATATTCTTCTTTATCCATTGGACAATTGATATAAGCCGCCTCGCCTTTACCATAACGTGAAGCCTTATACGCTTTTGTCATATCAATGGAATCGCTTACAACAATCGGCGCCGCAGCGTCATAAAAATATAAATACTCTTGACCAGTCAACCTGGCGACATCAGCTGCCAAATTTTCTGCAGTCAACGGCCCGCTGGCCACTACGACTATGGAATCTTCGGTTTCGGGAATTTGATCCAGTTCCTCGTGGATCACCTGGATGTGCGGATGATTTTTTATTTTTTCTGTAACATAGCGACTAAAGCCTTCCCGATCGACAGCAAGGGCCCCACCAGCAGGAACCGCTGTTTTATCAGCGGCTTCCATGATAATAGATCCCAAGCGGCGCATTTCTTCCTTCAACACGCCTACTGCATTCTCAAGGCCGGCACCGCGCAGTGAATTGCTGCAAACAAGCTCAGCAAAATCATTAGTTTTATGTGCCGGCGTCGATTTACCAGGACGCATTTCATAAAGATCTACATCTATCCCTCGGTTTGCAATCTGCCAAGCTGCTTCACTGCCGGCAAGTCCCGCCCCAATAACAATTACTTTCTTCACGATTACCCTCCAAATCACTCACTGCCTTTGGCAGGAGCTTCTTTCTTTTCTATCGGTGCCTTAACGGTCTTTTTTCTCGGCGCAGCCTTTGCTTTCTTTGCGACAGCCTTCGGCTTAGTCGCTGCAGTTTTTTTCTTCGCTGCCGGTTTTTCGCTGTTTTGAGCAGTTGTTTCTGCGGCTTTCGATTTCGCTTCAGCCTTTTCTTTTATCTTTTCCAGCTCTTTGTTGATCGGATGATCTACGCGGCTTTCACAAGCTTCATTGCTGCAGTATAACATGCCTCGCCCATTTTTATAATAATGCCGCAGCATAAATGCCCCGCATTTTTCGCAGTTTTCCTTCTGTGGAGCATCCCAAGTGACATAATCACATTCTGGATAATTCTTACAACCATAGAAAGAACGACCTCTCTTGGTCCGGCGTTCAACGATGCTTCCGCCGCATTTTGGACAACTGACGCCCGTATCTTTAAGCAACGGCTTGGTATTTCTGCAATCAGGAAAGCCCGGGCACGCCAAAAACTTCCCATATCGGCCTTGTTTTACAACCATCATTTTCCCGCAAAGTTCACAGGCAACATCGGAAACTTCAACCGGCAGTTCTACATGCCCGATTTCCTCTTCCGCATGTTCAAGTGTCTTTTCAAAAGGGCCATAGAACTTACCTAGCAATTCATTTTTTTCGACTTTGCCTTCGGCGATTTCATCGAGTTCATTTTCCAGTTCCGCCGTAAACTTTGCATCGACGATCGACTCAAAATATTTTTCGAGCATATCAACAACTACAAAGCCAAGTTCTGTCGGTTCAAACTTTTTATCGACGCGAACGACATAACCGCGCCCAAGAATTGTCTCGATGATCGGTGCATACGTACTTGGCCGCCCAATTTCTTTTTCTTCAAGCGTCTTGACCAAAGATGCTTCGTTATAACGCGGCGGCGGTTCGGTAAAATGCTGCTGCGGCAATACTTCCTGCAACGCTAAAACATCTTTTTCTGCCACTTCCGGCAAAATCACATCTTTTTCTTTCTTGCCTTTGGTCTCACTGTATACCGCGGTAAAACCATCGAACTTAAGCTGCGAACCATTGGCCCTGCAACCGTATTTCCCTGCTTTGATCGATACGCTGAGCGTATCGTATACAGCCGGCATCATTTGGCTGGCTAAAAAGCGCTGCCAAATCAATGTATAAAGTTTAAGCTGATCTTTCGACAAGTACCGCTCGAGGCTGTCCGGCGTAAAATCAACACTGGTCGGTCGAATGGCTTCATGGGCATCCTGCGCTTTTTTCCCCGCTGCATAAACAAAAGGTTTTTCCGGCAGATATCGATTGCCAAATTCTTGTTCAATAAAGTTTCGTGCTTCGTTTTGTGCCATTTCTGCTATACGAGTCGAATCCGTACGCATATATGTAATAAGCCCAACCGGGCCTTTTCTGCCTACTTCCAAACCCTCATAGAGCTGCTGGGCGAGCATCATCGTTTTTCTCGAGGTAAAGCCTAGCTTCCTCGATGCATCCTGCTGTAAGCTGCTGGTAATGAACGGCGGAGATGCTTTTCTTTGCCGTTGTCTTTTTTTGACTTCTTCAACCTCAAAAACCTGCTTAGACAAATCATCGACAATCGTTTTTGTTACAGCTTCATTATGCGCTGAAAGTTTTTCTCCAGCGACACTCACCAGTTCTGCGTCAAAAGCGGCCGGGTTTGATGCTGTTTTAAGCTTTAGCCCCACGGACCAATATTCCTCTGAAACAAAGCTGCGCACTTCTTTTTCACGATCGCAGATTAATTTGACTGTAACCGACTGCACGCGACCTGCACTGAGCCCCTTTCGGATTTTGCGCCAAAGCAGCGGGCTCAGTTTATAGCCCACGATGCGATCGAGCATTCTCCTAGCCTGCTGTGCATCAACTCGAGGCAAATCGATTGTCCTGGGATTGACTACCGCCGCCTGTATTGCCGGTTTAGTTATTTCATTGAAAATAATACGGCAAGGTTCATGCTCATCAATTCCCAAGATATATGCCAAATGCCAAGCAATGGCCTCGCCCTCACGGTCAGGGTCAGATGCCAGATAGATTTTATCTGCTGTTTTGGCTTCTTTTTTCAAAGCCTTGATCAAGTCGCCTTTTCCTCGGATATTGATGTATTTGGGCGCAAACTCATTTTCTACATCGATGCCAAATTGGCTTTTAGGCAAATCACGCAAATGTCCCATAGATGCACGCACTACATAATTTTTGCCTAAATATTTTTCTATTGTTTTGGCTTTCGCCGGTGATTCCACAACCACTAATGTTTTCTGTGATTTTTTCACAAAATGCCCTCCTTGACTGCACGAACATAGCAATGCGGGGTAAATTCCTTGATAATCCCGCGCAGTTCCATCTGCAGTAAGATAAACGCGATATTTGATACATCGCTTCTCAATTTATAAATAATTTCATCGACAGACAAAGCTTTGTCAAAAGACAACAATCCATATACTGCTGCTTCATCTTTTGACAAAGCCAATTTATTTTCTTCCGGCACTGGCCGTTTATCGCTATCCCAATCATACTCTTCCAAAATATCCGCCGCATTCATGACAAGCTTCGCCCCTTGCTTTATCAGATGATGACAGCCTTCGCTTTGCTTTGAATACACACTTCCCGGAACGGCAAAAACATCACGCCCTTCACTCAATGCCATCTCAGCAGTAATGAGCGAGCCGCTTTTTTGCGCAGCCTCGACGACGACGGTGCCCCAGGAAAGTCCACTGATGATTCTGTTTCTCGCCGGAAAAAAAGCTGGCAGAGGCGGCGTTCCCGGCGCATATTCTGATACGACCGCACCGCGCTCAGCTATGGATTCGAGCAATCGACGATTTTCTGACGGATACGCTATGTCAATTCCACAACCGAGCACAGCAGCCGTGCGACCAGCTTTCAAAGCCCCGCGATGCGCAGCTGTATCAATGCCCTTAGCCGCACCACTGACTACCGTGACTCCGCGTGTGGCCAAATCCTCGGCTAATGTTTCAGCTACACTATGCCCATAGGGCGAGAATTTGCGTGAACCGACAATTGCAACGCGATGTGTTTTAGGGCGTAGGCTGCCACAATGAAACAATAGCGCCGGAGGGTTATAAATCTTTTTTAATATATCCGGATAATTATCATCTTGTATCGTACATATCCCTATGCCTTTTTTCTCCCACGCCTTAGCTAGGGCAATTACATCTGGATACTTCTCATTACGGCAAGCAATAAAGGATTCATAAGCCGACCGTTCCAGACATTTGCTCAGATAAAGTTCTTTCTTAGAGCTTTGCCAAACATTTTCCCCTGTAGAAAAATAGTCCATAAGCCTGCGCATCTGTATATTGCCAAGTTCTGGCACACTTTGCAGGGCTGCCCAAAAAACCTTATCAAAATCCATCTGCTATCGCCGCCTAGTAAATATTTTGATATTTTTCACATCTACTATTTTTACGACATTATACCATGATACAAATAACTCTGATAATTTGCAATATATTTTATCATATTTTACAATAATTTTTTCATTACATAATACATTATTGTCAATTCTAAATTTTTTGTCAATTATTTTTTTTATTTTTCATAAAAAAACTGCCGGCCTAACAAGACCAGCAGCTTCCCCTATTCTTTCTCTACCAATGGACCATATAAGCAAACCGTTCCCGTATCTTCACACAAATCTAGCAGCTGCTTTGCTGTTTTCCCGCCAAAAACAAGACCATGTTCGATTTCAGACAAGGGCAGTAGGACAAAGCGTCGTTGGGCAAAGTACGGATGTGGCAACACCAGTTCTTCCGTAGCAATCTCTACATCATCAAACAGTAAAATATCTACATCGATTGTTCGCGGGCCCCAGTGCAAATGCCGTTTCCGCCCGAGATTTTTTTCAATTTGCTGACAAGTATGCAAAAGTTCTATCGGCGGCAAATCCGTCTCAATTGTCACAACCGCATTTAAAAAATAGCCTTGCTCTTTAAAACCAAACGGTTCTGTCTCATAAAGCGATGATAGCCGATCGATATGGATTCGATCGCATTTTTCAAGCTGATCAACTGCTCGAAAAATATTTTCCTGCCGATTTCCTTCATTTGAGCCAAGCCCTAAAAAAACCACTGGTTTAACGCCTTTTCGTCATTTCGACTTGCACGAAATCAATTTGGCCTGAAATCGGCACAGATGGTTTTCTCACACGCGTCGTAACAACACCGACTAAAGCATATTCCTTCACGATTTGTTCGTTGATATAAGCACTTAAAGCTTCCAGCAAATGAAACCTTTTGTTTTCAGCAATATCTTTTACCAATTGGTACACCGAAGCATAATCGACTGCATCGTCAACCTCATCGGTCTCACTTGCTTTGTCATTCAACGTTTCTAATTCTACATCAAAATAAAATTTTTGTCCTTGTTCTCTTTCATACTCATACACCCCATGAAAACCATAAAACATTATATTACGAATTGATATTTTTGCCATTTTCTCCACTCCCTATCATTGTATCCATCATTTTAAGCGCCCTTTTGACGGCGCGAACATCATGCACGCGGTGAATCTGCGCCCCCTTCATTTGTCCGAGCAAAGATGCCGCGATTGTTCCTTCGACACGGTCATCTGCTGGCAAAGACAGGATGTCACCAATAAACCGCTTGCGGGATATCGCCAGCAAAATCGGACAGCCGAAAATTTGCAGCTGATCTAACTCTCTCATAATTTCCAGGTTATGTTCAATATTTTTAGCAAAGCCAACACCTGGATCAAGAATTAAGTTTTCCCTTTTAATTCCTTTTTCGCCGCCAAGAGCAATACTCCTGCAAAAAAACGCATACATGTCGTCCATAATGCCAAAAGGATAGTCAATTGATGTTTTATTATGCATGACAACCACAGGCACATCGTATCTTGCCGCGACCTCTGCCATTTCCCCGTCATCGTATTGAAGCCCCCATACATCATTTATGATATGCGCTCCGGCACTAAGCGCCGCTGCAGCCGTTTGGGCCTTGTATGTATCGATTGAAACAGGCACAGAGCATTCCGGTAAAATCTTTTCAAGCATCGGCAGTAAGCGCTGCATTTCCTCTTGCGCTGTAATTTTTTTCCCGCCAGCATAAGGACGAGTTGATTCGGCACCTATATCAATGATGTCAGCGCCATCTTCTTGCATCTGTATGACCCTTGCCAAAGCATCTTCCAATGTATTATATTTGCCGCCATCGGAAAAAGAATCCGGGGTGATATTCAATATCCCCATGACCAAGCTATGATTGGGTTCAACGACCAAATCCCTGTCCTTCCATTGGTAATGGCGATAGGGAAATCCTGCCTTGCCAGTCAATACGCTTTCTATCTGCACCGCTAGGTCTTTTAGGCCCCAAGGCTGCATTTTCAATTGCGGCAAAGCTGCTTTATATTGTTTTAAAGTTGCCATGATGAGTACATCCGTATGCTCTTTATCCAGCCCAACACTATATCTTGAAACTGCTGCATCAGCGCCTTTTCCCAAAAAAGTTTGTTTCAAAATATTAGCAGCCTTTGTCCGCAATCCTTCAATTTTTACAATCTTGAAGACTGCTTTGTCCCGCATCAGATTGATTCCGACCGGATCACAGTCGAGCTTAGCTAATTCAACAGCAGCTTGCTGTGCATCGTTTATTTCTTTTAATTTTATCTGCATATTTTTCAGCAAATTCTCCCCCCCTATTGCTTATAAAGCCTATTTTATTGTATCATAGTTACGATACATAGCACCAATTGTTCAATGAAATATATGTCATATCATCAGCAGGAGGAATTCCCATGCAAAACAGATTAGATCCTAATTCATTTGATTTCCCCGTAGAAAAAATCCGTAGTGGGTTCTACAGCGATATTTATTTCTTGCGCACGCAAGAGATTTTAAACCAGGCCAATTTGCACCAAAAAGTGACTGTGCAAATTTTCCAACGTGATTATGCAATGCTCTGCGGCATTGACGAAGCTATTGCTTTAATCAAGCGCTGCTCATATCACCCTGAAAACATCAAAATAAAAGCATTGCACGACGGGGACATGATCGCTCCTTGGGAGACCGTCATGACCATCGAGGGTGAGCTCGCCGACTTTGCTCACCTCGAAACCGTCTACCTCGGCACAATTGCCCGCCAGACAAAAGTCGCCACAAACACAAACCGTGTCATTCAGGCAGCCGCTGGCAAGCCAGTCTTATTCTTCCCATCACGCTTTGATCATTACAGTGTCCAGGAAAGTGATGGCTACGCGGCTAAAATCGGCGGCATGAGCGGTATTTCCACACCTGCCAATGCAGTGAGCTGGGGCATCGAAGCCGCAGGCACAATACCACATTCCCTGATTGCGGCTTGTGGTGGCGACACGTTGAAAGCAACTAAACTATTCGATGAATACATGGATCCCAAAATCAGTCGCGTCGCACTTGTCGATTTTGACAATGATTGCGTAAACACGAGCTTAAAAATAGCTCGCGAGCTTGGCGACCGCCTCTACGGAGTACGCCTTGATACTTCAGACAAGATGGTCGATGCTTCACTGATTGGTCAAATGGGTCATTTCAAGCCGACGGGCGTCAACGAGCAGCTCGTGCACAATGTCCGCGAAGCTTTGGATAAAGAAGGCTTCAACAAGGTAAAAATCATGGTTTCCGGCGGCTTTACGCCTGATCGCATCCGTCACTTTGAAGAACATCACGTACCAGTCGATGTATATGCCGTTGGCAGCAGCATTTTCGCTACCAATGTCGATTTCACAGCTGATATTGTCCTTCTCGATGGAAAGCCTTGTGCAAAGGCCGGTCGTAAATTCAACCCGAATCCACGACTCGAAACCGTTGATTGATTATGTAAGGAGGTTTTTCCATGCCTGTATCCTGGGGTGATCTCTTTTTACTCGTTTTGATTCTCCTAATGTTTGCTTACTCTTTTTGGGACTCAATCTTCACCGATTAAAAACGAAAACAGCGGCAGCGATTTCTTGAACCACAAGAATCGCTGCCGCTGTTTTTTTCATAAAAAAGGGAGAGATCTAACGATCTCTCCAAAACTTACATTACTCTGCGAGCACCTAAGTAGCAAGAGCTCCAATAGGAACTTGAAAGAGAATCTACTGCAACGCCCCGACTAGAGGATGCGTTGATGAATTTCCCATGACCCAAATAGATTCCTACATGTGAGGCACCATAATCATAGGTGGAAAAGAAAACCAAATCGCCCGGGATCAAGTCATCATAAGCTACCGGTGTGCCCACTTCATACTGGGCATCCGCTGTTCGTGGCAGATACACGCCTGCATTGGCAAAGACGAAACGGACATAGCCCGAACAATCAAAACCACTAGGTGTAGTTCCCCCAAAAACATAAGGAACACCAACGTAAGACAACGAAGACTGTACCACGCGGCGGGTTATGTAGTTAGACCCGCGGCTTACCTCCGGAATCTGACGCCCCATAAGAGCCATATACGTCGCATCTCCCACTAAGCCATCCGCAGCCAAACCTCTCGATGCCTGGAACTGCTTGACTGCATCTGCAGTAGCTGGACCAAAATCACCATCAGCTGGCACATCATAGCCTAATCCGGCCAACGCACCTTGGATTTCCACTACCTCACTGCCCTGATCTCCTACGCGAAAAGCCGAAGCATTTGCTATAGAAAACCAACACATAAGAACCATGGATAACATTAAAACTCGTAAAACCTTACTCAAAAAGCCACTCCTCTCTTTGTTTGCTTACGAGGTTAGCTGTCGGGTTAGGGCAGAGAAGAAGACCACCCCTTGTTTGTTCCAAATAACTGGACTAACAACATTCACCCCTATAAATTGGTTTCCCCGCTCCTGAGCTGGATTCAGCTTATTTTATAACTCAATATAGTACTTTATTCGGCATTAAGTCCTAAATTCCTTCTTTATGATTTATTTTATTTTTTTGATTATTTCATCTTCTTTTCAGAATTACCTTTTTCACACAAAAAAACTGCCGGAATATCCGGCAGTTCATTAGCTAAGAAACTTTGAGCAATCAGTAAGCCGAGTTTTGTTCCGCTCACGCGGCGACGATCATTTATCTAGATCAGACAGTTGCCTGCTGATTCAAGCGACTCAACCCGGAAGGTTCCGCGGGCAGCATCATCCCTTCCCTATTCGGTCTTGCTCCATGTGGGGTTTACCGAGCCG
>Ga0183099_1000451_pt1 | contig 30669 bp, 35 predicted proteins | sample Biomet1_FD_127788 | JGI IMG/M metagenome (GOLD analysis project Ga0183099, IMG submission 127788) | Microbial communities from bioreactor (seeded with anoxic lake sediment) at LBNL, California, USA - Biofuel metagenome 1 | ecosystem: Engineered > Bioreactor > Anaerobic > Unclassified ...
ACACAGCCGTGTCGCCCCGTCCCCAGCCCCACGGTATTCCCCCGTCCCACTGGCAAGGCACTCCTCGTAAGTGCCCTGCGCGGGCCGCTCCGGACGGAGCAGCCGCGAGCCTTCCGGAACCGAGACGGCGTGAATGTCGGCCAGAATTTCCGCCGCTGCGGGCAGATCGCACTCATAGCGCAGCGCGCGGCCCGGGAGCCACTCCATCACCAGTGCGCCGCAGGGTAGAATCTCCCGGGAGTCATCGCAGAACAGCGCCTCCGGCGTCCGGTCGCTGGGTGCAAGCTCCCGCAGGGCATCATATTCATAGACGATCTGATGGGAAAGGTGCATCTGGCTCCCGGTATTGATCCGCAGCACCAACTCCCGCCCTGTCGCGGGATGGGTAAAACGGTAGTTCAGGTTGTATTCTCCCTGCCCCAGCGGGGAGAGGGACAGCTCAGCTTCGCTGGGAAGCCCCAGTTTCCGCAAAAAGGCGGGACTATGTATGTATCGTCGAAGCAGCAATTCGTCCATAGCCGTCATTTCTCCTCCCCCTTCCAAACAGCGTTTGCAGATATTGCGCTGTCCAGCTCCCGTTGCCCTGTATCGTCGCCCGGAGTTCCAAAAGATCCTCCGGCGTATCCACATCGCGGCAGGGAAGGGCAGGAAGTACCCGCACTCCGGCCTGACGGGCCGCACACACTGCGTTTTTACAGACATTCTCCGTTCCGTAGGTCTTCCGGGCAAAGAGCATCGGACACGGAGCCTTCAGTCCAACCAGATAATATCCGCCGTCCGGCGTGGGCCCAAGCGTCACATCTGCCGTCTCCAGCGCGGAAAAGGCGCTTTGCAGGTGGGCGGCAGTGAGCAGCGGCAGATCGGAGCCGATCAGGACGCAGGCGTCATAGCCCAGAGAGAGAACGCGGTTCAGCGCGTTCTCCATTCGCGCTCCCAGATCGCCGCCCTCCTGGGGGAAAAAATCTGCGGCATGAGGGAAAATGCCCCGCAGGGGCTGCCAGCCGGAATTCGGCGTGCAGAACAGAAAGTGTGTCCAGTTTTCGCAAACGGCGGCAATGTCGCGCAAAAACGCGGTATGCAGCGCCGAACATTCGGCCCCGCTCAGAAACGGCATCAGACGTGTTTTGGTCTGGCCGGGCAGGGGAACGCGGGTTAGACAAATAACGGCGGTTCGCATTTTGCTTGTCCTCTCAAATATAGAATTGACCCGGAAACAGAACGATTCTCCATCTAAAAACAAAGGGATCAACGGTATGGTAACAAATTACCGAGAGAGTTGCAAGCCTCCCGGACTTTGATTCTGCACATGGATACAACCGCCTCATTTGTCTGCTGAATCCCTTGAAATAGTGATAAAAAAAGTTCGAAGGAAGTTAAAAAGCAGGTGCAAATAATCGTTTATTTCGATTGAGTCGTATTGTTATATCTGAACTTTGAATTAGACAAAATTTTTGCACGCTGATACACTTCTGAATAGTGAAATTTAACAAATTTGGGCTGTAAAGGAAGAGGGATAATTATGAATCGGGAATCCAAAAGCACCTCTCCGCAGAGGGAAGGAGCGATCGAAAACAAAAGGCTAAAGGTTGGCGGGAAGGGGAAAATAATTCTTCTGGCGATCGTCGCTGCCTGTCTGGCAGTTTATTTTTTGGCTCCCGGTGTGAAGACATGGGTGGATTCTGTTGTCCATATGTTCAAAACAGGGAATTTTTCCGCAATGCGCTCTTTTATCGCACAGTACGGCCCGTGGGCAATGGCGGTATCCTTTCTGCTGATGGTATTCCAGTCCGTCGCCGCACCGCTGCCCGCATTTTTTGTCACGCTGACAAATGCCAATCTATTCGGCTGGTGGCAAGGCGCAATTCTCTCATGGTCCTCGGCGATGGCCGGTGCGGCGCTGTGCTTCTTCATTGCCCGGATTCTCGGACGCGATGTGGTCGAAAAGATCTGCACAAAAAAAGCGCTTGAGCAGATTGATGGTTTTTTTGACAAGTACGGCAAGAAGAGCATCTTGGTTGCGCGCCTGCTTCCGTTTATTTCCTTTGACATCGTCAGTTACGCCGCGGGACTTACCTCCATGGACTTTTGGGGATTTTTTGTTGCCACCGGCGTGGGCCAATTGCCCGCCACGATTGTCTACTCCTATGTGGGCGGAATGCTGACGGGCGGCGCAAAGATGATGTTCATGGGACTTCTGTGCCTCTTCTCTCTTGCAATCCTTGCGGCGATTTTTCGTTCCCTTTGGACAAGTCGTCAGAAAGCAAAGGCCGCTGCGGCGGCTGCGGCCGGCATTTACCTTGCGCCGCCCGAGGCGTTCAACTGGATCCGCTTTCTCAATAAATTTTACAACTGCGCCATCTGGGGCATGGTGGCTGCCATGCTCAGCGGCCAGAACGTCTGGATTGGGATGCGCTTTAATCTCGGCTGGATTTTCTTTGGCTTCTGGGTGCTGACGCTGATTGTGTTTGGCTGTATCCGCAGGCTGCACTTCGGCTGGAAGTTTACCTCCATCAATACGGCCGCCTGTACAGTGGTCAGCCTGATCGTATTCGGCGCGCGGAAACTTGAGACCCTGCCCGCGGCCATTCTGCGGGAGGGGTTGGGCCAGACACACTGGCATTTGGGGACTGTCAGCACAGGAATCCTGATTTTTCTCATCGTCGGCTATGCGCTGATTCTCATACTCAATCTGAGGCGCGGCGACTCCAAGAAAGCATCCCCTCCCACGGCTGCCAGCGAGGTATGATCGGTGAACAAACACGTCAAGCTGCTGATCTTTGCAGTGCTGATTGCGGCGGTCCTGCTGCTGAACAACCGGTACGGCTGGTCTGAGTATCTGGGCGACACCGAAAATCTGGTCTTTCTCAAGCAGACGGTGCAGGAAAAGCGACTCGAAGCGCTTGCAATCTACTGCGGCATCACGATTGTCGGCTGCGTGGCGCTGGCGCTGCCCGGTGTGACCTTTGCGGTGTTTGCGGGGCTGCTGTTCGGCCCGTGGCTGGGAACGCTGGCCTGCCTCGTCGCGACGACGATCGGTGCTGCTGCGGCATTCCTTGTGGGCAGATTTTTTCTCAAGGACTCGCTCAAGCCTGTGGTGATGAGAAACACATGGCTGCGCAAGGTCCTCTTTGATGATGCGGGCCGGAGCGACCTTGTGGTGCTGCTGATCACGCGCCTCGTGCCGCTCTTCCCCTACAACCTGCAAAATTTTGCATACGGGATTACGGACATCCGGTTCTTGCCCTACACAGTCTATACGTTTCTTTTTATGATTCCGGGCGTTGCCCTCTTCACCATCGGCTCCGCGGGCTTCACCGCGGGGAGCGGGCGGTGGCGCTATTTTTTTGCCGCGGGCATTTTGCTGGCGCTGGTGCTGGCACTGGGCTTCGGCGTAAAAAAATATTACCTTGATCGACCGCACAGGGCCGGGAAAGAAGGTCCCGTTGAAAAAGCTAATTTGGAGTAACATCGTCCGCCGCCGTGGGCAGTCTCTTCTGACCATGGCGATTACGGCGCTGACCGTGCTGTCCTTCGTGGTTGTACTTGGCGTGTTTTGGACAATGCGGCAGGGCATTGCTCTTTCGCAGGAACGGCTCGGCGCGGACGTAGTGGTTCTTCCCAAGGACGCCAGCGCCAGCGGATATGATCTGCTGTTCACTGCCAATTCGGAGAATATTTATATGCCGGCTTCTGTGGCGGAGGAAATCGCCGGGATAAACGGCGTGAAGGCGGCATCGCCCCAATTCTATTCCCAGACGTTGGCTGGGTCCTGCTGCGACTATGGCTATGAGATGCGCGTGGTTGGATTTGACCCGGACACGGATTTTATTCTGGCTCCGTATCTTCATTTGCGAAACTATGACCGCCTTGCGGACAACGAGATTATTCTTGGCGGCAACTTCACCGATTTTATGGGGACCAGCTCCATGATCCTGGGCCACAAGTTCAACGTCGTGGGTGAACTCTATCCCACCGGAAGCGGTATGGACGACACGATTTTTATGAACATCGACGTTGCCCGGAGTATCTCTGAGGAGTCGGAGGGGTTAAGCGGCATCTGGTCCGGCAAGAGCGCCGCCGATCAGATTTCCGTCGTGATGGTGAAGCTGAAAGACGGCGTCTCCGCCGCCGATTTTACGCTTGCGGTACTAAAGACCGGCCTGCCGGTCCAGTGCGTTGCTACGGGCGAAACCATTACCTCGCTGCACTCCCAGCTGACCGCAACGGTCGAGATGTTTTTCCTGTTATGGGCGGCGTCGCTGCTGATCGCTGCGCTGGCCCTGTTCGGCCGGTTCCATGCGCTGGCGCGGGAGCGCCGCAGAGAGATCGGTCTCATGCGGGCGATTGGATTGCAAAAAAGTCGCGTATTCGGCCTGATTGTCGGCGAGGCGCTGACGATGGCTTTTCTTGGCGGCGCTGTCGGCGGTATAGGCGGCTGTCTGTGCACAGGGCCGATTATTGGAAGACTCAGGGAAACATTTTCCCTGTCCTCATCCCTTTGGAATCTGAAAACGGCGCTTCTGTGCGGATTGGCTGGCGTCGCGCTTGCGGTCCTTTTGGGCTTCCTCGCGGCGATTCTGCCCGCCGCGCAAAGCGCTTCGCTGGAGCCGCAGGCGGCCATTGCGCAGGGGGAGCTAAACTGAGATGGAAATTTGCAGACTGGAGCACATACAGAAAATCTACCATATGGGCGAGCAGGTCGTTCCCCTGCAGGACATCTCTCTGACCGTCAATGCGGGTAATTTTATCGCCGTCGAAGGCGTTTCCGGCGCGGGAAAAAGCACATTATTGGCTGTAATGGGCATGCTGCTGAGCATAGACGGTGGCCGGTATTTCTTTGAGGGCGAAGACGTTTCCGGTCTTTCCGACCGGCAAAAGACTGACCTGCGGGCAAAGAAAATTGGCTTTCTCTTTCAGGATACCAATTTGATTCAGGCATTAACCGTGCGGGAAAATCTACTCTTTGCCCAAACGCTTGGCGGTGTGGAAAAGGCGGACGGCGCGGCGGCGGACGCACTTTTGGAGCAGCTTGGACTTACGGAGCGCGCCTCATTTCTACCTCACCAGCTCTCGGGCGGACAGCGCCGGCGCGCAATGGCTGCACGGTGTCTCATCCATGCGCCGCACCTGATTCTGGCGGATGAGCCAACCAACGATCTGGACGAGGCATGGGCCGGCAGAATCGTTGCGCTTCTGGCCGACGCAGCCAAGCACGGCGCCGGCGTCGTGATGGTCTCCCACAACAGTCGCTGGACCGCGGGCGCGGACGCCCGGTACCGTCTGGACGGCGGAGTGCTGACAAACCTCGGCAAAGGAGGTGAATGAGATGAAAAAGAATCTTCCTGTCATTCTGGGCGCTGTGCAGAGTCTTGCCGCTCTGTGTGCGCTGGGTGCGATCAAAATCTGGGCTCCGACCTGTGCTGCCATGGTAACTCTGCAAAACGGCAACACGATGCCCATGAAGTGCCACTATGCAGGACAGGCCGGCGTTGCGCTGGCAGTTGTGCTGCTGGTGGCGGGAATTGTCGCCATGCTCTCCAAAAAGGACCACAAGAAGGTGCAGCTTGTGTTGATTACCGGTGCGGTGATGCTCTTCCTTGTTTTCAGCAGCCTGATCGGCGTGTGTATGAAGGCGGAAATGGCCTGCCATGCGACGGCGGCTTGGTGCAAGGGTGTGTCCGTGGTGATCCTTGTCTGTGCGGTAATTGACCTGATTGCAGGAAAAGAAGGCCAGCTTCCTGCCTGAGCGGTTATCGAAAATTTTTGATATTGCATTTTATTTTGGAAAGGAAAATGAATCATGAAAAAGTTGATGTCTCTTTTTCTTGCGGCCATGATGGTCGCTGGTCTGACGGCCTGCGGCTCCACCGCGAACACCGGCACCGCCGGCGGCAGCGCATCCGGCTCCGACGCGGCGAGCGCTGATTACAGCGTTGTAACGGAGGATACCGCCGCAAAGACCGTCAAAATATTTGCTGAAGTCAACGGCAAATACTTTACGGAGGTCACCCGTCACGGCGTCGTCTTTGCCAAAGGAAGCAATGGAGAGAAATCTATTCTTCGCGCGCTTTGCAGCGAAAAGGATTTCTATCAGGGTATGATCGACATTGGCGGCGTGCCTGGCGACAACCTCAGCCTACCCTGCGACAACGGCGCGGTTATTGAGGGCGATAAGTTGGGCATCACCGTTTCCTGGGACGGCTCCAACGGTGAGATTCCCTTTGAGAACTGTGTCAAAACCGGCAGCGGCGAGCCCTATCAGATGGACGCGCGGTTCGGCGGCAATATTAAGCACGCCTATGCTGCGAACACCGGCTGCATCTTCTGCCTCGACAGCTGCCCTGTGGGCATTACCTCCAACGCGGCTTACGGCTTCGGCGTGGTTGAAAAGGACAAGACCGAGCAGTTCTACGGCAATCCCGACGTCCTGCCGGAAGATGGCACGCTGGTGACCGTGACCTTTACGCTGGAGGCGTAATCTGCGGCGCGGTTCCCGGAGTTAACGCGGGTGATCCCGCAGAGGACGGCACGATTGTGACCGTGACCTTCACGGTATTTAAACACTGAATGAAAGGGACCTTATATCAGACACTCTCTGCAAAGGGACGCCGGATGCAGGGAGGGGAGCGGACGAAAAATCCGCTCCCCTTGCCTATTGGAGGAGGTATGATCTATGAGAAGCCTGATAGAACGGGCGAATGCCTGCGTTCACTGCGGCCTTTGCACGCGGCAGTGCGCATTTTTGGAAAAATACGGGCTTGACCTGAACCAGTTTTCGAAGCGGAGCGAGCTTGCCTATCACTGCTTTCTCTGTGGGGACTGTTCCGCCGTCTGCCCCAAGGAGATTGACGGCCGGGAGATCACACTTTCTATGCGCCGGCAGCGAGTAAGTGATGCCGGCGGCAGGAGGGTACCGGAGCAGGGCTACGGAGCTCTGATCGCGGAGAAGAAAAACTATCTCTTCCAAAATTACCGGAACAGCCGCCGGTCCGTCCTGTTTCCCGGCTGCAATTTTCCATCCTTCTATCCAAAGACCACGGATGCGCTGATCCGCCTTCTGCGGGAAGAAGAGGACATGGGCGTCGTATTTGACTGCTGCGGAAAACCGATTGCGGAGCTGGGGCTGGAGCATGCGGAGGCACAGGGAACGGAGTTGCTTCGCCGCCGCTTGTGCCACGCGGGCGTGGAGGAACTGGTGGTGCTTTGTCCCAGCTGCTTCTATTTCCTACGCCCGAGGTTGGACATCCCGGTGGTAAGTATCTACGACAAGCTGCGCGAGCTGGGTCTTGGCGGGCAAATTAAGGAGCGTGAAGTAAACCTCTTTGTTCCGTGTCCCGATAAAGCCACCCATGAGATGGAGCGTTCCCTGTTTCCGTTTCTGACCGGAGCGTACCGGGAGATTCCGGAGGTTCAGTGCTGCGGACTCGGCGGCTGTGCGGCGGGAAAGGAGCCGGAGCTCTCCGCCGGGTTTCAGGAAAACGTAAAGCAGATGAAGCTGCCCAACGTATATGTCTACTGCGCCTCCTGCGCCGGATCGCTGTGCCGGGGCGGCGTTACCAATGTGCGCCATGTTTTGACGGACATTCTTGGAACGAATGAGTCCCCCGTCCTCAGTGCGCAGACTGTGTGGAACCGAGCCAAACGAATGCTGTGATCCGGGTAAGCGCGCGAGACGTGGGTAGGACGAACTTCCGTTTATTTGCCTATGGGAAAAAACACAGGGTCGGTGCAATCCACGCTGCCGAAGATCCTCTGGCCTATGCTCCAGCCCGGTGCTTCCGAAAAGGGCTTCATTAGGTATGTTCCACCCGGAAGTTCCAGCTGCACCATTGTTTCTGCGCCTTGAAACTGTATCCCGGCCACCCGCAGCGAAAGCGGCCCGGATTCCCCAAAATGCAGGGCGGAGGAATGCACCAGCAGATCATACCTTCCGTCCGGAACAGCTGCTGGGCAGGAAACTGCGGCGGAGGAAAAGACGCCGCCCACCACATTTCCGGGGAGATAGCCGCAGCCGCCGAAATAATTTGCCGTGCGACGGTCAACGGGGCGGCCGTAGACTTCACGTGGTGTACCGCATTGCGCAATGTGCCCGTCAAACATAACCGCCACCTGGTCAGCCATGGCAAGTGCCTCCTTTTGATCGTGGGTCACAAGAATGGTCGTCATCTGAAATTCCCGATGCAGCTTCAGCACCATCGCACGCATATCCTCACGCAGGTTCTGGTCCAATGCGGTAAACGGCTCATCCAACAGAAGCAGACTCGGTTTTGCAGCCAGTGCCCGGATCAGAGCCACCCGCTGCTGCTGCCCGCCGGAGAGCTCGGACACCCGACGCTGCCCATAGGCCCCAAGCTGCACCCTTTCCAGCAGTTCTGCGGCGGAGGCCAGACGTTTTCTGCGGTCTACACCCCGCATTTTCAGTGGAAAGGCCACATTCTCCTCGACGCTCATATTGGGGAAGAGGCGCATGTCCTGAAAGACGATCACTGTGCCGCGCCGGTGGACAGGCAATTGGGAGATGTCCTGACCGCCGAGGGACAGAGTACCCGCCTGCATTGGCAAAATTCCCGCGATCGTTTTGAGAAGTGTGCTCTTTCCGCAGCCGGAGGGGCCCAGAAGTGAAAGAAACTGCCCGTCCTCTGCTGTCAGATTGAGATCGCGGAGGACCGGCTTTTTTTGAAGTTCCACCTTCAGGCCGCTGATGATTAGTTGCATGCGACACCTCGTTTTGCTCAAAATTCGGACAGGCCCAGCAACAATCTAGCGGCTGTCAAGCCTTGTTTGCCGGAGGAGAAATTCAAAAACGGAGAAAACCAGCAGCGCCGAACCAACAAATGCCACAGAATAAACAGAGGAGAGCGCCCGATCCCCGCTCTGTATATAAGGAATCAAAACCAGCGCAAGGGTCTTGATCCGCCCGCCGCCTACGATCAATGTGGTAAAATACTGACTGTAGGAGAGAATGAAGCCCATGCTGAGTGAAGAGAGAATACCCGGCACCAGGCGCGGCAGCGTGACGGAGAAGAACGCCCGGAGCGGCCCGGCGCCAAGCACCATAGCCTCTTCCTCGTATGCGGTTCCCACTGCTCGGGTCATGTCGGCCATGATCGTGATACAATAAGGAACTGCCACCACCAGATGGACCAGCACCACGCCCGCGGCTGTATCCGCAAGTCCGATGCGCAGCAGGGTAATTTGGATGCCGACAGCGAATACTGTCCCGGGAATCAGCATGGGGAGAAGTGCGCAGCGGCGCGCCAGCTCCCGTCCGTGGAAATTGTAAAGCTCTGTTGACCGAGCCGTAAGAATGCCAACGAAAGTTCCGAGCACCGCCACCGTTGACGCCAACATACAGCTGCTCAAAAGCAGCCGGGGAAGGCTCGCGGAACCGTGAAACAGCTCGCGGATGGTGCGCAGGGAGTAGTTCTCGGGCGCCAGCAAGGGCCAGGGCCATCTCCCGGTTACGCTCCATACCAGCAGCACTGTCATCGGAAACAGAATACACACGGCGGTGACCGCCAGCACAAGCCGCGCAAAGACACGCCGCCTCATGCTGCGCCTCCCGTTCCGTGGGAAAGCCGCCGCACTGCCGCGTTGAACAGCGCCGATAACAGTACCGAGACAACCAGGATCAAGCCGTACATCGCCATGGCGGCGGGCCGCGACCTGAGCTCTGGCGCGGTATAGGCCAGATACGCCTGCACAGGCAGAGCCTTGGGATAGGTAACGCCCAGCAGCATCGGCAGCTCGTAGCTGCCAAAGGCGAAGATAAAGATGATGAGAAATGCCTTGCAGATTGCCGACATGCTCAGCGGCAGTGTGATCAAAAAAAAGCTTCGTAGCGGCGATGCGCCTAAATTTTCCGCCGCCTCGCCCAACGTTTCGCTGACGCCGGACATCAGCGCCAGCACAAAATAGGCCACGAACGGAATCTCTTTCCATAGATAGGCCAAAATTGCGCCGCCGTAGCCAGACGTATAGAGAAGCTGGGGAAACTGACAGGAGTCGGAGATCCACCCGAGCGTATAGGCAAGCCGGGCAAACAGGCCGGTCTGGGAAAACAGGGTAATCATAAACACCGCCGCCACGGCATGCGGCACCAGAATGGGTACTCGGATCAGATACAGCGCCGTGGTTCCCCTTCTGCGCACCAACGCCGCGCACACCAATGTGCCGAGTATGGCAGACAGCACGGCAGAGCAGCCCGCAATCCGCAGACTGATGCCCAGCGACCGCAGAAAATCCGGATTTGTCATCACGTCGATATAATAAGAGAGGGTAATTTTTGTCAGGCCAAAGGCAGGGATGTATCCGAAACTTTGCGCCAGCACACTGCAGCAGGATGCCGCCACCAGTGTCAAAATCAAAACAAACGGAAACAAAAGCAAAAAAGGAGTCCATTTTCGTTTTTTTATCATAGTTGCCTATGCTCCAAACACCATAAAACGGCGCGGCCTCCGCCGCGCCCGTTTTATGGTGCTTTTTCTCAAAACAGGTTTCGTCATTTACCAACGACCTCGTTCAGCCAGATTTGCTCGATCACGGGAATCAGCTTGGCGGGCATCTCGGGCAGGCGATGGCTTAAAAGCTCGTCCTGCGGGAGAACGCCCCGTCCCATATCCGCGGAGTTGAAGGCATCCTGCTCCTCTGCGGTGAGCTTGTCGAAAGAGATAACGGGGAGTTCCCGTAACGTCGCATACTGGCTTGCCTGAAGGTCGGCAGAGAGAATTGCATTGATTACCGCCATGGCGCCGGCTTTATTGGGAGAATCATAAGCAATGGCAATGTAGTTGGTGTTGCCGATTGTGCCGTTGTCAAAGATAAACGTACGGGTTGTATCGGAATATATGCCCTGATCTATGCCGATGGAGACAGAATAGGGGCTGTAATTCATATCCAGTACCAGCTCACCGTCAGCGAACATCGTGTCCACGGCAGTGGAGGAGTCGGGAAAGGTCTTGCCCGCATTCCAGAGATAGGGATTCAGCGCGCGTAAATATTCAAGCGCCGGCTCGATTGCAGCCTTGACGGTGTCGTAGTCGGGTTCCATGGTCTGGAACTGCTCCCAGCCGCACAGCTCGTATACGATGTTGCGTACAAAGGCGCTGCCGGTAAAGTCGGGCAGGGCGGGATAGGTGACCTTTCCGGGATACTTCCGGCAATAGGCCGTCCACTCCGCCGCAGAGGCGGGCGTCTCCGGGGTGACGGCGCTGTCGTTGAAGAAAACCATCTGCGCCTTGGCGTAGGGTGCCTCATAGCCTTCGATCGGCATGCAGAAGTCGTTTAACGTCTCTGAGTCGTCCGTGTCGATATAGGTGGCCATGTTGGGAAGCTGGGAGGTGAAAGGCCCATACAGCAGGCCGTTTTCCTTGGCGGAATAGAAGTTTTCGCCGTTGATCCAAATCATGTCGATGCTGCCGGTTTCGGCGCCGGCCTGCTTCTCGCCGGAGAGCTTGGAGAGAATGTCGTCGATATCCATACCGACCACGTCCAATGTGATGTCGTCGTGCTCCTTTACATAGTCCGCGACGGTACGGTTGAGCCAGTTGTTGCGGTTTTCATCGCCGCCCCAGCCGTAAAAGGTGACGGTTGTGCCCTTGGCTTGCGCCAGGACATCTTCCCACGAGGCGGCGGAGAGGTCGAATGTGCCTCCTCCGGCGGCTGAGGCAGACTCGGAACCTGCCGGCGCGGAACTGCCGCAAGCGGCAAGAGAGAGAATCATGGCGAGGGACAGCAGCAAGGCCGGCAATTTTTTCTGTGGTTTTTCCTTTATTCATCCAGCCAATCGTTCCTGCTCCGATCAAGAAGAACAGAGCGGCGGCACGTTCGTTCAGATCAAAATAAGATGCAATCAACTTTAATTTAACTGCGTATATCGGACCAAGTCAAGTAAAACGCAGATATTATCGAAAAGTACGATTTTTATAAATAATCAATCGAATTTTACGTTTGTTTTTTAAGAAGCAAGCCGCATTGTTTCATTTTCAAGCAAATGTGTTGGAACCCTAAAATTATGAATTTCCGGCTGCCGTTTTTTTAGGTAACCACATAAAAAATTTGGTGCAGAAAAAGCTGCGAAGTGGTAAGATATAAAGGCTCTACTCCCAAAGTCGTTGAAATGGACGTTGAGAAAGGCCGTGATGGCGGTACTGTAGATTCGTTCGCCGAAAAACTCGCGCAAAAAGGCGGGGAACCCAGTGAAATCAGAACTGTTACGAGCGATTTGTCGCGGTTGTTTCTTCCGGCAATCGCTCGGAACTTTCCAAATGCGGAACATACCACCGACAAGTTTCATGTCAAGCAGATTCTAATGAATGCGCTGGATGATGTTCGAAAAGAGGAGCAAAAATCCGTTGCTGATAAACGCGGGCTGTTCCTCGGACGGAGACTTTTCATGGTTCCCAAATCGAACCTGAATCAAGCGCAGGCTGAAACCATTGCCGCAATGAGCAATCGATATCCGAAAACCGGAAGAGCGTATCGGATCGTTGCCTCGCTGGACGATTTCTACCGCTTCCGCAGTCTCAATGACGCCGAAATATCCCTACGGGGATTGGTATCTTGGATGCGCCGTTGTCGCTTAGAGCCGATGAAAGAAGCGGCAAAGACGCTCGTAAACCACAAAGATAAAATTCTCAACTTCCTCCGCAACAGGCTCACCAACGCTATCTGTGAAGGCATCAACAGCCTGGTTCAAGCCCCAAAACGGAAAGCACGTGGTTATCATACTTTTGAAGGCTTTTCCTCGGGGCGTCTGAAAGCCCCGATACAGTAGTTTCCGTGATCCTCCAGTGGCACGGGTGTCTTGTTGGAGGGATACACGTCCCCAGGCGTAAACTGGTCGCGTCCGCAGCGCTCCTGTACTTCCTGTACAATTCGCTGAATTTCTTTGCTGTCCTCCGCCGTAAACTGATAGCGTCCACACACTTTAAGCACCTGCTATCCGGTTCAAATGAGCTTCCTCTACCGGATATAGTATAGCACTTTTGCCGATACGTCTACTCTATTAGCAATAATTCCCACTTGCAAAATAGAACATTTGTTCCGTATAATATATGGCAAGGGGGGTGATGGCGTGGGGCGCAGCATTCTGCATGTGGATCAAAACTGCTTTTATGCGTCCGTGGAAATGCAGCGGCATCCGGAGCTGCGAAACCGCCCGCTGGCAGTCCGCGGCAGTCAGGAGGACCGGCACGGAATTATGCTGACCGCAAACTATCTGGCAAAGCCACGCGGCGTAAAGACTGGCATGGCCATCTGGCAGGCCCGCCAAAAGTGTCCGGAGCTGGTGGTGCTGCCGCCGGATATGGCGGAGTACATCCGCTTCAGCCGGATGGCGAGAGAGATTTATGCGGATTACACGGATCAGATTGAACCGTTCGGGTTGGATGAAGCATGGCTTGATGTAACCGGAAGTGCGGCGATCGCTGGCGACGCCATGCACATCGCCCAGGAGATCTGGCAGCTCCCAGCTGTTCCAGTACGGAGTTGGCCGATATGACCTACACCCCTTGATGGGGCATCAACAGCGGGTGTAATAACGTGTGCGTTTATATTGCGCACAACTCTTGGTAATACCCTTGTAAACGGCATGTTGAACTTTGCGGACAGGTAAAGAAGGTTAAGTCATTAAATATTTTGGGGTTCAGTTATCTATTGATCTGTTTTTCTTTGTTAGCAAATATCACCCATCCGACAACCGACATCAAAGCTCCAGTGGTAATCATAAGATTTTCCACTCTTGTCAGGTCAGCAATAGGTCCAAACAGCAGCATACCAATCGGCATAACTGTTATTACAATGATATCTATCATACTAAATACTCGCCCCTGCATGTCGTTATCGACGGTTTCCTGAATCAGCACCGCCTCAGACGCATAAAAGACCGGCGAGAAAATACCTGTAAAGAACATCACAGTTAGGTAAAAAATGAAGTTTGTGCTTACACCGAGCAGCACGGCAGAAATGCCATAGGCAGCACATGCCAGCGCAATTGTCTGCATACGGTTTTTAAATCCACCCCATGAAGCCATCAAGAAGCCGCCGAAGATTGAGCCACCACTGTATAAAACTTCATTTGCAGTAAGCCTCCATACTTCTGTACCATAGCTTCTTGTGATAAGTAATGGCGTCAAAAACGCTGCGGGAGAGATCAAAAAGAAAAAGGCGGCATAATAAATCAGCAAATTGCGGATAAGGGAATTACTTTTCACAAATGAGATACCTTGCCGAAAATCTTCAATCACGCTTGTAGATTGATCTGCCCCCGCTTTATGATGAGTTGATACCCTAAGAAAGAACAAAATTGAAATAGCGACCACAGCAGTTACCACATCGACAAAAAAAGCCATCTCCACTGAAAAGGCAGACAGTAAAAAACCGCCTGCCGCAGGTGATAGAAGCGTAATAAAAGAGCGGATGCTGCCGTTTATTCCGTTCACCCTCATAAGCTTTTCTTTTGGCACAAACTGGGGCAATATGGAGCTTTCAGCCGGAGACTGTATCCCCGCGCCGATAGATCGGATGGCTGAGGCGACAAATATCAGCCAGATTTCCCTGTAACCTGCAAGAAATAAGATAGCAAGAACCAATGTGGCAAGCGCGGTCAGTCCATCAGATGCCATAATTACATATTTCCTGTTGTAGCGGTCAGCCCAGACTCCGGCAAAAAGCGCGATCATTATCTGAGGTAAAAAGCTCGTCAAAATCGTAATCGTCATCATCGCGCCAGATGATGTCTTCAGCGTAACATACCAAACAATCGCATAATTCACCATCGAGGAACCGAAAAGTGAGATGCCCTGGCTTAACAAAAAGACTGCGGTTCTCTTCTTCCAGCCTATATAATCTGGGTTACCGAATATTTCTGGGCAATTATTGTTCTCCACTTTTGGTCTCCTAAATCAAACGTTTATTACCTTGTTTTTGATCTTATCCTTTAATTCAAGTATCTTGTGTTCTATCAAATCAATGACTTGTTTAAACTCTTCATCTGATTTACCAGTCGGGTCTTCAAGTCCCCAATCCTCACGATGTTTGCAGGGAAGAAACGGGCAGGTTACGTTGCACCCCATCGTTACAACAATATCAACAGGAGGAATATGTTTGACCGCCTGGGCCGTAAGGAGGATGAAACGCCCTTCGTGGTGGAATGGTTTGATAAGAACGGCATTGAGGTTTGGAGCGCCAAGGAAGGTCAGCAGAAGTTCGACACTCATGTGGACAAGCTGATGAACTACATCCGCTATTGGCAGGCATCCGGCGAGAGCCTGAAAACCTCCGTCCGCGTGAAGACACGCCTTGCCCAGATCGTACAGGAAGGTCGCTGGCGCGGCGGAGGCGTCCCTTATGGGTATCAGCTCGTAAAAAACGGTAGATTGGGCAAGAAGAACAAAGAACTCTATGATTTGAAAATTGAACCGGACGAAGCAGCCGTTATCCAGCGCATTTTCGATTTTGCGGATCATTTCGGCTACGGCGGACGGAGAATCTCATCGGAGCTGTATAGTGCCGGTATCGTGAATCAGCGCACAGGGGAGCCATTCCATTACTCCTCAATCCAGAACATCCTTCGCAATATTACCTATGTGGGCATCCTCCGCAGTGGTGAAACGCAGTCGGAGATTTTCTCTGAAATTCAGATCATCTTGCCAGATCAGTATCGTCGCATTGAAAAAATGCGAAATCAACGCACAGCCACCTACTTACAGAGCTGCGCGGAAAGCGGCGAGGGCGATGAGATCGTCACGCTGGACAACGGCGATGAAACCACGGTATCCCGTCCTCCTCGCAATCATCCACGGCGTGTATCCGGAAACGCTCTTCTCTCCGGGAATATCTATTGCGGCCACTGCGGTGGCCGCATTTTTGCGTCTTCCGCCAGAAAGACGCATCATGCTGGGTGTGATGAGCGGATTTCGATTTATAAGTGCTACAACCGCACCCAGCACAAAGATCAGTGCGACGGCCCAACGACCTATCGGGCGCAGAAGGTTGACGAGGTTGTAGAATCCATCCTGCGGAGTATTTTTCAAAAGGCCAAATCGGTTGACAGTCAGAAACTGCTGGAGCGGCAGACCGGCGCCGCCACGGATGACGCCCAGAAGCAGCTTAAAAAAGCGCGGGTGGAATTGCAAAAAAGCACAAAAGAGCTTGCCAAATGGGAAGACCTGATGCTGGATTCCATTGAGGGCACCTGTGTATTCACACCGGAGCAAATTAAAAAGCGCATGGACGTCGTGCAGGAAAAGGTGGATGGTCTGACGGAAAAAGTGACAGATCTCCAGCGTGAGATTATGGACACAGAATCGCTGAGCACCGAACTGCAAGAACAGCACCAGCAGCTTCTTTCATGGGCAGAGGTGTTTAGCAATGCCTCCATTGACGAGAAAAAGGTGATTGCGGGTTATCTGGTCAAGGCGGTCACGCTGACCCGCGACTACGGCATTCAAATCGAATTCAACATCTCCGAAGCACAGTATCTCAGCGGAATGGAAATGCAGTAAGCCGTTCAAAGCAAACACGGCTTTGTAATTTCCACTATGGAATAACATTGACACCTCTCACCTTCCTCTCCTTTTCCCCAGCGCAGAGCGCCTACCGGTGTAAATTGACAGGCGCTCAAATCTATATTGAATATATCAATGTTCATAGGTGCTTTCCGCTCGACGCAAACGCCGAACCATGCTATACTGTGCATGAAATGGACGTCCCGGAGGAAAGCTGTTATGAGAATACTGTTTGTCTGCCACGGCAATATCTGCCGCAGTCCGATGGCGGAATTTGTGATGAAGGACATGGTGAAGAGGGCTGGGCTTGTGAAGCGGTTCGAAATTGCATCGGCGGCGACCAGCAGAGAAGAAATCGAAAACCCGGTCTATCCGCCGGCGCAGGAGAAGCTCGCCGAGCATGGCATCTCCTGCAAAGGGCACACGGCGCGGCAGCTCACGAACCGCGACTACGACAATTACGATCTGCTTATCGGCATGGACGCGGAGAATCTCCGCAATATGTACCGTATCTTCGGCAGGGACTACGCAGGGAAGCTGCATCTGCTGATGGATTACACCGACCGCCCCGGCGATGTCGCTGATCCGTGGTATACCCGCGATTTCGACACGACATGGCGCGATGTTGAGGATGGATGCCGAGGTCTCCTCTTGCGGCTGAAAGAATGTGAGAATCGTGAAGATCAGCTCAAAAACCTATATCGCTATTGACCTCAAATCCTTCTATGCCTCTGTCGAATGTATGGAACGTGGACTTGACCCGATGACCACAAACCTTGTTGTAGCCGACGCCAGTCGGACAGAGAAAACCATCTGCCTCGCCGTGTCGCCGTCGCTGAAAGCCTACGGCATACCGGGGCGTGCGCGACTGTTCGAGGTCGTGGAGAAGGTCAAGGAAGTAAATGCCCTGCGAAAAAGTAAAACGCCGGGTCGGCAGCTTACCGGGCAGTCTGCCAATGCACCAGAATTGAACGCTGATCCTTCGCTGGCGCTTTCCTATATCGTCGCTACACCGCAGATGGCAAAGTATATGTCCGTCAGCACCCAAATCTATGCAATCTATCTCAAGTACATCGCGCCAGAGGACATCCATGTGTACTCTATCGATGAAGTGTTCATTGACGCGACGCGCTATCTTGCATCCTATCATCTCACGGCACGAAAGCTTGCCATGAGAATGATCCACGATATTCATGCCACCACAGGCATATGTAAGCGTCTCCGGCACGGTAAAAAAGATTGACGACTACGAGCGAATGGTGATTCTGCGCAATAGGACAAGCATTCCTATTGACGATATTCTTCATATCAATGGAAAACTCTTCGATGGCATAGAAGCGGGATGATCATTCTAAACCTTGTTTGGTAAGGCCATGTAGGCAGACAGAAATTCACGTGGTATAATGAAATAAAGAAGTAGTCTGTAGAGCAAACGTAAGCGAGGTGTTCGCCATGAGCTCAAGACCTGCCTCTTTCCCCGAGGAAAAGGACGAAATTATGATTTATCAAACCGATGATGGTCTGACGTATATCCATACAATGACGCCGGATTCGTTCTCAGGCCTTTCAGACCGTGTCGTTATAGAAGAAGACGGAAAGATGTTCAGCATATGAATAAATATTAGTCGAACTATACTGATAATTCAAAATAGTAACTGGAAACAACAATGGTCGTGTGATCCATGCTATAGAAGTCGATCTTGACTATAAGAAGTCTGCATAAGTTACACAATATATCTGGAATGGGGTGAAAGAATGTCGCACAAGAACTATAGCTCGCTTCGAACTATGTATATAAGAAATTATTTACTTGATTATACTGACGAGAACCATCCCACAGATCTCAAAAGCATTCAGAATATGCTTCGTTCTCATGAAATTGAGGCAACAATAAAAACAATACGCGCTGACATTAATCTCCTGGATACGCTTGACGAGATGGGCGATGAGTGCGGGTTGGAAATACAAGAATTTCTTGAAGAAAATGAAGAATACAAACCGGGAACCCTTAAATGGTACTATACAACAGATAGGTTATTTGACTATTCAGAATTAAGAATGCTTGTTGGTACAGTGGCAGCTTCGAAAGTCATAAGCGCAAAACATGCGAAAGATCTGATTGCTAAAATCAGATCACTATCGAGCGAATACGAAAAAGGCAAAATCAATATACCTGTTTTCTTTGATCCACAATCAAGTATTATGGCGACGAACGTGCTTATTAATGCCAATGAGATTTATGTTGCAATTGAGGGTAATCGCGCCATTTCATTTTACTATCTGGCTTTTAATTCTGAAAAAAGTCTCGTCAAGCGTTATGAAGAAAAGTATATCGTACATCCATATTATCTTGTGTGGGCAGACGACGCGTATTACTTAATTTGTTTTGATCCGAAGCGCGGGGACAGACTTGTTCATTTGCGAGTTGATAGAATGAAAGATATTACCCCACTGGATGCCATCGAGAGAAGACCACTAAAAGATATTATTGGAAAAGAAGCGCTTGATCTTCGCAAATATCTTCATAAACATATTAATATGTATACTGGCGAGAGTCAGAGAGTAGAGATGCAGTTTACAAACGACCTAATAAGCGTTGTAATTGACCAATTCGGGGATGATGTTACAATAAGGCGTGGGGGTGACGAGAATACTTTTTTTGCAACCTTTGATGTTGTAATTAGCCAGATGTTTTTTTCCTGGTGTTTCAGGTTCGGTCCCCGGGCAAAAATAATCAGCCCAGAAGAGGTTAAAAGTCAATACAAAACAGCTTTGCTGTCCCAAGTAGATTCACTTTAATCTTCAATTTTGGATATGTAATATGGAAACACAAACAAACACGGCACCTGTGCTTTAGAAGTACAGGTGCCGTGTTATGCTTAAAGCATAAGAAATGCGAAAGGAGTGCTAAAGTTGAATCAGGAGGGTTGGAGATATTTCGACAAAGCCGAAGAACAATTCAAATTGTCACAGTTAGATGAAGCTAGAGCCAATATTAGAAAAGCAGAAAAATACTTACCAGGAAATGTACAGGTACTCGAATTGTTTGGAAGGATTTGCTTTTCGCAGCACGACTACTCATCCGCTGAACAGTTCTTCGGTCGATGCTATTATATGGTTCAGGACGATTTTAGCATCCTGTTTTATTACGCAATGTCCCTAAAGGGGCTTGGAAAATATGAAACGTCAATCTCTCTTCTAAAGAAGTGTATCGAAATTGACCCTCTTAACAATAAGGCGTTGATTGCACTTACCGATATTTATTCCTTCCTCGGCGATGTTGGAAAAGCAATCGAATTATTATCCGCCGCGGTTAGTGATCGCCCGCGTAATGCCCAGCTTTGGTATCATCTCGCCTGCCATTATAAAAATTCCGGCGAATTAAAAGAAGCAGTTTATTCAGCAACGCAGTGTATGAAGGAATCGCCAAATTCAAAAAAAGCAATACTCTTACTTTACGACCTATATCTTTTTTGCTGTAACAATGAAACCTGTGAGCTTGCGGATGCGTTCACAATATTGTACGATCCCCTGGTAAGGGACAGGTTGTGCACGCTCTTAGCGCAATCAGGAAAAAGGACACCCTTATGTTCCTTCCAAAGGGATTTTGCCTGATGGTTTTGATCTGAATACTTTGCTTAATGTCATTCGAATCCTACTGTTTGAAAATGAAAGCTACAAGTCAAAGGAATATCTGTCAAAATATTTGAGCTTGGCTCCCGCTGCATCAAAAACAATATACAGATTGGGAACGGAGCTCCTCGAAAACAATAAGAATGAAAGTGCCCTTCTGTGCTTTGATACTTGTCATCAAGAAGAACCCTACAATCCATATGTCATGAGGAGTATTTGCGAATGTCTACTACGCCTCAACAGGTATGAAGAGTTAATCTACAGGGCTAAAAGATTCATGGATGCGAGCGGGTTTAATTCCTATTTGGGTTTCTTAATAGCAAAAGCTTATGTTAAGCAGGAGAATGTCAGTTTAGCTACACGCTATATGTCAAGTTGTATTGAGGAAGCTCCCCATAATCACTCGTTTTTATCGTACATGGGATTTATTTATTTACTAATGGGAGATATAGAAAAGGCAAAGCGTTATACAGAATTAAGTTTGCAATTTGGACCTCAAGAGAATGAAAAAGCACAAAAGAATCTTGCGAGAATAGAAGTCTTGCAACGTGTTTCAGCGACAGATCCCACAATCAGTCGACAGGCACATATAAGGAAACATTTTTTTAATAACACTTATAAAGATATCCATGGCGTATTTAGTATCCCTGAGGATACACTTTCCGCGCTGATCTCAGGATTAAAGTCAGAGGATTCCAATATTGAACACAGTGTAATGAAATTTAGATTTCCATATAAATGTGCCGGCTACGCAGGGGGAAGACATGGGGATGGACACATATACGACCATATCACAGTGGTTTCATTTTTACGGAAGGAGTTTATTCTGACGGCATATCCGTCTGATTAAAGGAGTATAGAATTCATGAAGATTGAGGTGTGCGAACAGCTTATTGTATCTTGGCTAAGACACGTTGAAGGCTGCCAAATTGTTCAAAGCAACTGGATGCCATCTGACTGCTACTCAATCGATGCAGAGGAAGCTGAATTATTCTCTCTCTTTATTGAGGAAGTGAAGAAAGCATCGGTTGGAACCGATATTTTTAAAAAATCCACAGATTCTCAGCTAATTAGACAAACGGAGATTGATGTCGTAGGAGCGAGACTTTCCGCTGGCAAAGTAGAAAAAATATTTCTTATTGACACTGCTTTTCATAGAGAGGGCCTGGGCTATGCCGATAACGAGGCACGCATTGCTAAAAAGCTGGTTCGTGCTGTTGGCACTGCCCAACTCTTCTTCAGAGGTATATCGGCGGAAATTATGTTCGTGTCTCCCTTTGCTCGAGAAAGTGTTCAAATCAAAATAATCGAACAGCTCAAGAAAATAGAGACAATCGCAAAGGATTTATATTCTAGTATTACTATTACATCTCTTTTTAACGATGAATTTGCGCATAGAGTCTACTTTCCTTTAATGAATGTCATTGACTTAATCAGAGACGATAACGAACTATTTGCACGCAGCATGCAGTTAATGAATATCTGCGCAAAATCGGAAGAAAAAGTTTTAACAGAACACAGCAATGATGTCTGGACGAATCCAAAGACAACAAAGAAATTATCAGGTGACAATAAAAGTGTCGTTTTCGGAACATTGAGAGAATTAACAAACGCCGAAAAGCTCGGCGACAAACTTTTACTCGCTTTACAAGATAGCAGCTACACGCAAAAGAATTTCAAAATTTCAAAGTTTCCTGTTTTATTTCCCAAATCACAATTCTTAAAGCAATTCAAGCCGGATGATCTTAGGAGGTATTATAGGCCGCAGATATTCTCATTTAAAGGCGTTGATTATCTGGTTTGCAGCCAATGGATACCTGAAAGGATAGCGCTGTTTAATAAGTGGCGAGAAAAAATACTCAGTCAGAATAATGACGTATGACAAATTCAAGTGATGTGGAGATGCTAACATGAAAAAGATAAACCTAGTTATATTAATTCTTTTTACTGCTACTTTGGCCGGGTGCTCAGGTGTTTCACAAAGCGACTACCAGAAAGTATCGGATGAAAAGGTTCAACTGGAAGCCAAAGTGGAATCCTTTCAGACGCAGATTAATGAACTGGAAGCCAAAGCTGAGTCTCTTCAGACTGAAAGTAATAAGTTACAGACCCAGCTTGATATTTACAAATCAGATAATTCTACGTTAAAATCCACGCTTACAACCACTTATGACGCCTATAGATATATGATGCTTTATGTAACGACCGAAGTATATGGAAATACCTTGTCAAAAAGCGAATGGGAAGCATATATCGCCAAAAACGATCATCCAGCTCCAACATTTGATGAGGTCAACAAACTACTTTCTAAATAGTAGATAAGGGAGTTTACAATGAATAAGACAAAACTCGGTTTATGGCTGGATTATAATGATACATATATAAAAATTCAAAGGGACCCCAGGCTTCGCGCAGCTATGCAATATGATCCGGGTGTTAAATTTATGAGACGCGGATGGAACATATTCTTTATCATTCTCGCCATAATCAGTATAATAGGCCGCTGTTTTTGATGGATAACCAGCATTTATCATTGGACAATCAAAGTATTTAATCTGCATCTCTTATACCATGCGAACCGCGCGGGGTTTGTCCGCTGCGTGGTTCGCATCCCCGCCCCGAATTAAGACATTTTTTGAGTGTGGAATAGGGGCCCGCTTTGCGGACCACTTGGGAGAGCGTACGGTTCGCATCCGTAAGGTCGAGAGTTCGATCCTCTTCGTCTCCACCAAAAGATCCTGTGAAATCAATGGTTTCACAGGATTTCTTATTTTCTGTAATAGTAAGTTTTTTACAGGAGAAGAATTGTGCAGAACCCGCCCGGTTCGCATCCCAGCAATTTCACTTTTTGCTAAAACTACTCTGAACCCATTGATATTCGCAAGATACAGCGTTTTGAGGTTCGCATCCCGGAAAAATGACGAAAACACGATTTTGTGGCTCAAAATTCCGACACCCGCTCGGTTCGCATCCCCGCGGTCGAAAAAAATGAATACCCCATTCGATTCGCATCCCACGAACATATCAGCCCGGCAGTTTAACGTCTATGACGGAACAAACTGCCGGGCTTTTTTGCGTTCTACAACAAAAACGAGGAGGTCAAAAACATGGACAAATCCACACCCCGCGCCCGATACTTTGAGGAACTCACCTGCATTCTCTCCCGCGAGGGCTTCGAGCCGCAGCCGCTGGAGGACGATGTCCTTCCCATCCACTATGGCGGTGAACTGCTGTGTAGCGCCACTGAAAACGGTATCCGCTACTTCCCCGCCGACATCAACAGTGCAGAGAAGGAAAAAGCCTGTGACCGAGTGGCAGACACCGTGGCTCGTGTCAAGGAGTATATGAATCTCATGGAGGCAGCACCTTTTTTGAAAGCCACAGGACTGGACGAGCAGTACAAGCTCCTTGCCGATTTCAACGGCGTTGTCCTCGCCGGTCGCTCCGGTGCGCGAAATGGAGTCCAGTTCGTCACATGGGATTGGGACTTTGACCGCAAGGGCGTGAATCAGGGGCATTACGCAGGCACTGACTACAATGCCGCAAAGCAAGACTTTGCCGTCCGTTGCGGTCTGGTGGACAAGCACCGAATGTTCTCTGCCCAACAGCTCACCGCCATCTATCAGAGCTGTGCCATGCTGGAGGATGAAGTCGTTCTCAGTGATGAACAGTATAAGACGCTTGGCGGCATCCGTGACAAGATTGAATGCGTCCTGCCGGATGTGGCGGAGCAGAAGCAGGAGCAGCGGCAGACCCAGCAAATGGATATGTGAGCAGAGCGGTGCAGTGCAAAAACTGATGCCACTCTTATTTTTACAGAAAGGACTGAGAACCATGTTCGCAAGACTATCCCGCAGAACAGGCGAATTCATCAAAATATCAGGTCATATCAACTATTTCAATCCCGACCCGCCGGAGCCAGTCTTTTGCACGCAGAACGACCATTGTGAGGGCTGCCCCTACCCGGCGCACGGCTTTATCTGCTGGCACAGCGATGGAAGCTGTATGAGAACGGATATGCAAAAAAGGCTGGAAAAGGAGGCGTTTGCACTTGGATGAAGATTTCAAACGCTGGCAGGAAATCACTCACAGCAGCGAGAACGGCTGGGTCGAGGATCACATCACTCGGCTCAACGGCAGGGGCGCTCTTTTCTACAAAGGCGGTGAAAACGGCCGATATATGCGCATCTCGCCGAAGGGGATGCTGATGGTCGGCACCTACGAGGACGCTTATCCGCATATTGGCGAGGCAATCTTTTCCCCTGCCGCACAACACAATTTCGAGGACTTTGACAAGGCGCTTGAAGCCGCCTGTCAGCTTGGCGGCGCAGACTTCATGACAGACATACTTATGGCTCCCACGCCGGAGCAGAACGAACCCAATTGCGGCTTTGAAATGAAGATGTAGGAGGTCAATTCCATGATTTTCACAGCAATTCTATCCAATCCCGATCACCCGGAATACGGTGTGGTGTCGGTGCCGTTCCCCATTCCTAATAACCAGTATGACGAAATCACAGAGATGCTCTGCCAGCTTGAAATCGGCGACCCGATCATGCAGGACTGCAAGCTGGAGGAAATCAGCGGCGAGACGTCCGTCCTCAAGCACATGGAAAAAACGCGCGTCAATGTTGACGAGCTGGATTATCTCTCGAAGCGGCTGGACGGCTTTGACCAATACGAGAAAACACAGTTTGAGGGCATTGCTTATCGGCTGGGCGTGTGTAGCGTCGATGAGCTGATCAATCTTACTTTCAGCTGTCAGGAGGTCACTGTGGTCACGGACTTCAATGACTTTGAAGCACTGGGGCGAAGGCACTATTTGACAATGAACGGTGGCGCATCGGCAGAGGAAATGCAGAAAAACAATTTTTGCAAACTTGCGCTGGATTTATTGGAAGGAGACGTAGGCAGGGTTACGCCCTACGGTGTGGTCTTTGATAACAATTTCAATTATGACGAGTATTATGACGGGCTGCATTTCCCTGAATACCGCTACGAGGACTGCGTGATGGAAATTGAAATGGTTTCGCGCTTCGCCGATGAGGATGCCCCCGTCTCCTATCTCTATCTGCCCATGCCGCAGACGCAGATTGAGCATACCATGCTCCGCGCCGGTATCGACAGCTACGGAGATATGCGGCTACGGTTTCTGGAGAGTGAGCTGCCCACGGAAATTGACGCAGCGCTGGACATGGAGCATGAAGAGCTTGGCGCTTTGAACGAGATGTGCGCGGCGATCGCCAAGCTCGACTCCGGCAACAGAGAAAAGTTGGGTGCTGCAGTCACGTTGGCGCAGCCGGAATACGCCTCGCAAATCCGTCAGCTTGCTGAGAACATTGAACTCTTTGAGTTTGTTCCCAAGGTACATACCGCCGAGGAACTCGGCAAATACATGATCATGGAGTCCGGCCATTACGAGTTCGACGAAAATCTCGCTGGCTACATCGATTTTGAAAAGTACGGTGCTGACCGTGTGGAACGGGACGGCGGCGCGTTCACAGATCGCGGCTATGTCAGCTATCATGGCACGCTCAGTCTCGACGAGTTGATGATGGAGGAACCGGCTGAGCAGAGCTTTCAGATGGATATGAAATAATCCTAACTGTTTGCTGGTATTGGCTCACAGTCGAGAATTACCGCACAATGATCTGTGAAAGCAAGCGTACGCATATCAATAACAATGCAATTTACCTTGAATTTAGCTGGAAACTTATCAGACCTTCCACAAATGTAGTCAATATGCGTATTCCCCACATATGTCCGGATAAAAGTATCCTTTTCGACTTTTTTCTGATTTCCTGCATAATCAACATAGTATGCTAGACCATTATTGACCCCATAGTCCCACAAATCCAAGTATGAATTACTGCCTTGCTTAAGCTCCTCCAGCAATTCGGAATTTTTTGATTTTGGATTCTTATCACTTGCATTAAAGTCACCGCAAATTATGTCAAAATCGCTGTTAACTATAAAACTCAAAAAATTATTGAAATCGACGTTTTCGTCTTTTTCAATAGGAATGTGTGTTTTCGGTAAAATAGGAATGCAGAAAAAGGTCTCCAAAAGTGCATAGGGGATGATGGCAAAAAGAGGAGCCATTGTCAGCACCTCAAATAAAAGTTACCTTTAGTTTGTGAAAGACTAAGGAGGTAACAGGAAGGTGTTGAAAATGGCTCAGAAAGAGTATATCAAGCATCTCTACGAAGTGGAAGATAAAAGTGTGCTTGAAATTGCAAATACCACAGGCTTTAATTACCGCACAGTCCGGAAGTATGCGTATCAGGAGGACTGGAGCAACGACGACCTGCCGAATATTGAGCCAACAAGCTATCCGGTTTTGGAGTCTTACATTCCTACGATTGATGCGTGGCTGGAGGCTGACCGCAAGATTCCACGGAAGCAGCGCCATACCGTGAAGCGGATCTACGACAGGCTGCGAGACGAATGTGGCTTTCCCGGCTGCTACTCCAGCGTGAAGAAATATGTCCGCAAGAAAAAGTTCGTGATGAAAGCGGCCACCGAAGGATATTTACCACTTGCACACCCTGACGGCTGCGGACAGGTGGACTTTGGCGAGTTTATCTATTACGACGCCAAGCAGGAGGAACATAACGCCTATGCCCTCACAATCTCATTTCCCAATTCCAACAAGGGCTACACGCAGACGTTCCCCTCGCAGAACCAGGAGTGCCTGCTGACGGGGATGCAGCGCATCTTTGAGCATATTGGTGGCGTTCCTCCCCGGCTGCGGTTTGACAATATGACGACCGCTGTGGCGCAGGTCTTAAAAGGTACAGAGCGTGTTCTGGCAGACGGTTTTATGCGCTTCAAGCTGCATTACCGCTTTCAAGCGGATTTCTGCAATCCTCGCTCTGGAAACGAGAAGGGCAATGTTGAGAACAAGGTTGGATACAGCCGGAGAAATGCTTTTGTGCCGGTGCCGACCATTACCTCTTTTGGGGACTTCAACGAAAGCCTTTGGGATTGGTGCGAGAAGGACGCCAAGCGCACCCACTACAAGTACAAGGTCTCCATACAGGAGTTGTGGCTTGAGGAGCAGGACAGCCTTCTGGCACTACCGCAGTACCCGTTTCCGGTGTTCCGCTACGAGAGCATGGCGGTGAACAAATACGGCTTCGCTGTGATTGACACCAACAAGTACGGCCTCGCTCCTTCTCTGTACGGAGAAACCGTGCAGGCAAAGATTTTCTATGACCATGTGGAGTTCTTCCATGACCACCAGCCTGTTGGGAAGTACCGGCGTTACTATGGCTCCAACGAAGAAATCTATGATTGGACTCAGTATGTGGCTACCCTGTGCAAGAAGCCGGGAGCCATTGAGCATACTCGGTTTTTCCACCAGATGCCGCAGCCATGGCAGCAGCACTTGGAGCAGAGCCACGGCAAGGACCGAAAGAATGCGTTGCAGCTTCTGAGTGAGATTGTTCGTGATGGCAACGCTGCCCTCTGCGACGATGTTTTGGAGCTTGCTGGAATAAATGGCCGCACCGATGCCGACAGTATGCGGCAGTGCTATTACATGATTGCCAAGAAAGAATACCGGCCTGAACCGCTGAAAATGATTTCCAATGCCCCTGCGCTGAACTACAACCCCAACCTCTCGGCCTACGATGGCTTGACGGCGGGAGGTGAGGCTCATGGATGAACAGATTGAGCAGATGATGCGGACTCTGAAACTCGGTGGTTTGGCAAAAGAATGGCGCTCCGTGGAGTACATGAACCCCGAACAGTATGTGACCGACCTTCTGATGGTGGAGATGCGAGAGCGAGAAGCCAACCGCATTAACCGCATGGTGAAGACAGCCGGATTCCAAGTGCTGAAAACGTTGGATGACTTTGAGTGGAAATCTGATCTTGAGCTTCCTGTTGGTCTGACGCGGGAGTACATGGAAGATTTACAGTTCCTTGCGCCAAAAGAAAACCTCGTTTTTATGGGTGCTGTTGGCACCGGCAAGACACATTTGGCAACTGCCCTCGCCTTGAAAGCCTGCCAAGAGGGACGGCGGGTACGGTTCTTTACCGCCGCAGCCCTCGCTAACATCCTGCTGGAAAAGAACAGCCGTGGTACGCTGAACAATTTCTTGGGGACGCTGAAAAAGGTGGAGCTGATTGTGCTTGACGAGATTGGCTTCGTACCGCTGCACAAGGACGCTGCCGAGCTGCTGTTTCAAGTGGTCTCGGATTGCTACGAGCGCAAAAGCCTGATTATTACATCCAATCTGGAGTTCTCTCAGTGGAACACGGTCTTTGGGGACAACCGCTTGACCGCAGCACTGATTGACCGGCTCATCCACCATTCTCATATTTGCATTTTCTCTGGTGAGAGCTACAGGCTTACGCAGTCCATGCGCCGCCAGAAATCCAAGAAAGGAGCTACCCGATGAATACTGCTTTGACCGCCGAAGAAAAGTGCCGCCTCCGCAAATGGATTGCTGACGGAAATGATCCTGCCGACAATCCGTGGCTCATGTCTGGAGTGGATGGCAGGCCGTTGGATTTCATTACCGCATGGCGTGATATGCTCAGCTTGGAAGCAGAGCACATGGTGGGCCTCTGAAAAGGTCCCCAAAAGGCGCTCCAAAAATGCAGAATTGGGTCTCCAAAAAGGTCCCCAAAAATGCAGAATTGGGTCTCCAAAAAGGTCCCCAAAAATGCAGAACCGGACCTCGTAAAAGGCTCGCCAAAAGTACAGCGTTGGGCCCCCAAAAGGGCTCGGCAACCAACCATGCTGGTGCTGACCTGGACTATGTACTTCTCGGGGCCCTTTTTATGCACTTTCTACTTGACGAACACAGGAATGTGTACGCCGAGTAAAGAAAGCGCATGGTCCTCCTCTTCCTCTTGTTTAAGTGCAATGTAGCATTGATTATATTTTTCAAAATCAGTTGAATCATCTCGTTCCATTTTTCTGCTTTTGCATGAAGCAACTGTAAGGTAAAATCTTGCATCAATTTTGCTAATTTCCTTATCATATTTAGTTGGTGGAATCCACTGAACCTTTCCTGAATGATTCGCTCTGTATTCCTGAACTACTGCAATATCAGGGTCATAGCTCTCAATGAATGCCTCAAAGCTATTGGCTAGATCAGAAGCATTCAGAAAATTTCAGTTGACGTTTAACAACCCACAGGAACACGGCTTCACTCATGAGGTCATCAAAAGCACTTTGAAATCTTTCAGAGGCTGTACTTATTGGTGTCTATCTGATGAAGTAGGTGAGCAAGGAACGCCGCATACACATCTCTATGCAGCCTTTCAGAACGCTGTTGAGTTCACGACTATTCAGCAGCGCTTTCACGGTGCGCATCTTGAGGGCGCACGCGGCTCACATCAGGAAAACCGGGACTATATCCGCAAAGAGGGAAAATGGCACGATGATGCCAAGCATGAAACAAACCTGCCAGAGACATTTGAGGAAAGCGGCGATCTTCCGGAAGAACGCAACGCCAAAGTGAAAGCCAGCGAGGAAATTTTGGCTCTCATTGAGGACGGCGCTTCCAATGCGGAAATCATGAGAAAGCATCCCAGCACAATGAACCGGCTGCAGCACGTCGACGCAGCGCGCCAAACCTTGCTGGAAGAACGGTTTCGAAATGATTTCCGAAAACTGCAGGTTACATATCTTTGGGGGCAGACCGGCGTAGGCAAAACACGCAGCATCATGGAGCTGTACGGATACGGAAACGTCTACCGTGTGACGAACTATGCCCACCCCTTTGATAGCTACGCACAACAGGATATAATTCTGTTCGATGAGTTTCGGAGCAGTCTCCCTATTGCGGATATGCTGAAATACTTGGATGGCTACCCGGTAATGCTGCCTTGCCGCTATAATGACAAAGTGGCTTGCTTTACTACGGTTTATGTTGTTAGCAATATACCCATGGAACGGCAATACCCAAATATACAAATAGAGGAACCCGAAACATGGAAAGCATTTCAGCGGCGTTTTTCTGATATATTCGAAATGTTGCCCGACAGCGATGATCTGCCGTTTTAAGGAGGCGTCGCTGTGTTTAAAGACTATCCCGATATTCTGTCGGTGCAGCAGATGGCTCAAGCCCTTGGCATTGGCATTAACAGCGCATACCAGCTGATTCACGATCACGCCATTGGCTGCAAACGAGTTGGAAAGAAAATCATTGTTCCCAAGGCTTGCCTTGTTGACTACGTAAACTCCGCACGTTACACTGTATCTGATCTGTGACAGCAGACAAATTCGACTGTCTGAAAGGAGATAGTTATGACAGGCTGTCTGCAAATCAAAAACGATAAATATTATTTGGTTCTTAGCATCTATGAAAACGGAAAGCGAAAGCGCCCGTGGATTCCCACCGGGCTGCCGGTGAAAGGCAACAAGCGCCGCGCGGAGCAACTGCTCCGGGAAAAGCTGACGGAATACGAACAGCAGACCCAGCAGCCCCACAGAGACATTCTTTTTGTCGACTACGTCCGGCACTGGCTTTCGATCATCAAGCGAACTGTGGCAGAGGTGACATCACAA
>Ga0183099_1000452_pt1 | contig 30650 bp, 25 predicted proteins | sample Biomet1_FD_127788 | JGI IMG/M metagenome (GOLD analysis project Ga0183099, IMG submission 127788) | Microbial communities from bioreactor (seeded with anoxic lake sediment) at LBNL, California, USA - Biofuel metagenome 1 | ecosystem: Engineered > Bioreactor > Anaerobic > Unclassified ...
TCTTCTACCTTTGAATTTCTATTCGGGACTCCATAGAGTTTTGCATAAAGCTGTACATTTTCCCTGCCTGTGAGTTTTCGGTCAACTATCTTCTTTCTGCCACTAAAGTCCAGCCCAAGGGTGGGTTCATCCATAAATAGAACCTCAGGCTCATGCACAAGGGCCTGAGCAAGTTCAAGGCGTCGTCTCATTCCTCCGGAATATGTTGCAACAAGATCACTGGCACGGTCTGAAAGCCCCATCATTTCAAGCACTTCTTCTACCTTTGAATTTCTATTCGGGACTCCATAGAGTTTTGCATAAAGCTGTACATTTTCCCTGCCTGTGAGTTTTCGGTCAACTGCCATATCCTGGGGGACATAGCTTATCTTTGATCTTACCTTTTTTGAGTCCCTTACGACGTCATACCCGCAGACTTTTGCAGTGCCACTGCTGGGTTTTAATAGGGTTGTAAGCATCATAACTGTCGTACTTTTGCCTGCTCCATTGGGACCAAGAAGGCCAAAGATCTCGTTTCCAACATCAAGATCAAGATTATCAACAGCGAGCAGTTTTCCAAAGGATCTGGATAATTTTTTTATTTCTATCACAGGTATCCCCTTGCAATTGCATAAACAGGTCTTAAACCTGAAGTGTAATAAATTCCACTTGTATACATATTGTAAAGAAGTTTTATGGTAACAATACTTGTGGCTGTAAAAACAAAGACCGCAACCACTACTTTATCAACATCCGAAAACTTCAGCTTTTTGATATATGTCCTGTCAGGATTTGCTCTAAATGCTCTGCTCTGAATCGAAACTGCAAGAGTTCCGGTCCTTCTCACGCAGTTTGCAAGGGTTGGGGTCAATATATTAAGAGATGTCTTGACAATCCCTGAGCCAAACTTTTTCGGATTAAAACCCCTGAGTCTCTGGACTGTAATTACAGTCGATACTTCAGTAATTATTATTGGCAAAAATCTCACTGCTGTGACCACCATAAAAGCCACATTGTAAGGGACCCTTAGCCCCACAAACCCTTTCAGCATATCCCCTTGAGTCCGTGGTCCAGCACATCAACAGTCCAAGAGAAAGGATTGAAGCCGATCTTAGACCTGAATTGCGCCGTGATGGAGCCCTTCCTCATATACAAACAGCCCGCCGCCTGTCAACCAGCCAAGAATCGGGAAATCAGGACTGATTATGGTAAAAATCACAGTTATCGGGAGTTGAGAATAAAAGAGAGCCTGTGAGTAAATGGTTCCCCATATCAAAAGTACGAGCAATAAAACCAGGGTCTTGATCTTTATTGCCGGCATTTTTGCAAGTATGAATCCTGAGAGTACGGTCAGAAACAACAAAAACATTGTTTTCTGGTTATCCAGGGACACAGCAACAAAAACGGTTGAGATAAGGATCAGGATCTTAGTCCTTGGGTCCGTTCTGTGAATAACCGTATCTTTAATTGTTGGTTCTGCAATTGATCTTGCACCTATCATCCGGCATATCCCCTTAACACTTTATCCCTTCAACACTTCTGGAAGTCAGCGTTTTTACGAGTTCTTTAACTGAAAAGGCGTTGACTCCCAGATAATTGGCAATCTCAACAACAGGGGGCTGGGTAAGCGAGGCCCTCCTGAGGGTTTCAGTGTCCTTTATAACTTCTTTTCCCTTCCCGTCTGCTATGATCTGCCCCTCACTCATCACCAGGATTCTTGTGGCATAGGATATGGCTACCTCAATATCGTGTGTGCAGAAAATCAGTGTCGAATTGTTATTTTTGAAAAAATCCATCATTTGTTCTATATTCACTCTATCCTGCTCTGTTGTGGGTTCATCGAGAATAATAAGTTCGGGATTTATGGAAAGTACCGAGGCAACGGCTGTCCGGAGTCTCTGCCCCCGGCTCAGGGACTGTGGGAGGTCATACCTGAGAGGCAGAATTGACATGGCTTCAAGTGAGTTTCTTACCCTTTCCTCAATATTGCTGTACTTTAATTGAACAGGTCCAAATCTTGCTTCTTCCTCAGCTGAATCACAGAAGAGCATAAGGTCAGGGTTCTGGAATACAAATCCGACCTTACCTGCAAAGGAGTATGGATTCTTGGATCTTGTGTCCTCTCCAAAAACCTTCACATTTCCTTTATCTGGTTTGAGAATGGCTGCAAGGTGTAAAAGCAGGGTTGATTTTCCCGAGCCGTTCGTGCCCATAATCGCAACCCTCTCACCTTTACGAATTTCCAGATTTATTCCTTTCAGTACCATTTTGTTTTTCTCGTAGCCAGCCCACATATCCTGAATAGAAATTATAGGGGGGCTATTTACTGCAGGCATAGAAGAATTACTCCAGGCTGAATTGATTCTTAAACTCTCCTTTGCACCGGTATCTTCGTCTACATTCAAAAAATTCTGAGGGACTCTAATATTTCCTTTAAATATTTCCCTGTCCAGTACAGCAAGAGCTCCGCTGACACTCAATGGACTGGCTTTGATTTCCAGGCTGTGGCAGAGTTCAACGGGTTCGGGAATTCGAAGCCCAAGCCTGTAAAAGATCTCAAGATTATCAAAAGCTTTTGAGGCGGGCTGATCAAAGACTATTTTTCCGTCGTCCATTATGACAATCCTGTCTGCAAAGGGTGCAAGTTCGTGCAGCCTGTGTTCAACCAGCAGAATAGTCATTTTCAGTTTCCTGTTAAGTTCTCTTACCGTATTCAGGACTTCATGCGTACCCACCGGGTCCATCTGGCTTACAGGTTCATCCATGGCAAGGACTTCAGGCATCATTGCGAGCATGCTTGCAATGCAAATTCTCTGTTTCTGTCCCCCGGAAAGTGAATTTGTGGAATCCAGCCTGTGCCCGGACATCCCTACTATTTTCAGGGCTTCTTCTACCTTTTTCTCAATTTCTTTTTGCTCAAAGCAGAGGTTTTCAGGCCCAAAGGCTACTTCGTCCTCAACGGTTGTAGAAAATATCTGGTCATCGGGATTCTGAAACACAAGGCCTACTTCTTTCGAGATTTCCGCCTGGTTTGAATCTGTGGTTTCCATCCCTTTGACCTTCACACTACCTGAAAATATTCCCCCTGATTCATGAGGAATTATCCCGTTTAAGGTTTTTACTAAAGTGCTTTTTCCACACCCCGTAGGCCCTGTGAGGAGAACAAATTCTCCTTCTTCCACTCTAAGATTGATTCCCTTTAAAGTCGGCTCCAATCTTCCTGGATAGGTGTACCACAGGTCTTTGATTTCTATCATTCTACCACCAACCTTTTCCTCGGAAAGCTTGACCAAAGGTCAGGAAAGTCTGACCAAACACAACCTTCCCAAAGGAAAGGTTGACCAAAGTACGCGTCATTCTACCACCTTTTTTAGTCTATTTCCAAGGCTTATTCCAAACCAGACTCCGATGAAGGTGTAGAGGAACCCATCGATCAGGATATTTGCAGTTATGTACCAGTCGCTGTAAAAAAGTCTGTATAGGACCATCCAGACATTGAAAGATACATACCCACTGAACATGTCAGCAAATCCGCAAATAATTCCCATCCTGAACCTGTTATCTGGAGCCGAATTTCTACTGGTTATACCTGCAGCATACAACATAAGCTCCAGAATTATCGCGTTGACGGACAGTGTTATAAAAGTTAGAGGGGTGAAACTTCCTGTTATGAAACCTCCAAGTAGAAACCTGACAATCATAAAGAGGCTTAACACTCCTGGTTCTGGGCTCAGGACCACAAGAGAGACAATAAGCATGTAAAGGAGAATTTCATTGAAGAGCCCTGTAAATAGAAAACTGAATGGCCCAAAAATTGCATGGGATAACTCCCACAGGATGGTCATCGGCAGGTTTATCGCTGCAAAAGAAACGGTGCCAAAAAGGGCAATCAGCACAAGGGTGCGGGTTTTAAACCTGTCCATTATCTCCCTGTGTCTTGAGAAAAAAAGCCTAAAGCAGTAAGTCCGAGTAAAGAAGCGGTGAACGTAGTTATTATAGGCCCCCATCTCCTTGAGATTGCAGTAATTTTCTGATCTTTTGTTACTGCAATCCAGTCACTGCCTGTTAGTTTTACTTTAACCCTTAGAAGGTAATCTCCTCCCATCGCATCCTGAGATATATACATGGGAAGGCTTATCCTCGAACTCGAGCCTGGAGAAAGGGTTGAAGTGGCATAACACACAGTGTCTGCGTTCATTCCCATAATCTCGGGTTTAAACGCTTTTACAGGTTCACCGGTTTTTGTGTCAAGAACCTCATATGTGACTATGACAGGAATTGTACTATTTCCGGGATTGGTAAGCTCTATCCCCATGAAGGTTGAAGTGAGGTCCTCTTTATCAAGCTTGAGGTCTATAACCTTCAGCAATTTTTTGAGTGCAGGGGAAGTTTCTTGGACAATTAGGGTATTAGAAGGATGGCTTGGATCTCCATATCCGTCTTCGTCTGAAGGTATTATGAGTTGAGATACTGAGACTTCATTTGCAACTTCTTCTTTTGAAGCAACTTTAAGCTGGGTTGTACGCACAATAGTATGTTTTGTTCCCTCAACATCAACGACTGCCTTTGCAGTTATGTTGTAAATCCCGCAGGGCGTGTCCGCAGGTATATAAAAATCAACAAGCCTGTACCAGTCATCATACTCGGTCTGAAGTGAAAATGAATTAACTGAAGTCTCGTGAAGTACAAAACCCTTCGGTAAGTCGAGTTCCATTGTCACATTCATATTGCCGTCATAATAGCTTTTCAAATAAAAGATATGCAGAGAGCGTACTGTTCCCGACTGCAAGGCCATTCCCTTCTACGCCATGCGGAACCTGAATTATGAATGTGGTCATATCTTCAGGTTTGAAGTCCTCCTGCTGAATCTGTGCAGCTGTCGGCTGTACAATCAGCATAAGTGCAAGAAGGAGAAAAGCTATGTTTTTCATTCCGCTACCTTTTTTCTTATTTGAGTATTTTTTGGATTTCCTGCATTTTCGCGTTCCAGTCCGGGACATCTTCAAAACTGATGATGTCAACAGCCCCACCCTGAAATTCTCCTTCTCCTGCCAGTTCTTCCATCCAGCTCTCTATCTCTAGATAGGACTTTTTTAACTCTTCAAGAAGCTCGGGGTCAGGGTTCCAGAGCCCTCTTGACTGCGCTTCAAGAAGCCGTCTGGACATTTCTTCCAGGGTATAGGGATTGTTTTCTTCAAAGAAACGGCACATTTCTTCATCAAGCACGAAGGTCTTTGTGATATCATCAAAAATCCAGTCGTCCACCTCCTGGGTGGAAGCCTCCCAGCCATAGACCCTTCCGACTCTTTTTGAAATATCCTGTGCACCCTTATATCCATGCTGTTTCATGCCCTCAATCCATTTCGGATTTAAGAGCTTGGCTCTTACCACTCTTCGAAGTTCGTCAGCCATGTCCCGGACTTCAACATGCTGAGGCTCTCTCGTATCTCCAAAATAGACCTTTACATCCTTTCCGGAAGCTTGCTTGGCTGCGGCTGTAAAGCCTCCGTGAACCCCAAAGTAACAGCAGCATCCTAAAAGGTCGTACTCGTCACTTACTACTTTATTATAGGTAACATCAACAGTCTTAAGGCTTGAAGCAAGCTGAGTGTGAGCCGCCTTTCCGTTTACATCTTTTCCATACGCATACCCGTTCCAGTAAAGGAAGATATCTGCCAGGTCTTTTTCATCTTTCTAGGCACTTGCATAAACTGCAAGCTGAACCCCTGCCGAATAAGTTCCTGGCCTGCTGGAAAAGATCCTTAAAGTAGCATCTCTGGAATCCGCTCCTTCTTCAATCATCCGAAGACTGTGTTTTCTTAGATAATTCATTTCTTCCGGTTCATCAAGAGATGCCACAGCCTGGATTGCTTCATCTATGACCTCAAGGCAATTTGGAAAATTATCCCTCAGGATTCCTGAGACTCTTACAGTAACATCTATTCTGGGCCTGCCCAATTCTTCAAGAGAAATTACAGAGAAACCCCTGAGATGTCCATTGCTGAGCCAGATCGGTTCAACCCCAAGCAAACTCATAATCTGGGCCATTCCCTCTCCGTCAGCCCACATTACATCGTTTGCCATCCAGTAAAATGCCACATTCTCAGGACAACGGCCTTCATCTTTGAGGTGTTTCTCAATCAGAACCTGGGAAAGTTGCTGTCCCACTCTCCAGGCAGCTTTTGTAGGAATCTTTTTTGGGTCAAGTGAATAGAAATTCCTGCCTGTTGGCAGTACATCATCTCTTCCACGCATTATAAGACCTGAGGGGCCGGCAGGGATATATCCTCCTTCAAAACCGTGTAAAAGAGCTTCAATTTCGAGAGAATCATCTATTCTGGAATCTATGTCAAGGATTCTGTTGCAGATCGAAGCGGCATCCTGAAAAGATGCGGAATTTATATTCTGTTCTTTAATTTTCTGCTCTTTAAAACTCTTTTCTTTAATTTCCTGCTCCTCAAAACTTTTTCCCGTGATTCCCTGCTCTTCAAAGCTTTTTTCTTTGATATCCTGCTCTTCAAAGCTTTCTTCTTTAAAAATCTCTTTAATTATTTGGATTGGCTCTTTTTCAGGATTGTTTATAAATGTTCTTATAAAATCTTTAGAAAGGAAATCAATCTCTTCAAGCCTCTGTCCGTTTGATTTTCCATTTTCGGAAATCCGGCTCTGGTCAGAGATCAGTTCATCAAGATCAAGTTCCATAAGTTCTGCAATCAACCTTCTAATCGAGACTTTGTTTCCCACACTTTCCTGGTCATCGTACCTTAAAATCGAGTTTATGAATTCAACTTTTTTCTCGCCTTCAGGAACCTATCCGAAGATATCCATCCCATTGTGGATCTGGCTGTTTCTGATCTTTCCAAGAGCTTCATGCGCTTTTCTTATTATTTCTTCAAAAGGAGTCTGGTGATCTGCTTTTATCTCGGAATCCAGGTTCGATTTTTTGATCTCGTCAAGGATCAGGTGCTTCAGGGCATGTTCCCGTCCCTTATCATACTTTACCTGTTCGTATTCCCCAAGCAGCCTGTCAAGTTCTTCTAGGTTTTCATAAAGCCCTCCTGAGGTCATGACAGTCTGCATATGGTCTATCAGACAAGCTAGGCTCCGGCGTTTGGCAATGGTACCTTCCGGAGGGTTGTCATAGTTGTATATATAAAGATGGGGAATAGTCCCGATACTTATGTCAGGATAGCAATCTCCTGAAAGCCCAACCCCTTTTCCCGGCAGGAACTCAAGGTTTCCATGAGTTCCCACATGTACGAGTACATCGGCTCCAAAGGTGTTTTCAAGATATCTGTAGGTAGCAAGGTACTGATGGGTTGGCGGAACGTCGGGGTCGTGCAGGATCTTGCAGACTTTTCCATCACACCTTGCACCTGCGCATCCTCGCTTTGGCTGCACGCAAACCACGGCGTTTCCATACTGCACTCCTGTTACGACGATTTTCTTATCATGGACCATGGCAGCGGGAATGCCGTTTACTTCTTCTCCAGGAGGGTTTCCCCAGCCATCAATCACTCTTTGCTTTACTTTCGGGCTCAGGGTATTGAAAAATTTCTCATATTCTTCTTTTTCCACAAAAGCCAGGACCCCGCCGTTTTTTACTATCTCATTAATGGAAGTCCATCTAAACTCGGAAATTGCTTTTCTCTTGAGAATGGTCTCAATAAAGGCTTTTCCATCTTTAGGGGGATTGACGGCATAGCCTGCTTCCTGCATCCGGTTTAGTATTCTTGCCACACTTTCAAAAGAATCAAGATTTGCAGCATCCCCTATAGAACCCTCAACACCTGTGCAGGGTCTGTTGTGCAGGATAAAGGCAACTTTTTTCTGGTTGACAGGCTTTTTCCTAAGTTCGGTCCATTTCAAAATCCTGGATGCAAGTTTTGAGCAGCGGTCTTCGATAGGGGAACGCCCCATGTAATTTCCTTCTTTTTTGCCTGCTCCTATTATGATGGGTTCAATTCCGCCCTCAAATTCGGGGAGAGCCACATTCCATCCAATCTCAGTGCTTAATCCAGTCCTCTCAATGCTGATGGACGCCTACCAGAAACGTGATAAGGTGGGACTTATTGCTTTTAAGGGTGCAGGTGCAGAGCTGGTGCTGCCGCCAACATCCAGTGTGGAAATGGCACAAAAATATTTGGAGGAGTTGCCAACAGGAGGAAAGACTCCTCTTTCCCATGGGCTGATGAAAGGATATGAAACCATACAGGCAGAACTCCGACGCGATCCTGATACTTGTCCGTTTATGGTTCTGATTTCTGACGGGAGGGCAAATGTCAGTATGAATGGGGAACCTCCTATCCAGGAGACGAAAACAATAGCTTCCATGTTCAGAAAGGAATGCATACAATCAGCAGTTATTGATACTGAAAGTAGCATGATTAAATTCGGGCTTGCTCAGGAAATTTCCAGTGCGCTTGGAGCCAGATATCTTGCACTTGAGGACCTGAAGGCAGATTCAATAATTGAAGCTGTTCGAGCTTCAGCTCCTTTCGAATTTTCGTTTCCTTCAGTCGGCTTTTCAACTTGAAGGTCTTACTATTTTTCACTCTTAAATTCTACAGGCTTCTCGAAAATAGAATCCTGTTTTTTCAAAAATACAACAAAAGCTATATGTCTATCTAAAACCGTAAACCATGCCTATGGATTTCCAGATCTTGGATGCAGATTATGAAGTCGTTAATGACAGCTGCCCCGTAATCCGCCTCTTTGGCAGGGGAGCAGACGGGAAGAGCGTTTGCTGTTTTGTTCCCGATTTTGGGCCTTACTTTTATCTTAAGGCTTCTGGAGATCTGCATGCCGTAGCTAGGCTTATAAAAGATACTTTCGCGCAAGTTAAAAAAGTCGAAATTGTTGAGAAATTCGAGCCTATTGGGTACCAGAAAACAAAAATAAAGATGCTCAGGGTTACTACCCACCTGCCCAGGAATGTGCCCGAGATCAGAGACGATATTCTGAAGCTCCAGGAAGTAATGGGAGCTGAAGGCAAATGGGAAGTATATGAGACTGATATCCTCTTCAGAAACCGTTTTTTAGTTGATAAAAATCTCGGAGGTATGGTCTGGGTATCTGCAGAAGGGGAAGCTGTTGACCCTGCAAGATACATCCGGTCAAATGGTTCAGGCAGTTCTCACTGTGGGAAATTTACATGTGCCTCTTCTATCCTTGCGTCTGGATTTAATAAAGTTGAAAATCTTGCCATCGCCCCCCTGAAGTATCTCGCTTTTGACATAGAGTGCCTGCCTTTCGATGGAGGAATGCCCTCTCCGGATGTTTCACCTATAATCATGATCAGCTTTTCCTTCGAGCCAGAGTACAAAGGGCATAAAACCCTTGTACTTCTGGCAAAACCTGCGGAAGGTCTGAATTCCGATGTTTTTTCCTACAAGAACGAGACCGAAATGCTAAACCGCTTTTTCGAGATCTTCTGCGAGTACGACCCTGACATTGTAATTGGATATAATCATCAGGATTTCGATATTCCCTACATAACGGACAGAGTCAAAACTCTGGTAGCGCAAGGGGAAGTAATAAATCCTGTTGTCGGCCGGGACGGCAGTAATATAGGGTACAGGCGATTCGGGCTTATTACCCGTACCGAAATGAAAGGCCGGGTGGTTGTGGACGCTCTTCCTCTGGTAAGAAGAGCTTTCAGTCTGAAACAGTACACACTGCGCGCGGTTTCAAAGGAACTTTTGAGTCGTGAAAAGCTGGATGTGCCCCCGCTTGAAATGGAAGAGTACTGGCTCGACACAGGGGAAAAATTCAAAAAATTCGTCGATTACTCACGCAGGGATGCAGAGCTTGCTCTCGAACTTATCCTTAATTTGAGACTCCTTGACAAATATATCGCCCTTGCCCAGGTAAGCGGAAGTCTGCTTCAGGAAACCGTTGATGGAGGCCAGACTTCGATGGTTGAAACTCTTCTTCTCCGAGAGTTCGGGCTCCGTGACAGAGTTCTCCTTCCAAAACCTGATGACGGAGTTTCGGCCGAGAGATATGAAATGAGTTCCGATCTCAAAGGTGGAGAAGTCCTGGAACCTCAGAAGGGTCTTTTGGAAAATGTGCTTATTCTTGACTACAAGTCCCTTTACCCAACTATAATGATGGCACATAACCTGTGCTATACTACAGTAGTTCTAGGTGACAGGCCCGACGGGGTGACTATCAGACCTCCGTCCGGAGGAGAGTTCGTGCCTCCCGACGTTTACAAAGGAATCGTGCCTTCCATCCTCGAAGATTTGCTTAATAAGAGGACGCAGACAAAGAAAAAGATGAGAGGGACCTCTGATGAAAATGAGTATAGAGTACTTGATGCTACTCAGCTCGCCCTGAAAATCCTGTTAAACAGTTTTTACGGGTACTCAGGATATGCTAGGGCAAGGCTCTACAGCCTGACGCTTGCAAATGCCGTAACCAGTTTCGGAAGAAGCAATATCCTGAATACACGGGAAATTATCAACAACACTATAGGAAAAATTGTTCTCAGAGGTGAAGCAGCTCTACTCCTTGATGAAGCCGGAGAACTCTCTCCCTTGGATAGGGTAGTTGAGCTATCGGTTGCCTACGGAGATACGGACAGTGTCTTTGTCCACTGTAAATCCAGTGGAGATCTCTCTCTTGAAGAAGTTAGCCTTGTAGGTAACAGGCTTTCAAATATTGTTTCCGCTTCTCTTCCCGACCCTATGGAGCTTGAATTTGAGTCCGTTGCTAAACGTGCTCTTCTTATCGCAAAGAAACGCTATGCTCTCTGGCTTTTTGAGCCTAGGAATTCAGGTTGGGAAGATAAGATTAAGGTCAAAGGCATGGAGACTGTCCGAAGGGACTGGTGCGAACTGACCTCGGTAACCCTCAACAGGGTTCTTGAGCTTGTGCTTATCGAGGGTGATGTTGACCAGGCTGTAGAACACGTCCGCGAGGTTGTCAGCGAGGTCAGGAATCTTGACCCGGCAAGAGATTCAGAGATTATCGAAAGTCTTGTTCTCACACGCACCCTTACACGGAAAATGGAGAGCTACAAGAACAAGCAGCCTCACCTTACAGTTGTGGAAAATCTAAAAAAACGGACTGGAGTCGTACCTTCTATAGGAACAAGGATACCCTTTGTCATTACTGCAGGAAAAGGGCTCTTTGTTGATCGGGCTGAAGATCCAGACTATGTCAGAGAGCACGATATCCCGATAGATGTCGATTACTATATTAAAAAGCAGATCCTGCCCCCGGTGGAGCGTATTCTGGAAGTTTTCGGGGTTAAGATCTCTTCACTTGACTTTGATTCCAAGCAAAAAGAACTATTTGATTTTGAAGCTAAGAAGCCTGAAGTAAAGAAACAGGAAAAGCCTCCTTGCGAAAGGGAAAGTAAGATAAAGGCTCAGGAACAGGATTTATTTAAGGAGAATGGGCATGCAGCGCAGAGTTCCTTGTTCGATTTTTGAGCCTGCTCTTTTCTGTTCCGAATTTCTATATCTTTTGAGTCTCTAATTCTTTTATATATTCACAAATTCGCCTTCAATCTCTTTTCCTTCTGCTTCCGGGCTTCAATCGATTTTTGCCTGCTATTCAACTCTATACTGATTTTTCTTAACGCTATTTCTCTTTTTGTCTATATTTTATATAGGACCTATATATCATAATACTTTATTTCATATTTCTTGCTTATATATACTCCTCTATATTATATAATGCGAATCTTTATATATTCTTCACCTATTGTGCGTTATACTGGAAACAACTTGGATGGCTGTAGATTTGACTCATTATTTAGAGGAGTGTCTCTAACATGGCAAATAAGTTAAAGAGGTATACAATTCTCATATTATTGATGATCGGGCTTGTGTTCCTGGGAATCGGATGTACCGGAACTAAAAATAACGAAGGCTCTTCTCCGACAGAAGGAACTCCTGCAGGCGAATCGGAAGGTATTTTTTTAAAAGGGTCGGATACGGTTCTCCCTCTTGCTCAGGCTGAAGCTGAAGAATTCATGAATGAAAACTCTGGGAAAAGCATAACAGTCACTGGAGGCGGGTCCGGTGTCGGGATTGCTGCGCTCATTGACGGTGAAGTAAATATTGCTACCGCATCCAGAGAAATGACAGACGACGAAATTAAGTCCGCTGAAGCAAAAGGAATTAAACCTGTAAAGACTGATATTGCCTATGACGGTATTACTGTAGTTGTAAACCCTGCTAATTCTGTTTCTAACCTTACCTTTAACCAGCTGCGCGGTATCTATAACGGCAGCATCAGTAACTGGAAGGAAGTTGACGGAGCTGATGCACCAATTGCTGTGATTTCTAGAGACAGTAGTTCCGGTACTTATAAAGACTTCCAGAAAGATGTTTTGCTCGGCGACGAATACCGACCTGATGCTCTTACTCAACCTGCTACGGGAAGTGTAGTCGCTGAGGTATCTCAGAATACTAACGCAATAGGATACATTGGTTTTGCATACCTTGATAACAGCACAAAGGCATTAAGCTTGGACAATGGTAATGGGTCTGTAGCTCCAACTGCTGAAAACATTCTCAGTGGCGCATACCCGCTTTCAAGACCTCTCTCCTTCTATACCAATGGAGAACCCTCAGGCCTCACAAAGGAATTCACCGATTTTGTCACGAGTGAGAAAGGGCAAAATATTGTAAGTACGGTCGGGTACATCCCACTAAAGAAGTAATAGCCGCTAAAAATATTTAAGGGAATAAAATGCTAAGCAGAAATTATAGGGAAAAAACGATTGAATGGGCGCTATTCTCAGTCAGTGCCCTTACGGTCGTCATTCTCCTCCTTATATGTCTTTTTTTATTCAGAGACGGTTTACTTCTTTTTAAAGACACGTCTCTTATGGATTTTCTTACAGGAAAGTTCTGGTATCCAACATCCGTAAACAGGCAGTTCGGGCTATTACCTCTGTTTTTCGGATCTCTTATTGTTACTGCCGGAGCTATCCTTTTTGCGGTGCCTCTGGGAATTGCTTCTGCCATATATATTTCCGAAATTGCTAACCCAAAGGTTGCAGATTTCCTAAAGCCATTTATTGAGATTCTCGCAGGAATCCCTTCTGTTGTATTTGGATTCTTTGGGCTTATTGTACTGGTTCCAATTATACAGAATAGCTTTAACCTGCCAACCGGACAAACTGCTCTTACAGGCTCTATTATGCTGGGAATTATGGCACTCCCTACGATTATCACTATTTCAGAGGATGCTATAAGTTCTGTTCCCAGCACCCTCAAACAGGGTTCGCTTGCTCTTGGGGCTACAAAATGGCAGACAATATATAGAGTCGTAGTTCCTGCCGCGCTGTCGGGAATTTCAGCGGCAGTAATGCTTGGTGTAGGCAGAGCTATAGGGGAGACTATGACCCTTCTGATGGTAACTGGAAATACTGCAGTAATTCCTTCGTTTCCAGGGGGCTTTCTGGCTCCTGTAAGGACAATGACTGCCACAATTGCGCTTGAAATGGGAGAGGTTCCTCAGGGAAGTACCCACTTCCATGCTCTCTTTGCGGTTGGGTCTGTACTTTTCATCATAACTTTCCTGATTAACCTGATCGCGGATTCAATTAAAAAACGATACAGATTCAAGGTGGATTGAGCACGGAGCTAAACGCAAAAGTAAATAAAAGTGATCATAAAGTGACTAGGGTTACAGGGCGGACTGAGTATGGGATTAAATGCGAAAACAAGTGAAAAAATCGCCTTTTCACTGCTTGGCCTTTCAACATTGATAGTAATAGGATTTGTGCTAGTTATCCTTGTTTATATCGTTTACAATGGGTATAGTGCAATTAGTATTGAATTCCTTACTGAAATGCCCAGACTTATGATGACTCAAGGTGGAATCTATCCGGCAATCATAGGTACTATAGCCCTGATCATAGGTTCCATGACTGTGGCTCTTCCAATGGGGGTTATGGCTGCTATATACCTGAATGAATATGCAGAAGAGAGCCGAACCACCTGGATTATAGAGATGGCAGTCAATAATCTAGCAGGAACTCCGTCTGTAGTTTTTGGACTTTTTGGGCTGGCTTTATTTGTAAAATACTTTGGTTTTGGCCCCTCCATACTTTCTGCGTCCCTTACACTTGCTCTCCTAATTATTCCGGTAATTATTCGCTCTACTGAAGAAGCGCTGATTGCAGTTCCCAAAGAGTACCGAGATTCATCTCTTGCACTTGGTGTCAGTAAATGGCAGACTATAAGGCATGTAGTATTGCCAGCAGCCATACCAGGAATTGCTACAGGGTCAGTCCTGAGCATAGGGAGGGTTGCAGGAGAGACTGCTCCTATTCTCTTCACAGGGGCTGCTTACTTTTTGCCAAGGCTGCCTGATTCGATCTATTCCCAGTTTATGGCGCTTCCTTACCACCTTTTTGTGCTTGCAACGGCCGGGACAAATATTACAAAAACCAGGCCTATTCAGTATGGAACAGCTCTGGTTCTGTTGCTTATCGTCCTCGGTTTGAATCTTGTAGCTGTTCTGATTCGCAGGCATTACAGGAATAAACTGAAAATTTAACTAAATTTTTATTAATAATATCAGGATTTATGATAATGAGGTCCCTAAATGACTGAGGCTGTTCAAAACGTATCTCAACCCCAGGTAGAAGTAGAAAATCTTAATCTGTGGTACGGGGAAAAACAGGCGCTTAAGAATATTTCCATGCAGATTCCCAAAAACAGCGTAACTGCCCTTATAGGCCCTTCAGGCTGTGGCAAATCCACTTTCATCCGCTGCTTAAACAGGATGAATGATCTTATTAAGGACTGCAGGATCGAAGGTCGGATTTCGATAGAAGGCAAGGATATCTACGGGCCAGATGTGGATGTTGTTGATCTTCGAAAAAACGTAGGCATGGTTTTCCAGAAGCCCAACCCTTTTCCGATGTCGATTTATGATAATGTCGCGTACGGACCGCGTATACATGGCGCAAATAGGAAAGACCTTGACGGCATTGTTGAACGAGCCCTCCGTTCGGCTGCGATCTGGGAAGAAACTTCAGACAGGCTTAAGTCTCCTGCTCTCTCCCTGAGTGGCGGACAACAGCAAAGACTTTGCATTGCCAGAACCCTGGCAGTAAAGCCCAGAATAATTCTTTTCGATGAACCCACCAGCGCTCTTGACCCGATTTCCACTTCAAGGATTGAAGATCTGATCATTAACCTTAAAAAAGATTATACCATAGTAATCGTAACTCATAATATGCAACAGGCAGCCAGGATATCCGATTATACCGGATTTTTCCTTATGGGAGAACTGATTGAGTTCGGTCAGACCAGGCAGATTTTTCAAAATCCAAGGGAACAGAGTACTGAGGATTATATTACAGGCAGGTTTGGGTGATTAAAATGGCTCGAGAACAATATGTAAAGCAGCTGGATCTGCTCAAGGAATCCGTATTCTCCCTTGGAGAAACCGTTGAGCTGGCTTTCAAGGATTCGATGGTTGCAGTTATAGATCTTGATATCAAGCTTGCTGCAAAAACGCTTGCTCTTGAGGCAGAAGGAGATAAACTTGAAGAAGGAATTGAGGCTTCTATTTTTGATCTTCTTGCACTTCAACAACCCATGGCTAGCGATCTCCGGCTTGTCGTGTCTGCTCTCAAGATCACAGCAGACCTCAGAAGGATTTTGGGTCTATCAATGAATATTGCCAAAATCCCCGGTAAAATCGAAGGTGGGCATATAAAACCTCTTATAGATACGAGAAAAATGGCAGATATTGCAGCATACATGCTTGAGAATTCCCTCAAAGCTTTCAAGACTCAGGACGCAGAACTAGCAAGAGCGGCAGCAGCCCGGGATGAAGAGGTCGACAAGCTCTTTTACGCAGTCTGGGTTGAGTTAATAGAAATGATGGCAAAAGATACTAGTATTATTTCCAAAGCCACATATTTGCTTTTCCTGATTCGCTATATTGAAAGAATTGCAGATCACTGCTGCAATATCTGTGAAAGTGTGGCCTATCTCGCTACGGCTGAGAGAGTCAGACTGAATTGAAAAGGCTTTTTGACCTTTTCTTTCTCATTTCTATCATCTTTTTACTATCTTTTTTCCAGTACTGAATTCTCAGTCCTGTTTTTTCTTTAGGTCGCTAATTACGTTTTCCCAATTTTGATTGTTTTTTCTGATAATTTCTTTGATTCTTTCCTCTAACCATTTCCTGTTCTCTATGATGTACAGGTTTTAAGTACATTTATAAGTATATAGACGCCCATGCCTGATATTCTTATCAAAAATACAAGGATTTATTACAATAATTCGCTTCAGCCTGCCGAGATCATTATTGAGGATGGCAAAGTTACTAAGATCGGAAAAGATCTCAGAGTCTCGAGCTCAGATATGATAATTGACGCAGGCGACGCTCTTACCCTGCCTGCGGGGATTGACGTACATGTCCATTTCAGGGAACCCGGCATGACTTCAAAGGAAAACTGGTATACGGGCTCGTGTGCGGCAGCTGCTGGAGGAATTACAACTGTAATCGACCAGCCTAATACAGTGCCTCCCACGGCGGACAGGCGGGCTTTCGAACAAAAACTTAAACTTGCCAGGGGAAAGTCTATTATTGATTTCGGAATCAATGGTGGGGTAACAGGCAATATCGAGAAATTAGAAGAACTCTGGAAACTGGGGGTTACTGCTTTTGGGGAAATCTTCATGGCCGAGTCCACAGGCGGGCTAAATATTAATAAGGAATCCTTTGAGGAGGCACTTGCCGAAATCAACCATCTCGGCGCGCTTGCAACCATCCATGCCGAGGACGAGAAAATGCGTCTTGAGCTGGAGGAGCTGTTAAAAGGAGATACTTCCTACGAGTATCATTCAAGGGTACGCCCCAATGCGTGTGAGGCAGCTGCTGTTCAAAAAGCCCTGGAGCTTGTTTCCAAACTGAAAGTCAGGGCGCATCTTTGCCACATGAGTACGCTTGAGGCTACAGGTATTATACGAAAGGAAAAATATATTGCAAGAAGAGAAAATAAAGAACCTCTTTTTACCTGTGAAGTTACTCCTCATCACCTTTTCCTATCTACAAGAGATTGGGAAAAGCTCCGATCTTTTGGAAAAATGAATCCTCCTCTTCGGGGAAGCCACAGTATTAAAGCTCTCGTAAATGGGATTAATGATGGCACTATTGACATGGTAGCTTCGGATCATGCCCCGCATCTGGAATCCGAAAAGGATGTTGATATAAGAGTTGCTCCTTCGGGAGTGCCCGGGGTCGAGACTCTTATGCCTCTTATGCTTGCTGCAGTAAGAAAAAATATTCTGCCACTTTCAAGGATGATCATGCTTACAAGCTGGAATCCGGCAAAAGCCTTTGGGCTGGACCGTAAATCAAAAGGCAGGCTTGAGGTGGGTTTTGATGCAGACCTGATTATTGTAAATCCTCGCGAGCTTCGCCATATAAAGGCTGAGTTCCTGCACAGTAAAGCTGGCTGGACTCCCTTCGAAGGCATGGATGGAGTTTTTCCAGAGTATACTCTCTCCAGGGGTGAAGTAATCTGGACTGAGGAGTCGATTAATGCAAAACCTGGAAGGGGAAATTTCCTCGAAGGCAGAGGGAAGAGGTCCGAAGAGGATGAAGAAAACCTTGAAGAGGCTGGCGAAACTCAGGACTGAAGAAAAAGGTTTTGAGAAGGTTTAGTTGAGAAGGTTTAGCAAAAACGGAAAAACTGAAAGCCAATTTCCAGGAGAGTTATATTATCATAAGGTTCTTGAGATCCAATTTATATGTTCCTGGGGATTGGCTTCTTTTTTTCTTAATAAAAGTCAACCGAGTCGAGCTGTGATTGCAAAAGTTCCTGATGCTTTTTTTCTAGGAACTTGTAAACTACACCATGGGTGGCTCCGTCGAGCAGCATCCTTATAGCTGTCCGAATTATAGTGTTCTGTTCTGGATGCCCAAGTATGGATACGGTTTTTCCGTATACCGAAATCTTGACGTTTATCAGGGTCTCTGCAAGTTCTCTGGTTCTTCCATTTCTTCCTATTATCCGACCCTTTATCCGCTGCAGCTCTTTTGGAGTAGTGGCAACGTCGGAAAGGTTGATAATCTCAAGCATAAGCATATCATCTTCCAAGAGTTCGAGAGCTTTTTCGGAACTAAAACCTCTTCCTATCGCTTTGAGAGTTTCGAGAACCCTGAACTCTTTTAATGGGTCTTCCTCACAGGTAACATCTATCTTCCCGCTTTCGCTGTCAACTTCCACTTGGCACGTGGTTTTGTCCTCGATAAACTTTTTTGTTTCTCCTTTCGGGCCTATAATTACTCCAACTCTTTCTTTGGGGATTTTGACATACTGGGTCATATCATTCCGCCTGTATCTTTGTAAACAGTTCTTCAGGTTTTTCCTTTATCCCATAGCGGCTGAAGAACTTGAGTATATTTTTCACGTCCCTGTAAAGGAATTCCCGGGCATTGGGATGTTCAAGGGTCACGGACTGGCCCATATCGATAAATATGGGAGTTATATTGTTTGGGTCAATCAGGATATTGTATTCGCTCAGGTCGGCGTGTACAAGGTTTGCTTCTTTGTATAGGAGGTGCATATATTCGACAATTGTATCGAAAACAAGTTTTACCTCATCATTTTCAAGAGGCGTATTTTTCAGGAGAGGATATGGTACCTCTTTTTCTCCCATAAATTCCATTATAAGAATATTTTTCTCGGCTAGCACAGGTTCAGGGACCCGGACTCCTGCGCTTTTTGCACGTTTCAGGTTCTGCAACTCCTTGCGTGTCCATGCAAAAATAATGTCTCGCTTGTTGTTTCGTATGTTTGTAAAGCGAGGGTCCTTCATGATATAGGCGTCCATAGCCTTGAAGGTGCTGCTGGATATTCTATATATTTTTATAGCCAGTTCCTTTTTTTCCGGACCTTCTGCATAGAACACATTTGCTTCCTTTCCAGTACTGATGGATCCTCCCAATGCCTTTATTATGCCCTTGTTGGATAAGGTATAAAGAGTTTTAAGGGTAGACACATCAAATACGTTTTCTTCTACCTTCAACCGCTCGGAGTCTTTATCTCTAGCCCGAGATTTATCTTTAGCGCTATCAATGCGCCTTATTTTCTTATCCTGATCCATTCTGTTATCCTTTAAGGTATCCTTTCCTATCAAGCCAGTCTACCTGTGGCCTTGTGTACTTCCAGATCACATCTGCTTTCTCATTCTGGAACTCCCAGGGCACGACAATAACGACATCTCCTTCTCTAATCCAGGTTTTTTTCTTCATTGAACCTGGAATCCTTCCCATACGAACGACCCCATCCATGCAACGAAGCCTCAACCGGTTTGCACCTAGGAGACTCTCTACAGTTGCCAGGATCTCGTTATTTTCCCTGCGCGGTGTGCGTACTCTTGTAACGGTTTCTTCCGTTTCGGGCTTGGCTTTGGATGTAGGTTTCTTTAAGTCTGCCAGTTTGATACCTCATTATATGTAGTTTATATTTATTATTGTACTTTTTATTTTATACTTTAAATCCCTTATATATCGTTTTTTCGAGTTTTAAGGTTATTCGTTCTGCAGCTTTCAACTTTCTGTTATTATTTTAATGCTGCGCTTTTCTGCTTTCTTTTACTCTCTTCTTATTGTTATTTTTTTCTAAGTAGTCTTGTAGGCGACAGGTATATATATTGGATATTCTATTGTATGTCTCACGCGAAAAACAAGTGCGGATCGCTCTTGAAGTTATAATTTGAGAGTGATTATCAGGGGTTTAACAAAACAGATTTTCATCAATTGTTAAATTTGTTTTTTCAAAATATCTCCTGAACAGAAACATTTATATATTACAACTGATGTATATGTGTTTCCTGTTCCAACATGAATTATTTGTGTTGGATGGTTTTTCTCATAGTTATTTGTTGAAGTTTCTTCTATGTTTGGAAGGAAATAGATACCTTTAAATACTATGATTGCGTAACTATAATTTCCTGCATCATAAATGCAGCAATTACTGTTCATTAATAATGGAGCCAGGAGTTATTTCCTGTCTGACGAGGATTTTGTCGGTTCGGTTAATTCTGGGCGGTGAGAGTTTTTCATAAAAACATCATCGCGAAACTGAATAACTGAATTGATAGTTGTTAGTGCAAGTTTCTGCGACCAAGACCTTTATTTTGAAGTGTGCGATACTTTAACAATTCTGGTTGATCCTGCCAGAGGTTACTGCTATCGGTGTTCGCCTAAGCCATGCGAGTCATATGTTCTTCGTGAACATGGCGTACTGCTCAGTAACACGTGGATAACCTGCCCTTGGGTCCGGCATAACCCCGGGAAACTGGGGATAATTCCGGATAACGCATATATGCTGGAATGCTTTATGCGTCAAATGGATTCGTCTGCCCAAGGATGGGTCTGCGGCCTATCAGGTAGTAGTGGGTGTAATGTACCTACTAGCCAACAACGGGTACGGGTTGTGAGAGCAAGAGCCCGGAGATGGATTCTGAGACATGAATCCAGGCCCTACGGGGCGCAGCAGGCGCGAAAACTTTACAATGCGGGAAACCGTGATAAGGGGACACCGAGTGCTAGCATCATATGCTGGCTGTCCAGGTGTGTAAACTACACCTGTTAGCAAGGGCCGGGCAAGACCGGTGCCAGCCGCCGCGGTAACACCGGCGGCCCGAGTGGTGATCGTGATTATTGGGTCTAAAGGGTCCGTAGCCGGTTTGGTCAGTCCTCCGGGAAATCTGATAGCTCAACTATTAGGCTTTCGGGGGATACTGCCAGGCTTGGAACCGGGAGAGGTAAGAGGTACTACAGGGGTAGGAGTGAAATCTTGTAATCCCTGTGGGACCACCTGTGGCGAAGGCGTCTTACCAGAACGGGTTCGACGGTGAGGGACGAAAGCTGGGGGCACGAACCGGATTAGATACCCGGGTAGTCCCAGCCGTAAACGATGCTCGCTAGGTGTCAGGCATGGCGCGACCGTGTCTGGTGCCGCAGGGAAGCCGTGAAGCGAGCCACCTGGGAAGTACGGCCGCAAGGCTGAAACTTAAAGGAATTGGCGGGGGAGCACAACAACGGGTGGAGCCTGCGGTTTAATTGGACTCAACGCCGGACAACTCACCGGGGACGACAGCAAAATGTAGGCCAGGCTGAAGACCTTGCCTGAATCGCTGAGAGGAGGTGCATGGCCGTCGCCAGTTCGTACTGTGAAGCATCCTGTTAAGTCAGGCAACGAGCGAGACCCGTGCCCACTGTTACCAGCATGTCCTCCGGGATGATGGGTACACTGTGGGGACCGCCGGTGTTAAATCGGAGGAAGGTGCGGGCTACGGTAGGTCAGTATGCCCCGAATTTCCCGGGCTACACGCGGGCTACAATGAATGGGACAATGGGCCCCTCCCCTGAAAAGGGCTGGTAATCTCACAAACCCATCCTTAGTTCGGATCGAGGGCTGTAACTCGCCCTCGTGAAGCTGGAATCCGTAGTAATCGCGTTTCAATATAGCGCGGTGAATACGTCCCTGCTCCTTGCACACACCGCCCGTCAAACCACCCGAGTGAGGTATGGGTGAGGGCACGAACTCTGTGTCGTGTTCGAACCTGTGCTTTGCAAGGGGGGTTAAGTCGTAACAAGGTAGCCGTAGGGGAATCTGCGGCTGGATCACCTCCTAAGCAAAAAACCCACCACCCAGATGCCGATAAACCGAACAAAATCCTCAAACCATTATAATTAATAGCTAATTTAATAGCTAAAACAAATATCATTAAATTTATCATTAAACTTATCAAATGCACCCGGAAAGTAAATTTTCGGGGAAGGACGGATTGCCTGTACTGACGTGCAGGTACATGAAGTCATGTATAGGTGCTGTATACTGGACGCTTACTGGACCTGGTTAGGATATACAGGAATTATGCTATCAGGTGGATGGCTCGGCTCAAGAGCTGACGAAGGACGTGCCAAGCTGCGATAAGCCCGGGGTAGGTGCAAGGAGCCAATGAACCCGGGATCTCCGAATGGGACCTCTCCATAGTGATCAGTAATGATCGGGAACGCTCCGAATTGAAACATCTCAGTAGGAGCAGGAAAAGAAATCAAACGAGATGCCGTAAGTAACGGCGAGTGAAAACGGCACAGTTCAAACCGAATCCCTTCACAGGGAAATGTGGTGTTGTAGGGCTGTTCAAACGTCTCGAGGCTAAGCAGAACTTGCCTGAAACGGCAGACCGCAGAGTGTGACAGTCACGTATGTGTAAACCAAAAGACCGGAACATGTCCCTGAGTACCGTGCGTTGGATATCGTGCGGGAATCTGGGGGGCACCAACCTCCAAAACTAAATACTACTTGAGACCGATAGCGAAATAGTAGGGTGACCGAACGCTGAAAAGTACCCCGAGAAGGGAGGTGCAAAGTGCCTGAAACCTGATAGTGATGGAACGATACGGCATGAAAGGATCTTTGACATGAAGGAAACATTCGCGAGAATGCTGTACGAATGTCACTGCCAGTGTCGTATCTTACGTTTTGAAGAACGGGCCAGGGAGTGTGTCTTAGTGGCAATGGCTAACCTTATATTTGGGCAGCCGAAGCGAAAGCAACATGTGCGCAACCCTCACGGGTGAGGCACGACGTATACAAGTGCGTGGAGTCACTGGGGCACGACCCGAAGCCGGGTGATCTAGGCGTGGGCAGGTTGAAGCGTGGCGAAAGCTACGTGGAGGACCGCAAGCGGTATTGATCTGCAAATCATTCGTGTGACCTGCGTCTCGTAGTGAAATGCTAATCTAACCCGGCATCCGCTGGTTCCTTCCGAAACATGTCGCAGCATGACCTGACTGGAGATCGTCGGTGGAGTAGAGCACTGATTAGCGGTTCCGGGGGGGAAACCCCTCGCCCGCGTGTCAAACTCCAAACCCACCGTCATTTAAGAAAGTCGGAGTCCGGACTACTGGGGTAAGCTTGTAGTCCGTAAGGGAGACAACCCAGCCCGTGGTTAAGGTCCCCAAGTGTCGACTAAGTGTTAACACTAAAGGGCGTCCCAAGCCCCAGACAGCTGGAAGGTTAGCTTAGAAGCAGCTACCCTTCAAAGAGTGCGTAACAGCTCACCAGTCGAGGTTTGGGGCCCCGAAAATTGACGGGGCTCAAGTCGACCACCGATACCACGGAGTACCGCAAGGTAATCTCGTAGGAAGGCGTTGTGTTCGGGCAGAAGCAGGGCTGTAAAGTCCTGTGGACCGTTCACAAACGAAAATCCTGGTAATAGTAGCAGCAAAGCAGGGTGAGAATCCCTGCCGCCGAAGGGGCCAGGTTTCCTCGGCAATGTTCGTCAGCCGAGGGTTAGTCGGTCCTAAGACGTACCGTAACTCGAGTACGCCAAAAGGGAAACAGGTTAATATTCCTGTACCATTTAGCACTCCGTCTGACGTCTCAGGGCAGGCCGAGCGGCGCCGTCGCGCCGTCTAAGCAGCGAAACCCGTGGAGAGCCGTAATGGCGAGAAGCGGGCGAATCTGTAATGGCAACAGTCGGCTGCACCCAGGGACCCGTGAAAAGGCCGCTAAATGTCCGTACCGAGAACTGACACAGGTGCCCCTAGCTGAAAAGGCTAAGGCGTGTCGGAGTACTTCAGTTAAGGGAATTCGGCAAATTAGCTCCGTAACTTCGGGAGAAGGAGTGCCTGCTGTGAAGACAGCAGGTCGCAGTGACCAGGGGGCTCTAACTGTCTAATACCAACATAGGAGATTGCAAACCTGTAAAGGCTAGTACAATCTCTGAATCCTGCTCAGTGCAGGTACCTGAAACCCCGGTTCAACGGGAAGAAGGGCCTGTAAACAGCGGGGGTAACTATGACCCTCTTAAGGTAGCGTAGTACCTTGTCGCTTAATTGGCGACTTGCATGAATGGATCAATGAGAGCCCTACTGTCCCTAACTGGAATCCGGTGAAGCTTACATTCTAGTGCACAGTCTAGAGACCTCTAGGGGGAAGTGAAGACCCCGTGGAGCTTTACTGCAGCCTGTCGTTGGGTTGTGGTTCTGGATGTACAGAGTAGGTAGGAGGCATCGAAGCGGGTGCGCCAGCATTCGTGGAGCCGCAATTGGGACACTACCCTTCTGGGACTACGACCCTAACTCTGAGAAGAGGACCCCGATAGGTGGGCAGTTTGCCTGGGGCGGGACGCCCTTGAAAAGATATCAAGGGCGCGCAATGGTTGACTCAAGTGGGTCGGAAACTCACTGAAGAGTGCAAGAGCATAAGTCAGCCTGACGTTATTCAGCACAGCAGTGGATGACGAGACGAAAGTCGGTTCTAGCGAACTTTTGAGCCTCCTTGGTGGGGGCCAAAAATGACAGAAAAGTTACCCCGGGGATAATTGAGTCGTTGCCGGCAAGAGTACATATCGACCCGGCAGCTTGCTACCTCGATGTCGGTTCTTTCCATCCTGGCCGTGCAGCAGCGGCCAAGGGTGAGGTTGTTCGCCTATTAAAGGAGATCGTGAGCTGGGTTTAGACCGTCGTGAGACAGGTCGGTTACTATCTACTAGAGGTGCACGAGGTCTGCGGGTAAGCTGCTTTTAGTACGAGAGGAACCAAGCAGCGGCGCCACTGGTGTACCGGTTGTCTGACAAGGCATCGCCGGGCAGCTACGCGCCAAGGAATAAGAGCTGAATGCATCTAAGCTCGAAATCTGACCTAAAAAGAGACCTCATTAAGGATTCCGGTAGAAGACCGGTTTGATAGAAACGGGATGTAAGCACCAAGGCAACGAGGTGTTCAGTCCGCGTTCACTAATAATCCGTTCCTTTCCTAATCCGGTCCAGGCGAAATCCAGTATGCAGCATTCCTATACATGACTTTATTCATCTGATCCATTCATAGTTTGAGTCTGGCGGCCATAGCGGCAGTGTAACTCCTGTACCCATCCCGAACACAGTAGATAAGCCTGCCCACGTTCCTTACTGTACTGAAGTACGCGAGTCTTCGGGAACTCTGGATCGCTGCCATTCTCACTCTATATTACTTTAAACTCTATTCTAAAATTCCTTTTCTGATACTGATTTTGTGTTAATGGTTGTATGTCGCTTTGAACTTGCTCTTTTGAAACTGTTTTATCTGCTTAGTTTATGATACATTGCCCTTTTCTGTCTATTTTGTCTATCTGAGCGAAGCAAAGGAAACTTACTGCCATCTGTGAATGAAAAATAACAATGAATTTACAGAAGTCCTTTGAGCAAAAAACATTAATTGTCAATAAATTAATCTTTTCTAGCAAATTGAAAAAGCGGTTTATCTTGCCCATAGATCAGCCCTCTTGGCAAAGATCAGTATCTTTATTATAAATCAGCTTTCTTGAGCTAAGCTCAGCATTTTTATTATGAATTAGTCCGCTTGAGCTAACAAAGTGAGCGAAACGGAACTCGGGCTGCAGAATTAATGAGTTAAGAAATAAATGAGTATAAAAAAGACCAAAAATCAGAGAGTTCTTGAGTACTGTTCTGGAAACAACTGTATCCTATTTTTGGGAGCATTCTGTTAAATCTTCTTGCCCTTGAATCTAATTTTTTAAGTTTCTCCCTGCACGAACCATTTCAGATATATATGTCTGGGACATTGGAATCTTCTGCCCTTAACTAGGATTTTTTCACGAGTGGCCCCAGGCATATCTTAAAAGTATAGAGGCGCAGCAGGAACTGCCCTTATCTGTAGATCTGCTGTGCCAGATAGGTCTGGATACCGATCTGTCCAATCTGGTCGAGTTGAGCCTCTAACCAATCGACGTGTTCTTCTTCTTCCTTCAGGATAGATTCTAGAAGGACTTTAGTGTTGTTATCTCCCAACTCCGTCGCCAGGCGAATGCTTTCATTGTAACCTTTAACGGCCCCTAATTCAGCCTCAAGATCGTGCTCATGCATTTCCGGTACATGGGAGCCAATGCTCATTTCGTTCAATTTGCTGACTATGGGCTTCCCTTCGAGGAAGAGGATGCGTTCGATCAGTTTTTCAGCGTGTCTCATCTCGACAATGGCCCGCTGCTCGATTGCCTCGCCCAGCTGCTTGTAGTTCCAGTTTTCGCACATCTCAGCATGGACGAAGTACTGGTTTACAGCAGTCAGTTCCTCGGCCAAACGAGCATTTAGACTCTCGATAATCTTTTCATTTCCCTTCACAAATAAACCCCCTATGCAAAAGAAATATAGTTTTCACAATTTATATTCATACTTTACAAACAGTTTTTATATATTTAATTGGTCTCTGAAAGCGTTAAAGTTTATGTGATGTTGTCTAATAGTCCATTTTTATACGGTTAACTTTTCGAAACACTTAAATGTCAGTAAATTCCTTTATATCTACTTCGAGCCACTGATTCTGCACTTCATTGCAAGCGTTTTTCAAATTTACTCTTCTTTTTATCTCTAACATTGCCGGTAATATTAAATGTTTATAACTTTCATTTGGGCAAACAACGTTATTGAACTTGGGTTTTGGATCCCGTTTCCCCATAAATGTTATGAGATACATATTATATAATACGAACTGAATATAATAGACGGCCTGTTAATAAAAACAAAATATTTTTGATCTACAAAGAATTTAATAGAAGTTTAAGTTTCAATTTTCTTGAGCGAGCGAAGACATCTAAATTACAAAATGAAATTAGTCACGGACTTGGAAAAGATTTAAAATCATTTATTACTGCTCTCAAGTTCTTGATACGCTTCTTTAAATTTCTCTTCTCCCATTTTTTCTTTCAATTCATTCATATTCCGGTCGTGTTCGTGAGTCATTGATCAATTCCGAAAAAGCAAGTACACCCTTCACATTTGAATAAATTCTAGATACATCCTTCTGCTTATGATTTTCACTAACTCACGCCCACTACCCATATTCCGTGTAATAAGTTGATATTTTTTCCAGAATATTCACATACTTGCACTCTACCTCTCATTTTTCGTTTTGTGCATTTTTTGGTTTTCTGTACACAGTTAGGCTTAGAAAACAGGTGCAGATGAATAAAGTGTATTCTAAGGTGAACTCTCAACAAGCTAACGGCACACGATCGAATTTGGGCAGCCTGTTTATGCATGTCTTTTTTAGCTTTCCTTTCCGGTCATTTTCTGTATACAGCTGGTCGTAAAGTGCCTGAATTTGTATTTTTAGAGACTTTTATATACTTTTTAATATTTTCTGGGTTTTTAAGTGATGGCCGTCAACTGCCAGCGGAATTTACGTTAAATTTTGACAAATCCTGAATATTATAAAAATCGTCTAAAATTGTTAAATATCATGAAGCTTTAATTATGGTGAGGATATAGTATGACTGATAGAAATCAAATGAATGAAGATAATGAGAGTAGGTTCAGGTATAGACTTGGAAAGTGGCTTCTGACTAGAGACGAGTGTGTTTTCACGAGTGTAATAGATCAGAACCGGGATGATAAATCCACACGTCAACATTTAATCGGATCAATTAATAATTGGCTAAACAGAAAGGAAGAGTTTGTAACACAAGAGATTGTTTCTGAAATGTGTGAGCTTATTAAGAACGAAAATAAAGACCTTTACTTCCGCTTAATGGAGAAATGTGCTTTAAAAGGAATAAGTGTAGGCGATGGTATATTTGAAGCATTGAGCATGTGCCAATGTGAAGAAGCAATAACTAATCCTCAATGTGGAAAGGCTGATGACGCCTCTGGTGTATGACATCTCCTGTCTGCTTTTTGGCTTTCTTGAGATTTCAACATAATCCTTTTTGTGTTTTATATATGGGCTTATCGGGGGTCCGTGTCCAGTAGAGTTTTTATATTGTGTGCTTCTGCCGTTAGCGGGCTTATAATGAAATTTGTTCTTATTTTACTGAAATCGACTGAGATTTTATTAGATTATTTTTCCGTTTTTTCTCTTCCCTAACATTCAAAGAGAAAATTAATTCTCCATGACAATCCGGCTGATCCTAATTACTCATTTATGCCTACCACCGCGCCGAGCCTATAAGTTTCAGCATTTCATTTTTCTCTAGTTTTGAATTATTCTTTCATTCCTGAAAACAGGATTTTATTTTTTGATAAATTTATTTAAATAAAGATCAGCCTATATTTATTAGGGTGACTTATGGGTTACATCGAAACCTGGAAAGAGGTTATGCAAAGGCCGTCTGACTTTTACAGAGAAATGCCTAAGACCGGAGGGTACGCTGATCCACTTATCTTTGCAGCAATCAGTTTCATCATATATGCACTTTTTACCGCACTTTTTACCGCACTTTTAACTGCACTTCTTGGTCGTGGAATGTATATGGATGGGATGTATGGTGGGATGTATGATGGAATGTATGGTGGAATGTATGGTGGAATGTACGATGGAATGTATGGTGGAATGTACGACGGTGCTAGAGAATTCGGCTTTTTCGCTGTACTCATGACTGTACTCATGACACCTATTGCAGGTATCATTTTTCTCTTTATCGAAGCTGCAATATTGTATATTATTTATAAAGTACTTGGGGGAACGGGAAGTTATGAAGGTACTGTAAGATTCATTTCTTATGCAACTGCTGTGCTGGTACTTTCCTGGATTCCTATTATCGGCTGGATTGTCGGGATTTACGGGATATATCTCTATATTGTGGGCGGCATGTATGTACATGATATAAGCATGGCAAGATCCGCAATAGCCATACTCCTACCAACTTTACTTGTGATCTTGCTTATGGCCATAGTTATGGCATGGCTATTTACTTTATCAAGGCTATTTCCTCTCCGGGCTCTTTTCTAATGGGGTTATCCTTTTATAGGAAAAACTCCTTTTATTTTAGGGCATGTCTCTCTTAAAAATTTAAAACCATTGCCTCAAACTAAATATTTATATATTATAAATTACTTTAATTGAATCTACACGAGCAACACGCGATCAAGAATGCCAAGATGGCGGAGCGGCTACGCAATCGCCTGCAGAGCGATTCCATTCCGGTTCGAATCCGGACCTTGGCTTCTTTTTAAAATTCCTTTGCCTCGTTTTGTGTATTTTTTAGCTCCCTAGCTTTTTAACTTGTGTAACCATTTTATAATCTATTGCCTGATATTTTTTACAAACCTTAAACGAAAAGATACACATTGCAGAGTTTCCCTCCAGAGTTCCGTTTCGCTCGCTTAGTTCGCTCCAGTGGATTAATTTACAAATGTGGGTACACAGTTTTCTCAGTGCTTTCCGTGCAATTGGCGATCATGTCTCTAAAATTTCTTACTTTATTTGCAAAATCTTAATATTCAGATTTTCTTAACTTCCAGGGCTTCGGTTTTTATATTAGAGAATGCTAATTCTCGGACATGGACATCGACGAACTTATGCGGAGGCTTTTCGAACTTTATCCTGAAGGTTATACCGATGGCTTCAAAGATCCTTTTTTTGTGTTAATTTCCACTGTGATGTCCCACAGAACCCGGGATGGTGTAACCTATCCTGCAGCACAGAAGCTTTTTGAGAGCTTTTCGACACCTGAGGAAATGGTGAGAACTGATGTTAGCGAGATTGAAACTCTTATAAAAGAGGTGGGCTTTTACAGGGTCAAAGCAGGACGAATAAAGGAAATTTCCAGAATTCTTCTGGAGAAATACGATGGAAGGGTTCCTGACGATATGGAAGCTCTTCTCGAACTGCCTGGAGTCGGCCGGAAAACTGCTAACTGCGTGCTTGCCCATGCTTTCCTTAAAGATGCCCTTGCAGTAGATACTCATGTTCACAGAATTTCTAACAGGCTTGGTCTGGTAGAGACAAAAGTCCCTGAGGAAACTGAAACTGAATTAAAAAAAATCTTTCCACAGAGATACTGGAGACATATAAATCTCTTGCTCGTAAAACTAGGGCAAAATGTCTGTCGGCCTATTTCTCCCAGGTGCGGAATATGCGCTCTTGATGATATGTGTCCTAAAATTCTCCTTTAATAGAGAGTTTCTGTGGACCCAAAAATTTCGAAATCAAATTCTAAAATCGAATTCTGAGACTCTATCAGGGCTGCGGAAAAAACCTGCGGGATGATACGAGATTATTTATATAAGGCTGGCATTTAGCAGGCAAAAGGGTTATCTCTCCTCGGTTTGATGGCAAATTAATTTCAATTATGAAGCCATTTATGCGCTTACCGATTATCTATAACGCTTATTAATTTCGGATCTAATATTTATTCCATTTACGAGGTCAAATATGTTTCAAATAGGAGAAGCTTTAATGGGGCAGGGTGCAGAACTTGCCCATGTTGATTTGATGATAGGAGACAAGGAGGGTCCTGTAGGACAGGCTTTTGCAAACGGCCTTACCCAGCTTTCAGCCGGGCACACCCCTCTCCTTTCCGTTATCAGGCCGAACCTGCCGCCTAAACCTTCAACCCTTATTATCCCGAAGGTTACTATAAAGAACATGGAGCAGGCATCAAGAATTTTTGGGCCTGCACAGGCAGCAGTTGCAAAGGCAGTAGCAGACTCAGTAGAAGAAGGCGTAATCTCAAAGGATCAGGCTGAAGACCTTGTTGTTGTAGTTAGCGTCTTTATCCACCCTGATGCCCAGGATTATAATAAAATCTACAGGTACAACTACGGTGCCACAAAACTTGCACTCAAACGCGCTCTTGAAGGCTTCCCGGACATTAACACAGTTCTTGCGGAAAGCAACAAGTCCACACATGCCATTATGGGGTTCAAAGTCACAAGGCTCTG